>ERZ1673744.1414-NODE-1414-length-21702-cov-7.395528_pt1 | contig 21702 bp, 19 predicted proteins | sample MGYA00580207_ERZ1673744 | MGnify/ENA primary metagenome ERZ1673744 (study PRJEB41218, sample SAMN15661751) | gut metagenome | host: Homo sapiens | place: Canada: London | collected 2015-08-20/2019-03-30 | study: EMG produced TPA metagenomics assembly of... | reverse complement strand
GTCCGGCTCCCGCCGGGCGTCACAAGCGGCCCGTCGGCCGCTCGACAGGAATGAGTGTATCCGCCTGAATTTCCCTTGTGACAGAACTAGGCCATCAGACCTAGGCGATTGCACGTAGCACGGTTCGCCGCGATCAACCGCGCCCTGCAGTATCCATTGGATTCATATCAGGGGGGCGGCTTGGCGTCCTGAGGCCGCGAGGCGTAAGATAGTCGTCACCTCATTCAGTGCACCAGCCATGCAGAATTTTCACGAACTGATTCAGGGCTTCCACAACTTCAAGGAAGACTACTTCCTCCGCGAGCGCGAATTCTTCAGCAGCCTCGTCCACGGCCAGAGTCCGAAGACGCTCGTCGTAGCCTGCTGCGACTCGCGCGTCGACCCCGCCATTCTGATGGGGTGCCGTCCGGGCGACCTCTTCGTCGCCCGAAGCATTGCCGCGATCGTTCCCGATGTCGAGAAGGCAGGCGAACATGATGCGGTCGTCTCCGCCGTCGAATACGCCGTGAAGCACCTCGACGTGCGCAACATCATCGTCATGGGACACTCGAACTGCGGCGGCATTCACGGCCTCCTGCACCCTGAAGTCGTCTCGAAGGAGCCCTACATCTCTCGCTGGCTCTGCCTCGCCCATCCCGTCCTCGAAGAACTCGAGCATGAGGATCCCGACGAACCCGCCGACGTCCGCGCACGACGCTGTGAGGAAGGCACCGTACTGCAGTCCATCGACAGCCTGCTCTCCTACGACTGGGTCAAGTCCCGCGTCGATGCAGGCACGCTCGCACTCCACGCCCTCTACTACGACCTTGCCAGCGGTACCATGTACGTCTGGAATGCCGAAGCGGAGGACTTCGAGGCAACCAAGCTCTCCGAGCTCTGAACAAGCTGCGCAGACTTTTCCGCGCCCGGCCCTCGCACCGCGAATTCTCTCCGACTGAACTCCTAGCTTCCAGACTCCAACAACGGGAAACATTTCACATCATGATCAAGCCAATCGATCTAGACCGTGCATATAGACTTTTGAACATCGGCGCCACGACGCTCGTGAGCGCGGCTCACGAGGGCGACGCAGACATCATGGCCGCCGCCTGGGCTACAGCTCTCGACCTGACGCCGTGCAAGGCCACAGTCGTCATCGACAAGAGCCACTACACCCGCAAGCTCATCGAAAAAAGCGGTTTTTTCGCTCTGATGATTCCAACGGCAGCCATCGCTCCGATCGTCATGAATCTCGGTACGGTCAGCAAGAACGACAATCCGCGCAAGCTTGAGGAATGCGGTACTCGTCTCGTGACGCTTCCCGAATATGACATGCCCTTGCTCGAAGGCTGTGCCGCCTGGATCGTCTTCCGCGTCGTGCCCGAGTTGCACAACCAGGAAGCCTACGATCTGTTCATTGGTGAAGCCGTCGCCGCCTTTGCCGACGATCGCGTCTTCGTCAACGGCCGTTGGAACTTCGAAGAGGCTCCCGACGACTTGCGAACGCTGCACTACGTGGCCGGCGGCCATTTCTACACCATTGGCGACGCGCTTGAAGTTCCGGCCTCCGCCTGAGTCAAGATGCGGCTTTTTGCTGAAAGCCCGGAAATCAAAAAAGGAGTTGAGCCAGCGCCCAACTCCTTTTTCATTTCTCCCTATTGGGGCAAAGCCCTTCCGCCCGTCATCGCCTCGGGAAGAAGAGGTCGATCGCCTTCACGGGAGATGCGGGCGTCAGCCTTGAGCCAGCAACGAAGAGCACGGCCGCCACGACCATGCAGGGTGCGATGGCATGCGCGCCTCCCATCGGAATCTTGAAGATCGTGACGGCGAGATAGAAGGCGATGCTGCCCGCAACGGAAACAAGTGCACCTCCTGCCGTTGCGCCGCGCCAGAAAAGACCGCCGATCAGCGGCATCAGGAAGGCGAGTTCAAGGCCGCCGAACGCAAAGAGATTGATCCAAGCGATGACGTCAAGAGGCTCGAGCGCCAGAATCAGCGCAAGGAGTCCGAGCGCCCCCGTCATGAGCCTCGTCGTCATGCGAAGCCTGGCCTCGTTGCGGCCCGCCTCTGGGCGGTGAAAGAGCACGAGGTCCTTCATGATGGCGGAGGCGGCCGCGAGAAGAAGCGAACTCACCGTCGACATCGTGGCGGCCAGAGGGCCGATGAGCGTCACGCCCGCCGTTACGGGATCCATGTAGTTGGCGATCAGGTAAGGCATCACGGCGTCCGTCGTGCCGCCCATCTCGGAGAGAGGCACGTCGAGCATGCCTCGGGCAAAGACGCCCATCACGGTCATGCCGATCATGAGCGCACCACAGACGACGGTCGAGACGATCATGGCCTGATGCAGGTCGGAGGAGCGGCGGTAGCTCATGCAGCGCACGGCCGACTGGGGCAACCCGAGCGTGCCGAAGCCCACGAGCACCCATGCGGACAAAAGCAGCGACGTTGCTAGCGCGCCGCCCGAGGTGGGCGAGAGCAGCACGCCCTCACTGCCCGCCCCGCGGGGAGCTGCTGCGGCGACGTTCGCCATCACCTGGGCGAGTCCGCCGCCCGTCTCGAGGATGTTCCAGCCGAGCGCGCCCATGCCCACGAGCATCAGAACGGCGCAGGCCGTGTCGGTAACGGCCACGGCCCTGAAGCCGCCGAAGGCCGTGTAGAGCACGGTGACGGCACCGAAGAGCACGAGCCCCCAGCCGTAGCTCACGCCCGCGGCCTTCGAGAAGATCTGTGCGCCGCCGATGAACTGACCGATCATCATCGTCGTGAAGAAGACGAGCATCAGCACTGCGAGCAGCGCCGCAAGCGTCCGTCCGCCCCGGCCGTCGCCGTAACGTGCGCGGATCATGTCGATGACGGTCAGCGCCCCCGCGGCGCGCGAGACGACGGCCATCTTCTTGCCGGCCACGCCGAGAATCAGAAAGCCCGCGATGATCTGCGGCGCGGCGAAGACCACCCAGCCGAGGCCGAGTTGCCAGGCAAGGCCGGGCCCCGAAACGAAGGAGGAGACGGATCCGTAGGTCGCAACGAGCGTCATGGCGAGCACGAAGCCCTTGAGGCTGCGGTCGCCGAGGAAGTATTCGCCTGCAAAGCGGTTGCGGCGACCCGCGCGCTCGGCCCAGAGCGAAAGCCCCATGAGCATGACGAGAAAGAGCGCGATCGGAAGGAGAATCAGGAAGGTGTTCGTCACGACTGATCCTCCCCGCCGGCCTTCTCAAGGTTCCCCGCCGAGTAGCCGCGGGCGGCTTCATCAAGGTCGATGTCGGTGAAACAGCGCTTCACGAGCACCCAGACGGCCGCGACGCTGACGAAATAGCCGCCGACGCAGGATGCCATGAACCAGACGGGCATGGAGAGGATCGTCATATCCGAATCCTCAAGGAGCCACACCGCCGCCCAGAAGTACGCCATCGTGAAGGCCGCGACGGCGAGCGTGGCCGCCGCCTCGCGCCCCGAAGCGCGAAGTGCGCGGTCATAGAGAGTGCGATCCGGCGACACGGCGTCCCGGATCTCGTTGTTGTTCGTCATTGACGATGTTACCTCCGGCCCTCGCCCATGAGGATGACGACGGCTTCTTCGGCGTCTTTGCGCCATTGGGGAAACACCCCATCCTTGTTGTCAGTGTGTGTGATGGACGGGAGCGAGTTTGATGCCCGCTTCGCGGATCAGACGCCTGAAGAGCGTCAGATCCTCCCAGGCCTTGGCCTTTTCATCGGGAGCTCGAAGCAGGTAGGACAGATGATAGCTGACGACGGCCTTCGTGTAGAAGTCGCCGATCGTCACGTCGTGCACGCGTCCTCGCTGGCTGCCGATCGAAGCGTCGGGTCCCAGACCGAGCAGCGTCTGCATGGCGAAGCGTCCCATGATGAGAAGCACGTCGGGGCGAACGAGAAGAAGCTGCCTGCGCAGATAGGTTGCGCAGCAGGCCACCTCGGCGGGCGCGGGATTGCGGTTTCCCGGCGGGCGGCACTTGAGCACGTTCATGATCGCGATGTCGCGGCGGCGCTCGATGCCGATACTCTCGAGCATCTGCGTGAGCAGCTGGCCCGACTTGCCGACGAACGGAATGCCCTGAAGGTCCTCCTCGCTGCCGGGCGCCTCGCCCACGAGCGCAATGCGCATCCCGGGACCGCCTTCGGCGAAGACGACGTGCTGGCGGCTTTTGGCCATCGAGCAGCAGGTGCATGCGCCTGCAAGCCCTTCAAGCGTCGCCCAGTCAGCCTTTTCACAGGCGGCGACAACTTCGGGCGGAAGCACGAGTGCGGGCGCCTGCGGGGCGCTTGAAATCGGTTCGGCGACGGGACGAACGACGGGGGCGGGTCTCGCGGGTGCGGGACGGGGCGCGAACTCGGGAGGCATTCCCGGCGGCAGTGCGGTGGATCGTGCGGCGGGACGCGGCGCAGGCCTCGAAGGAGCAGCGGGCGCGGCGGAGCGAACGGCCGGTGCGGGCTGCCTGAGCTCGGCGCGAAGCGCGGTTTCGGCAAGCGTCACGTCTTCGGTCTCGCGCAGAATCCACTGCGGACCGATCTCGAGGGCGTCCCACATCAGGCTGTCGGCGGCGCTCAGCATGCCTCACCTCCGAATTCAAGCGTCATCAGGACCGCATGCTCGCGGCCTTCGGCCGTGCGGTAGTAGTTCTTGCGAAGACCCACGCGCACGAAACCCGAGGTTTCGTAAAGACGGATCGCACGCTCGTTCGATTCGCGCACCTCGAGGTGGCAGCGCGTGCACTTCCGGGTGCGCATCGCATCCGTCATCCTGTCGAGCATGGCGCGGCCAAGCCCCCTGCCCTGCAAGTCGGGACGAACGCCAATCGTAAGAAGCTCCGCCTCGTCAAGCACCGGCATCACGACGGCCCACGCGCCGATCGAGCCGTCATCGAGCTCGAGCACGTCGCAGAACCAGCCGTTCCTGAGCACGTCTGCGAAGTCGCCCACCGTCCAGGGGGTCGGCTCCACCATCGCCTCGAGGGCGGCGAGAACCTCCTCGTCGCCATGCCTCACGGACCTGAAGCGGAGTCCGTCCGTCACAGGCGCTCTCCCCTCGCACGCTCCTGCATCGTGAGCGCAACACGGTCGCGCACATAGAGCGGAGAGGCAAGCGCGGGGATCATCGTACGGCCCTCAGCCTCGTCTGCGAGGCCGAGACGCGCGATGCGCATCACCATGTCTTCGGGAATTTCGTGAACGGGGAAGCCTTCGGGGAGGTTGAACGCCTCGGCATAGACGCCGGCGGCGGAGCCGCAGAGCGCATCGACCTTCGCCTCCTCAAGCCAGCGGCGCGCATCGGCGGGCTTGACGAGTTGCGGCGCAAGCACCTCGCGCACGCCTCTCGGGCCCTCGACCACCTCATAAAGAGCGGAATAGGCCTCCTGCATGCGGGCGTCGTTCATGACGGCAAGGCGCGTGCCGGGCGCGAGCTGCGCGGCCTCGGCCGCCGCAAGCGCGTCGGCCTCGAGATTGCACACGGCGGCCACGTCGGTCCTGAGCGCCCAGGCGATGCCCTGAGCGACGCCGCAGGCGACGCGAAGGCCCGTAAAGCTGCCGGGACCTGCACCGAAGGCCGTGAGCGCGATGTCCTTCTTTTCCGCGCCGCATTCGGCGAGGAGCTCGTCGATCATGGCGAGGATGCGCTCGGCATGCTTGTTGCCGACCGTCTCGGACTTCCAGGCCGAAACTTCGCCGTCGCGGCTCAGAAGGGCCGCGCTGCACCGCTGGTGCGCCGTATCAAGAGCAAGAATGAATGAAGGCATGACCGTCCAGTTGTTTTCTGCAGGCCTCGAAAAGGCCTCCGAACGCCCGAAATCGGCGTCCCACAATGAATTCGATCATTATACCATCGAGCCTCCGGCGTCCCTCGGAGGCACGAAAAAGGCCGCCCATTCCTGCGGATGAACGACCGTTTTGCCTTGTTTGGCTTGCTGTGATCGGATCTCCGGCCGCCCCTGCGTACGGCTTTCCGTCCGAACGTCTATCGGGCCGAGGCGCCGGCCGCATAGGCCGCGCGGCCTTCGCCGCTGCCCGTGAGCTGAACGTGGAATTCCGTGATCTGCTGACGAAGGAGCTGACGTTCGTCGCGACGCAGCTTGCGCGTCTCCTTCGACATCACGGCCCCCGCCTGCTCGCTGCAGAAGCGCTTTCTGAGCTTGTCGCGGTCGGCTGCGGACATTTCCCTGCGCATGTCGCTGCGCTCGCGGGTGCTCATGCTGCGCCAGTGCATGGCGCGGGAAACCTCGTCGAGATAGGGCCACAGGTGCGCACGCTCGCTCGCGGACATCTCGGTCCACTGGCGGATGCATGGCGCCTCGACCTCCTGACAGTGGTCCCCGAGACCCGCAGCGGGCTCGGCCCCGGGCATGGCGGCCGCCGAACTGCATCCGAGGCAGCAGAGCACGATGATGGCGCTGTTTCTCATAAGCTAGCTTCCCGTCATGAAATCTGCAGACGAATTTTCCGGCCTTCGCCTCAAAACGCCTGCGCCGTTGTCGTTCAGGGACAGCCCGCCATTTGGCGCACAAGGGTTATCCCCAACCATGTTCGCGGGATGGGTTCGAACCACCGGGCCCGACCGTCTCCCGACCCCGCACCGTCAATATACAGTTCGCCGCTCTTCTAGGCAGAAACCATGATTTAGGACCTGTTAACAAGAGGCTGATTTTGTAACACGATTTTGTTTTCCTTCCACGAGGCATTTGTAACAGGCGACAATGGGGTCATGCAAAAGAGTGTCCAAAAGGCACGGCTTACTGTCCGACACGGCTTTCGCGGCAATCCCGCCCGAAATTCCGATTTGCAACGGACGCTGATTCCGGAGAACCACCGTGGAACGCAATCCCAAAATTCTCGTTGTTGACGACGATCCCCGACTTCGCGACCTTCTGCGCCGCTATCTCGGCGAAAACGGCTTCCAGGTATTCGTGAGCGAAAACGGCGCCGCGATGAGCCGCCTCTGGGTTCGCGAGCACTTCGACGCCCTCATTCTCGACCTGATGATGCCGGGTGAGGACGGCCTTCAGATTCTGCGCCGCCTTCGCGCCGCCAAGGACATGACGCCCGTCATCATGCTCACCGCCCGCGGCGAGGACGTCGACCGCATCGTCGGTCTTGAGCTCGGCGCCGACGACTACATCGCCAAACCCTTCAACCCGCGCGAACTGCTTGCCCGCATCCATGCGGTGCTCCGCCGCCGTCCGGCGGGCGACGCCCCGGGCGCTCCCTCGCTGGAAAACGAGACGGTCCGCTTCGGCGAGTTCGAGCTTGACCTCGGCACCCGCGTACTCAAGAAGAACGGCGAGGTGCAGCCGCTCACGACCGGCGAGTTCGCCGTCCTCAAGGCCTTCGCCCGCCATCCGCGCCAGCCGCTCTCCCGCGACAAGCTGATGGAAATGGCCCGCGGCCGCGAATACGAGGCCTTCGACCGCTCGCTCGACGTGCAGGTTTCCCGCCTTCGCAAGCTGATCGAACCCGATCCCTCCAAGCCGCGCTACCTGCAGACGGTCTGGGGCCTCGGCTACGTCTTCATCCCCGACGGCCACAGCTGATCGCCGGGACCGCATCAGGCCAGTTCTGAGAAATTCTGAAAGCTCCCGTCCGCCACAAGCGGCGGGAGCTTTTTCCGCAGTACAGAACCGCTACACTTTCACCAAACGGTTTCAACCCACACCTGCCGGACACACTCATGCTTTCCCTACGCAGCAACCATCGCCCGAGCCTCTTCTGGCGCACCTTCATTCTGCTGTGCGGCCTCATCTTCTTCAGCGTCGTCGGCTGGCTGCAGAGCTTCCGCGTGCTCTCCGAACTTCCCTACTCGCAGGGCGTCGCGCAGCACATCGTCTCGACCGCAAACCTGACGAAGTACGCGCTCGTGACGGCCGACCCGCTCTTTCGCGTCGACCTGCTGAAGCTTCTTGCCGCCCGCGAAGGCCTTCTTCTCTCGCCGCGCGATGCGACCGACAAGGTCGTCGTCCTCTCGGGCGACGGCTTCAACGGCCTCATCGAGCAGCTCGTCAAGCACCAGCTCGGCCAGGACACGATCCTCGCCTCGAGCGTCAACGGCGTCTCGGGCCTCTGGGTCTCGGTCGACATCGACGGCGACGCCTACTGGATGCAGACCGACAGCGGCATCCTCAATCCGCCGCTCGGCACCGCCTGGCTCTGGTGGGCGCTCGCTGCCTGTCTTGCCAGCCTCTTCGGCGCCACGCTCCTCACCCGGCACGTGATCGATCCGCTTGCCAAGCTCTCGCAGGTGGCCGCGCAGCTCGGTCAGGGCAAGGTCCCCGATCCTCTTCCTGAGGATGCGGGCACGGCCGAGATCCAGGCCGTAAACATGAGCTTCAACCGCATGGTGCAGGACCTGCGCCGCATGGAGGCCGACCGCGAGCTGCTTCTCGCGGGCGTGAGCCACGACCTTCGCACGCCGATCACGCGCCTGCGCCTCGAGGTCGAGCTCGCCGACCTGCCCGAGGACTCCCGCACCGCCATGGTGAGCGACCTTGAGCAGATGGAGAACATCGTCAACCAGTTCCTCTCCTACGCGCGTCACAGCCATGAGGAGCAGGAGCTCGTCAACCTGGGCGAGGCCGTTCAGAACGCCATGTCCAACGCCAGGCTTGCGAGCGACTCGACCGTCAAGATCACGAGCCACATCGCGCCCAACGTCTTCATCGTTGCTCACCCGCTCGAGCTCTCCCGCGCCGTGCAGAACCTCTTCACGAACGCGATGCGCTACGGCCGCAGCGAGGACGGCATCCTCAGGCTCCACATTACGACGGGCCTGACCGACAACGGCAAGAACGCCATGCTCACCGTCGGCGACGAGGGCGCGGGCCTTCCTGAAGACCAGCGCGAGCGCGTCATGCGACCCTTCGAGCGCGGCGAAAGCGCGCGAAGCGGCGTGACGGGCACGGGCCTCGGCCTCGCCATCGTCGACCGCATCGTCCGCCGCTCGAGCGGCAGCGTGCAGCTCGACAGCATGGATCCGCACGGCCTTCTGGTGCGCGTAGGCTTCCCCGCCGCCGATCCCGCCGCCATCAAAGCCAAGGAGGAGAAGCGGGCCCGCGAACAGGAGAAGCTTGAGAAGAAGATGCTCAAGGAATTCCAGAAGAACCAGCCCGCAGCCCCCGCCGATCACGTCGACGAAGACCCGAAGGCGTGATGCAGGAACAAGCTGAAAGCACCTGAAACACGAAGGGGTCGCTCTCACGAGCGGCCCCTTTCCCTGTTGGAACGGGCTTCAGATTCGCCTCAAGCCATCCTGCTCATCAGCACGACGGCCTGAGCCATCATGCCCTCCATGCGTCCGACGGCGTCCATCCTCTCATTGGTCTTCGCCTTGACGTTGACCACCTCTTCGGAGACGCCAAGCGTCTCGGCGAGCGAGGCCCTGATGGCGGGCATGTGGGGGCCGATCTTCGGGCGTTCGGCCACGATCGTCGCGTCGCAGTTGACGACGGTCCAGCCCTTCTGTCTTGCGAGCGCCACGACGGCCCTGAGGAGCACGCGGCTGTCCGCGCCCTTCCACTTCGGATCCGAGGGCGGGAAGTGCTGTCCGATGTCGCCGAGGGCGGCAGCGCCGAGCACGGCGTCGGTCACGGCGTGCAGGAGCACGTCGGCGTCCGAGTGGCCGTCAAGGCCGAGTTCAAACGGAATCTGCACGCCGCCCAGAATGAGCGGACGGCCTTCGACCAATCGATGGGAGTCGTATCCCTGACCTACTCGGAAGGGCACCACGGCGCCGTCTCCTAAGATGAGGCTAGCGAGCACGCCGTCGGCGGGTTCGGTCACCTTGATGTTGGTAGTGCGTCCCGGCACGATCCTGACGGGACGGCCGAGCCTCTCCATGGCGCTCGCCTCGTCGGTGATCCCCGCGAGGTCGCCCGAAAGCGCCTCGACGAGGTCGTGCACGCGGAACATCTGCGGGGTGGCCGCGCGCCACAGATCCGAGCGCGGCACCGTCTCGAGGATCATGCGGCTCTTGTCCGCACGCTTGATCGTGTCGGCGACGGGTACGGCGAGGATGCCGCCCGAGACACCGCCGTCGGCGAGCACCTCGTCGATGAGGCGGGCGGCCTCGCTCGGCTTCAGGCAGGGTCTCGCCGCATCATGCACGAGCACCCACGCGTCCCTGTCGAACCCTGCGTTGAGAAGGCCGTTGACGACCGACTCCGCACGCTCCCTGCCGCCGCAGCGTAGCACCCTGACGTTTTCAGGAAAGTGGCGCGCCACGTCGTCGATGTAGGGATCCGTCGGGCTCACGACCACGACGATCTCGCCCATGCGCTCGACGGCTCGAAGGGCGCGCACCGTATGCACGAGCATCGCCTCCGAGCCGAACTTCATGTACTGCTTGGGAGAGCCGAGCCCCATGCGGCTGCCGACGCCGGCCGCGCACACGAGCCCGACCACCTTCGTGGCTTCACTCATCCGTTTCTCCTTCTTGTCCCGTGGCCTCCGCAGGCGCGGCAGGCCCTGATGGGCACATTGTACCGAGGCTTAGCTACAAAGCGTTTTCCCGCAGGAAGAGCACTTTGAACGGACCTTCCGCTAATATCGAAAGACATCCGCCTATTTTCAACACATTTTTCCACGGAGGCAGGCTTTTATGCAGTCGCTCATCCACATGGCCGGAGGCATCGCCCTCCTGCTCTGGGGAGCCTACATGGTCAAGACCGGGATGCTCCGCACCTTCGGTGTGGCCCTCAAGGACTTCCTCTCCGTCCGGCTCAAGAACCGGGCCATCGCCATGGCGTCGGGCACCACGCTCGCATCTCTTCTCCAGAGCTCCACCGCCGCCACGCTCATCGTGGCGAGCATTCAGGCCGAAGGCTTTCTCACCACCAACATGGCCTTCGCGACGATTCTCGGCGCCGACTTCGGTTCGGCCCTGATGACCCGCGTGCTCACCTTCGACCTTTCGTTCCTGTCGCCGCTCTTGATTTTCATCGGCACCTGCCTCTTCTTCATGCGCAAGGCGGACACGCGTCAGGGCCAGTTCGGCCGCATCCTGATCGGCCTGGGCATCATCATGCTTGCGCTCAGCCTCATCGTGGCCGCCACGATGCCGCTGCGCACGAGCACGGAGCTCGCGCCTCTCTTCCTCGAGATCTCCCACTCGCCGATCCTCGCCGTACTGCTCGGCCTGTGCCTCGGCTTCGGCTGCTTCTCGAGCCTTGCCGCCGTGATCATCACCTCAGGCCTCGTCACCGCAGGCGTCATCCCCGTCTCCACGGGCCTCTGGGTGGCGCTCGGCGCGGACATCGAAAGCACGATCCTTGCGCTCATGACCACGATGACCGCCTCGCGCATCGGCCGCCGCGGTCCGGTCGCCAACACGATGTGGCGCACCGTGACGCTTTCGTTCACGGCCCTGCTGCTCGCAACGTGCCCCTTCATCGCCGAGGGCTTCGGCACGATCCCCGACAGCGTCATCTACTTCCACGTCACGCTCAACCTGATCATCTCGGGCACGGGCCTCTTCATCATCAAACCCTTCGCAAGGATTGCCGACCGCATCATCCCCGAAAAGAAGGCTGATGCCAAGACGGGCGGCGAGGCCGCAGACCTCTTCGCGAAGGAAAACCTGATCTCGAGCGGCATGTCCCTCAACGTTGCGCGCACGGAGCTGCAGCGCATCACGGGCGACGTGCGCAGCTTCTGGCACGACATCGAGATCATGCTGCGCATCAATCCCGCCGACGGCGAGATCCTCATCCTGCATGATCGCGGCAACTACATCAACCAGCGCACGAGCACGATGACACGCTACCTCGGGCTCGTCATGCGCGGCCAGCTCACCACGGCCGAGGCGATCGAGTGGCAGTACCTCAAGAACGCCAACGGCAGCATCAAGGTCGCCCTCAACACGATCGACCGCATCATCACGGTCATCATGAACGAGAAGTGCCGCAAGAACCGCTCGTTCACGCCCGACGGCCTCAAGGAGCTTCAGGCCCTGCATCACCGCGTCGGCGTCTGCCTCGAACAGCTTGCCGTGATTCTCGCCGAGAAGGACCTCGAGAAGCGCCGCGCCCTCTGCAACACGCTCAACAACGAGCGCGAGGCGATCCTGCGCGACAGCTACGAGCTGACGTTGCGCCACATGGAGCGCGTCTCCCGCGGCCTGTCGGGCGCCATCGACACCTCCGCCCTGCACCTCGAGCTGCAGTCGCTCTTCAACCGCATCGTCGGCATCATCGGTTCGGCCGCCTCCATGGACTACGGCACTCCCAACGATCCCGAACCTCAGGGCTGACACCCGCTCGAATCCCCGTCCAATGGCCCGGTCTTCATTGAAGCCGGGCCATTTTTGCACCCATTTTCCGAGGATCTTCGGGCCCATTTCGGACTATTTTCAAAGTATTTTGGATTACCATGCCGCCCCTTCGGGGAAGGCTCATCGAGACGCTTCCCCTTGCATTCAATTGGAACACAGGGATTTACACGATTTCATTCACTTCAGCGAGCATCATCCGCGCGGATTAAGCCTCCCATCACTTGGGGTTAACCCTTTGAAAGATGATTCGTTTTCGGTCCTTTGATTCTTCAAAATTCCCTCAATTCATTTTTTCGACGGCGCCCGTCGCGGGACGCCTCGCTCAGACTTTCAATTGACAGGAGTTTTCCGTTGAAGAACCCGACTTTCAAGATTGCCGCCGCTGCGATGATGGTTGCCGGCGCCTTTGCCACCCAGACCTACGCCGCGGGCTTCCAGCTCTCCGAGCAGTCCGCCATCCAGATGGGCCGTGCCATGGCCGGCGCCGGCATCGTGGGTGACGACCTTTCCGCCGTTCACTACAATCCCGCCGGCATGACGCTTCTCTCCGGCACGCGCATGCAGGCGACGGGCACCTGGGTTGCGGTCAATCTTGACTACGAAGGCGACTCCGGCCAGAGCGAAAACGGCCGTCTCAAGGGCCAGATCATTCCCGCCGGCTTCATCACGCACCAGATCAACGACAGCCTCTGGGCCGGCCTTGGCCTCACCGTCCCCTACGGCATGGGCACCGAATTCGATGAAAACTGGGACGGCAAGGACCGTGGCACCGAGTCCATGATCCTCACCTTCGACATCAATCCCAATCTGGCCTGGAAGGTCAACGACAAGTTCAGCGTCGGCGGCGGCATCTCGCTCCAGTACGCCAAGGCCGAACTCGGCTTCGGCGTTCCGCTTGACCCGACGGCGGCCCATGCCAACGTGAAGGGCGACAGCTGGGCCTGGGGCTGGAACGTGGGCATGATGTTCCAGCCTGTCGAAACCGTCCGCGTCGGCCTCGCCTACCGCTCCCACATCGCGCACAACGCCGACGGCCATACGACCCTCAGCAATGTTCCCAATGCTTTCCTTAAGCACGATGCTATCGGCGTGAGCAATCTGCGAAGCGACATGAAGGTCCGCATCAAGACGCCCGACACGATCACGCTCTCCGCCACGTGGGAGGCCACCGACGCGCTTCGCCTCTCCGGCACGGCCCGCTGGTCCAAGTGGTCGAACTTCAAGTCACTCTCTCTTGACAACAGCGGCTTTGGCCACGGGCAAGCCGTCGATCAGTTTGCAGCTGCCCATTCGACCATCACCAACAATTGGGACGACACGTGGTTCTTCTCCGTCGGTGCCGACTACAAGCTCAACGGCCAGTGGACGGTCCGCGGCGGCGTGGCCTACGACCAGGGGCCGGTTGAAAACCAGTACCGCATGGCCGTCATTCCCGACACCGACCGCGTCTGGTTCTCGGGCGGCGCCTCCTACAAGTACACGGACAACCTGACGTTCGACTTCGGCGCCACCTACATCAAGGGCGTCGGCGACAAGGAACTCGTGTCTGCCAACGAGAAGGCCTCCGGCGAATTCAAGTCGCTCGACTCCTACATCTTCTCCGCCCAGATGCAGTACCTGTTCTAAGGTAGTCCTTCAGGATTAAAAAAAGCACCGAAAACCCTCTCCCAGAGGGCTTGACGGTGCTTTTTGTCTTTCAGAAGGGCCATCATGCTGACGGATTAGCCCGCTTTTAAACTTCTGTTGCAATGTGTTAGGGTGCACACCTCATTCGGGAAAACACGCATAAAAAGCCCGAAAAGCGACATGTGTCGCGCACTCCAATCCATACCAGGAGCAGATCTTGCATCAGAATTTCATCCGCGCCGCCGCTGCCGCCGCCGTGGCCGCCACCTTCTCCTCCGCCGCCGTTGCCGGCGGCTTCCAGCTGACGGAGCAGTCCGCTCTCGGTCTCGGCCGCGCCTACGCCGGCATCGGTGTCGACGGCACCGACGTCTCGGGCCTCTACTACAACCCCGCCACGATGACGCTTCACACGGGCACGCAGGCTCAGTTCGGCTTCGTCGGCGTCGGCCTCAACCTCGACTACAACAGCAAGGACGGCGGCTCCATCCATGACGAAAACGGCCGCAAGCAGCCCGAAGCCGTACCCAACCTCTTCATTTCGCACCAGATCAATGACGTGACCTGGATCGGCTTCGGCTTCACGGTGCCGTTCGGCCTCTCCACCGAATATGACGACAACTGGGAACAGGCTTATGAGGGCACCGATGCCAAGATCGAGGTCTACGACTTCAACCCGACCTTTGCCTGGAAGCTTTCCGACAAATTCTCCCTCGGCGCCGGCGTCTCCTACCAGTACGTGAAGGCCAAGCTCGGCTTCAACAAGTCCGCAGTCTCGAACGGTTTCATCTCCAACACCCGCCTAACCGGTGATGCCTGGGGCTGGAACGTCGGTGCCATGTGGACGCCTGTTGAAAACGTCCGCATCGGTGCCTCCTACCGCTCCGCAATCGGTCACACGGTCAACGGCGACCTCAATGTCACCGTGAATAATCAGGTCTTCTCCAAGGTCATCACCACGCCCGCCACCGTCTCGATGGACGCCCCCGCCTGGGCCATGCTCTCCGCCGCCTGGGACGTCAACGACTGGCTGAGCCTCTACGGCACCATGCGCTGGGCCGACTGGTCGAGCTTCAAGGCTCTGACGGTTGAAGCCGGCGAGTTCAGCTCCTCCCAACCCAAGAACTGGAAGGACACGTACCTCTACTCCGTCGGCTACGACGCCCGCATCAACAGCTTCTGGACGCTGCGCGGCGGCATCGCCTACGAAACGTCCACGATCGACGACAAGTACACGCGCACCGGCACGATTCCCGACGCCGACCGCTGGTGGTTCGCCATCGGCTCCTCCTTCCACTGGACGAAGGACTTCCAGACGGACGTGGGCTTCGCTCACCTGCACGGCGTGCATGAACGCAGCCTCTACAACTCCAAGCATGAGGAAATCGGCAAGTTCCGCAAGCTTGATGCCTACATCATCGGCATCCAGGGTCAGTACCGCTTCTAAGGTCTAGCCCGCGGCGAACTCCGCCGCATCCTGCACTCCGAATCCCGGCGTCTCCCAGACGCCGGGATTTTTGCTTTCGGGATAGAGGAAATCGACAAGCAGCGTGCCGAGGTCGGCGCCCTCGGGCAGTGCGGGGCGCTCGAAACCCTCGAATTCAGGGCAGTCGGTGAAGCCCGCGCTTCGGCAGAGGACGGCGGTGTAGAGCGCAAGCCCCGTCTCCACGCTCGGACGAAGGCCGAAGTGCTTGAGAAGAAGCGTGAGAAGCGCGAGGTCCTCGTCCCATAGAGTCTCGGGAGCGGGATGAAGGGAGGAGAGAAGGAGGACGGGAGACCTGTCGTCATGAAGGAGGCATTCGCCGGCCGTCGGGCGCGTGCTGTCGGCGTGAAGGCACGCAAGGTCCGTCACCTCTCCCTCGGTGAGAAGAAGCGGATCCACGGGCGTGCAGCGGATGAGTTCCTTCAAGCGCGCCGCATAACGTCTGCATCGATGAGCTCTCAGCATGGTCGGGCCTCCATCGGCCGCTCGCAGATCGGGCGGCCTTCACCTAATCCTACGGCATATCGGCCGAAGGTGTCGCCCCTCGCCTGTCGACCGCCCTCTGAGAGTCCTCCGGTTTGTGCTATCGTCACTTCCGACTCAAGACACAAAACGGAGCCCACACATGTCCAATAGCGCAATCCCAGACCTGATTTCCGAAGACATCTTCCGTTTCGGGCCCGGCGACAGGTACGCGCTGCCCATCGGCACGGCGGCACCCGACGCGCTCGCGCTCTCGCAGATGGCCGAGAAGTGCCGCACAAGGCATGAAAGACTCCTCGTCATCTGCGCCGATCCGCTCGACGCCGTGAGGCTCGGGCAGGAGATCCCTTGGTTCAGTCCCGAACTCGGCGTCAGAAGCCTCCCCGACTGGGAGACGCTCCCCTACGACGTGCTCTCCCCGCAGGAGGACATCGTCTCCGAGCGCCTTGAGACCCTCTACCGCATGACCTCGGGCACGAAGGGCCTCGACGTCGTGATCGCCTCCGCCGTCACGGCCGCCCAGCGCATGGCGCCCGTCGCCTACGTGGGCGCGAACACCTTCTTCTTCCGTCCCGGCGACACGCTCTCGGTCGAGGGCCTTCGCTCGAACCTCGCCGCCGCAGGCTACGCAGGCGTCAAGCAGGTGCTCGCGGCGGGTGAATTCGCCGTTCGCGGCAGCATCATCGACGTCTTCCCGATGGGCTCCGACAGGCCCTTCCGCCTCGACCTCTTCGACGACGAGATCGAGTCGATCCGCTGGTTCGACGTCGAGACGCAGCGCTCCATGGAGGCCGTCAACGAGATCAGGCTGCTTCCGGGCCACGAGTTCCCCGTGACGCCCGAGGCCGTCACGGGCTTCAGGCAGCGCTGGCGCACGCGCTTTGCGGGCGATCCGGGCAAAAGCCTCGTCTACCGCGACATCGGCAACGGCGTCCTGCCGCCGGGCATCGAATACTATCTGCCGCTCTTCTTCGAGCAGACGGCCACGCTGGCCGACTATCTGTCGGCGGGCACGCGCGTCGTGCTCGTGGGCGACGTGCAGACCGCGCTTGCGGGCTTCATGAAAGAGACGCTCTCGCGCCAGCGCATGCTCGAAACGGACGCGGACCGTCCCGCGATGAAGCCTGAGGAGCTCTGGCTCACGCCCGAAGCGTTCTTCACGAGCCTCTCGAAGTTCGCGCGCTTCACCTTCAGGCGCGAGGGAGCCCCCGAAGACGCGCTCGCCCTCAAGGGCGTTGCGGTCGACCGCAAGAGCCAGAACCCCGTCTCGAACCTCATCGCCTTCACGACGACCGAGAAGACGCGGGGCCGCCGCACGCTCATCGTTGCGACCTCGGTGGGCCGCATGGGCACGATGGGCGAGCTCTTCAGGGCGTCGGGCCTCGAATTCACGGAGTACGAAAACTGGGCGGACTTCCTCGCGGGCGACGCGCCCGTGGGCCTTGCGGCCGCGCCGCTCTTTGCGGGCAGCCTCCTTGAGAATCCCGGTACGGCGATCCTCACCGAAACCGAGCTCTATGCCGCCAGCCCGAGGCGTTCGCGTCTGCGCCGCAACCGCCAGTCGACCAACATCGAAATGATCGTGCGCGACGTCTCCGAACTCAAGATCGGGGATGCCGTCGTGCACCTAGAGCACGGCATCGGCCGCTATCAGGGGCTCGTGCACATGGACACGCCCGACGGAGAGGCCGAGCTTCTGCGCATCGACTACAAGAACGAGGCCAAGCTCTTCGTGCCGATCGCCAACCTCCACCTCATCTCGCGCTACTCGGGCGCCGATCCCGAGAACGCCCCGCTGCACGCTCTCGGACGCGGCGACTGGGAAAAGGCGAGGAGGAAGGCGGCCGAGCAGGTCCGCGACACGGCGGCCGAGCTCCTGCACCTCTATGCGCTGCGCGAGACCCGCAAGGGCGTCGTCTTCCCCATCGACATCAGCGACTACGAGGCCTTCTGCGAGGGCTTTGCATTCGACGAGACGCCCGACCAGGCGGCCGCCATCGGCGCCGTCCTCAACGACATGACGACGGGCAAGACGATGGACCGCCTTGTCTGCGGCGACGTGGGCTTCGGCAAGACCGAAGTCGCGCTGCGCGCGGCCTTCGTCGCCGTCTCGGCGGGCCGGCAGGTGGCCGTGCTCTGCCCGACGACCCTGCTCGCCGAGCAGCATGCCCAGACCTTCCGCGACCGATTCGCGCCCTGGCCCGTGCGCGTCGCCGAGCTCTCCCGCTTCAGAACGGGCAAAGAGACGACGAAGGCGCTCGAAGGCATCGCCGACGGCACGGTCGACATCGTGATCGGCACGCACAAGCTTCTTACCGACAAGGTGTCCTTCAAGCGCCTCGGCCTCGTCATCATCGACGAGGAACACCGCTTCGGCGTTCGCCAGAAGGAGACGCTCAGGAAGCTGCGCGCCGAGGTCGACGTCCTCACGCTCACAGCCACGCCGATCCCGCGCACGCTCTCGATGAGCCTCGAAGGCATCCGCGACTTCTCCGTCATCGCGACAGCCCCCGAGCGCCGTCTGGCGGTCAAGACCTTTGTGCACGCCGAGGAGCCGGGCCTCATCCGCGAGGCCGTCATCCGCGAACTCAAGCGCGGCGGCCAGGTCTACTTCCTGCACAACGAGGTGGAGACGATCGAGAACCGCCGCGAGCAGCTCGCCGCACTGATTCCCGAAGCGCGCATCGCCGTCGCGCACGGACAGATGAGCGAGCGCGAGCTCGAACACATCATGCGCGAGTTCTACCAGCAGCGCTACAACCTGCTCCTCTGCACGACCATCATCGAGACGGGCATCGACGTCCCGACCGCCAACACGATCATCATGCAGCGGGCTGACAAGCTCGGCCTCGCACAGCTCCATCAGTTGCGCGGCCGCGTCGGCCGAAGCCACCATCAGGCCTACGCCTACCTGCTCACCCCGCCATCGGGCGCCACGACGAAGCAGGCGAAGCAGCGCCTCGAAGCCATCCAGTCCCTTGAGGAACTCGGCAGCGGCTTCTACCTCGCCATGCACGACCTCGAGATCCGAGGCGCGGGCGAAGTGCTAGGCGAACACCAGTCGGGCGAGATCGCCGAGGTCGGGTTCGACCTCTACAGCCGCATGCTCGCCAATGCCGTCAAGGCACTCAAGCGCGGAGAACTTCCCGACTTCACGGAGCCCCTCGTGCCGACCACGGAAATCTCGCTCCATGCGCCCGCACTGCTGCCGAGCAGCTACGTCTCGGACGTCTCGCAGCGCCTCGGCTTCTACAAGGAGCTCTCGTCCGCGACGAGTGTCGAGGACATCATCCGCACGACCGAATCGCTCGCCGACCGCTACGGCAAGCTTCCCGAGGCCGCGCAGAGACTCACTCAGATCCACAGGCTGCGCCTTCGCTGCGAAGCGCTCGGCGTGCGCAAGATCGACTGCGCCGACACGGCGACCGTCATCACATTCACGGCAAGGCCCGCCGTCGAGCCGATGGCACTCATCCGCTTCCTGCAGTCGAGGAAGGACGCCCGCATGCTCGGGCCCGACAAGCTGAGGATCGACTCGGGCGGCGCAACGCCCGAAAATCGCCTCGCACTCGTGCAGACCGTGCTCGCGGCGCTCGAAGCGCACTGAATGGAATGGAGGGACCAGAATCATGGGCATTGAAATCGAACGCAAGTTTCTCGTGAAGTCGGACGGCTGGCGGAAGCTCGGCTGCGCCGTGCGCTACGCTCAGGGCTACCTCTGCAGCGACAGGAACCGCACGGTGCGCGTGCGAACCGTGGGCGACAAGGGCTTTCTCACGATCAAGGGACGCGGAAGCGGCATCGCGCATCCCGAGTACGAGTACGAGATCCCGTACAACGAGGCCCGGACCATGCTCGACGAACTCGCCGAAAAGCCCGTCATCGACAAAACCCGCACGAAGATTCCGTTTGCGGGCTTCGTCTGGGAGGTGGACGAATTCTTCGGCGACAACGAGGGCCTCGTCATGGCCGAGATCGAGCTGCCATCCGTGGATGCTTCCTTCGAGAAGCCCGAGTGGATCGGCGAGGAGGTGACGGGCGATCCGCGCTACTACAACTCGATGCTCGCAAGGAATCCGTACAAAAACTGGCGGCGCTGATCCCAAAAACAAGCAGTGCCCAACCCGCGCAATCTCAGGCATTACCCTGCCAAGCACGCGAATGCCGGCGATTTGTCGCATACTTTCAGTCTGGCAGTTTTTTCAATCGAAGGATTCCCCATGCAGGTACCTCAAACCGAATCGCCCTCCGAGTTCACGACTTCCGCCGTTCTGACCGCCTACAAGGCGCTTCCCGAATCGCTGCGCCCCTTCTATGCGCACATCCACTGCGGATCCGCCGCCATCGTCGCCGCACTCGGCCTGACGGCTGAAGACAACAACGTTCTGGAGACTGCCGTCAAGGCCATCGGAGACCTTGCCGACGATGCGGAAGCCTTCGACCGTGACGCGGCCGCCGAGAGCGGAACCCTCGCAGACATGATTCGCGAGCTCGCGGGAACGCTCGGAGACGACAGCAATCCGCTCGTCGTCTCGCTCGACGTCATCTGGGGCGCGATTTCCTCCTCGTCCATCGTCACCGGCGCGGATCCCGACGACGATGAGGATCCCATCGAGCCCTATCTCTACGACAACAGCGACCTCACGGGTCTCATGGGCGCCTACTGGGACCTTCAGGGGGCTCTCGAGATCATGTTCGGCGAACTCGGCATGAACGCCGACTTCCGGGGCAGCCTCATCGAACTTCCGACCGAGGCCGCTAGCGTCGCCGAGCTCAACAAGAGCCTGCAGCGCCTTTCGTCGAGTTCCCGCGCCTGCTTTGCGTGGTGCCACAACAGGATCGTCTCGGTGCTTCGAGACCTCTCGAACGACGACCCGAAGGTTCTCGAGAAAAACCTTGAGGCATTCAGCCGCTTTTCATTCCGGCCGTGCTCAGGCAGTTCAACGAGTCCCGCACGGCAAGCGACGTGCTCGCCGCAGTCTCCCGCCGCTTCTCGCCCTTCGACCGAGAGCTCGATGCCGTTTTCGAGCAGTTCTGGAACCTTCAGCGCGCCGTGAGCCAGAAGGCCGACCATCCCGCCAGAGTCGCTCTTGCCCTTCTCGTCTCCGCCCTGGCCGCCATGCTCGACTGTCGTCCCGAAGACATCGACTCCCGCGCGAGCTCCCGTCTCGCGGAGTCTGACGATCTTGCGGCCTCCGACCGGGGACTCGCCCTCCATCTGGCCGGCATCGTCGCCGGCGTGGAACTCGTCGAATCCGACGACCCCGTGATGCAGATGTGCAGGAGCTTCGACGAGGCATGCGAAAGTGCCGAAGCGAATCAGGACATCTGTCTTCCGCTCTCATGCGCACTCACCGCCGTCAATCATTTCCTGAAGGACGAGGCCGCCGCAAAGGAACACTTCAAGAAGCTCCATCTGGCAGACGCCACTACCGAAACCTTCCTTCCCAGCCTTGCCACGCTTTCGGAATTCCTCGTGCATCACACACCCGAGAAGGACGACGGCTCCCTTCTCAAGAAGCACTTCGCCCCCGTCATCGAAGGCGATTACGATGGCCCCACTGCAGGCGAACACTACGCGAAGCTTCTCAGCGAGACACTTTCCAGGATGGACGAAGAGAGCCGCGCTCTTTTCACGGCGTCTTTCCTCACGCTGGGCTACCTGATGAGCGGCATCTTCGCCCGCACGCCTGAGGAAATCGAGGAATTCTTCAAGCAGGCGTTCCCCGGATTCATCGTCGATCCGATCATCGCCATGTGCATGTCCATCCTGCCCGCCGCCTCCAAGCTCGCGGTCGAGGCCACGGAAAAGGTCAATAACCCCCGCCTAAAGGCGGAGGCTTGAAAGAGCCTTTATTGACTAG
>ERZ1673744.1380-NODE-1380-length-22088-cov-5.136931_pt1 | contig 22088 bp, 9 predicted proteins | sample MGYA00580207_ERZ1673744 | MGnify/ENA primary metagenome ERZ1673744 (study PRJEB41218, sample SAMN15661751) | gut metagenome | host: Homo sapiens | place: Canada: London | collected 2015-08-20/2019-03-30 | study: EMG produced TPA metagenomics assembly of... | reverse complement strand
GTAGTTGTTGGTGATACTGCTGATGATAACACTGGATCCGGAGTACATGGTTGCACCGCCGTTGTCTGATCCAGTTTCTCCTGATTCTGTGAGGGCACCGTTGAATCCAACGGTCATGGCTCCCGACGACGAGTCAATGGCGACAAGCTGAACCATGCTCGCTGTGTTGTTGGATGAGGTGAGGGTGACAGATTTTGTGAAGGTTGTGACCTCTCCAGTCACGTCGGGGTTGGCATTGATTGTGTTATCGATCAGGGTATAGTTTATTGTACCATTGTACTGGGCACCAGGCTGCAGATAGACGGCGGCACCAGTCTTGGTAGAATAGTTGAAGTTGATTGTATCAGTGTATGTGCCCGCATAGAGAACGTAGTTGTTAGTCGATGCGGTGACAGAAAGGTCAGCACGGAGCTGTGTATTCGAAGCATTGCTTGCATAAACGTTGCCGTTACCCACAGTATTTTCAATGTCTCCTTCTGAAATCTGACCTGTGACGGTGATGATTCCCTTGGTGACATCCATGTTTCCAGTGGACCAGCTTCCACTCTCGAGGGTGAACACATCGCTCGTGTTGGTGATGCTGATCTCAGCGCTGGCGGTGAACGCATCGGGCTGGACGACTCCACCGACGGAGTCGACGTCGCCAACGTTGAACTGGACTGTGTTGGCTGCGGTGAACTTCTCGGTCTCGGGGTCGGTGTCGTCGTTGCTGACGGTGAAGTTGCCGTTAATAACTGCATCCTCAGGAATTGTGACGCTGCCTCCCGAAAGGAGTTCAAAGCTGTTCATTCCATTTCCGACAATCTTGGTGTTATAGTATTCAGTATCAGCATCTGTGCCAGATACATACTCCACATAGGTGTCAGCAGCAATTGTAGTAGTTGCTGAAGCCTCGAATCCATAGATGTTTGCAGTGATTGTTGCAGAGGTCACGGATGTAGAGACGGTAGACACTGTGGTAGAGTCATTGTAGGTGACGGTTCCGACGACACCAGTCGTCTGATCCGCAGGAGTGGTCCTGGTCCACTCGCCGGTTGCGATGTGAAGGTTCACGGTTGCGCCATTGCCCACTGACAGAGTGATCTGGGCCTCAGGTTCCATGTAAATGTCAAAGGAATCAGAAGTTACAGAGCTGGCGTCAATTGTGACGTCTTCCATTTCTGCGGAGACATAGTATTTGCCATCTGCAGCCGGTGTGATGCCGGTAGCCCATTTGGTGACATCAGTCGCCGTCTGGTCCTGGGCATCGGTAGCCGGAGCGAACGCCACGAAGGCGCAGGCGATCAGCGCGAGAACCGCGATCGCCGCCATCAGGCGTTTGCCGTTGTTCGTTCTTGTTACATTCGATGTCATAGGTGCATATGACGAGCCTTTCCTAAACGCCGATTATCCGTTCTCCGAACAACACACTTCACTCCGAACATGGATGTCTGCCTACAGACAACGCCCCGAATCCGCCGTTTCCGGGCTTCATCGGAAAGACTGCTCGAATAAATTAAGTCCGGATTCCCGCGTAAAACATGAAAATATTTTCCGTTGAAATCAATAATCAATCTCATAATGGAAAAAATTTCTATATACTGAAAATTTTTATAGAGCCCATCCGTTGTCAGAAGCATGGACAGGCGCATCCGTAGGGACAGGTACATGGACATGCTCTACAGGGGCAGGGGCCTCAGGGACGTGGTCAAGGTCGTGACCGGGATGAGGCGCGCCGGCAAGTCCACTCTGCTGGACATGTACTGCGACGAGCTGATCAGGGACGGCGTCGACGAGGCGGACATCGTCAGGATCAACTTCGAGACCTTCGAGTACCGCGACGTGGAGGACAGGAAGGCCCTGGACAGGATACTGGTCGACAGGATCGGGGACTCCGGGGAGAGGTACGTCTTCCTGGACGAGGTCCAGAACGTGGACGGGTGGGAGAAGTCGGTGTCCTCCCTGATCAACACCGGCCGCTGCGACGTCTACATCACGGGATCCAACTCCAAGATGCTGTCCTCCGACCTCGTCACCCACATCGCCGGGAGGTTCATCGAGGTGTCCGTCCTGCCGCTGTCCTTCGCCGAGTACCTGGAGCTCCATCCCGGCGACAGGGACTCCAGGTTCAACTCGTACCTCAGGTACGGCTCCCTCCCGGAGGTGGACCCGGACCGCGGAGGGGCGTTCTGCGACGCCCAGCTGATGGGGATATTCAACACGGTCCTGGTGGAGGACATCCTGGGGAGGCTCGGGACCGGGGACGTCAACACGCTGAGGTCCATCGCCAGGTTCCTGTACACGAACGTCGGGAACGAGACGAACACCGACTCCATAGCCAGGGCCCTGGGGATAGGCAACGGGACCGTGGGTCGCTACATGGCAAAGCTGGAGGAGGCCTTCCTGTTCCACCACTCCGAGAAGTACGACATCCAGGGGAAGAGGGTCCTGAAGACAAACGGGAAGTACTACGCCTCGGACCTGGGGCTGAGGAACACCGCCCTGATGGGGGCCGGCGGGACCGACATCAGCAGGCCGCTGGAGAACGTGGTGTACCTGGAGCTGCTCAGGAGGGGCTACTCGGTGCGCGTTGGTAGCTACAGGGACTGGGAGGTCGACTTCACCGCGATGCGCGACGGGGTCACGGAGTACTTCCAGGTCTGCCTGACGATGATGTCGGAGGACACCCGCCAGAGGGAGTTCAGGTCGCTGGGGGCCATAAGGGACAACTTCGGGAAGACCGTGCTGACCATGGACCGCTTCGGGCTTGGGAACGAGGAAGGGATCAGGGTGGTCAACGTCCTGGACTGGCTCCTGGACGGGGAGTGAACCACCATTGGAGTGTCTGTTCTTTCTTCCCACTTATCACTCAGGGGGTGTTCGGCTTCCGGCACCACTCCGACACGGGGGAGTCTTCGGAACAAAATGTCCCTGACGTATCACACGACATTTCGTGAAGAGTATGGTTGTCTCTGTCGCAACGCCACACGAACCATCGGGGGTCCCCTGTTTTGCGGTTCAAGTGCACAATCAGAAAAATATGGAGTTCCACTCCAATTTTTTCTACTATTCTCCTGAACATCACTTTGACATGATTCTGCGCACCGCACTCATCCAGAAAGAGAGGGAAAAGAACCGAAGCCGGTCAAGCTGATGATTGGAGCCCACTGGACGGACAAGACCGCCCTATGTAGGGTGATCACCTGGAAGCACGGCTTCCTCTACGCCACCATGGCGTACCGCAACGAGAAGATGCTCGTCAGGATGTACGATTCCATGACGCTGAGGGTGGGGTATCTGGCGGGACACATGGTGGAGACGTTCATCGTCAACGAGATCATGAAGTCCTACGACAACAACTGCGTGGAGTGCGGGTTCCACTACTACCGCGACTCGGAGGGGAACGAGGTGGACCTGGTGATGCTCGGGAACGGAACCCTGAACCACGTGGAGTGCAAGTCCGGCATGACATACGACTCCGGGGACGTGAAGGCGTTCTCCAAGCTGAAGAGGTCGAAATATGAGATCGGTCAGTCGTGCATAGTTTGTCTGACGGAGAGGGCCTATCCGATAAGGGACGGGGTCTACGCCCTGCCCGTGTCGTCGATATGATTCCGCTCACGATTGAGAATCGAGGACCTCCTCGAGCCTGAAGAGGAGGTCCGCCACCCGCCTTCCCTTTTCGGTGAGTTCCAGAATATGAGCATTCCCACATCCGGTGGGCTCCATGGACAGCAGGCCTTCCGAATGCAGCATGTCCATCAGCTCGCGGGTGTGGGCATTGCGGGACACGTTCCTGTAGATCTCAGACTTGAGGCACAGGGGATGGTCGTGTACATAGAGCAGGATGTCGACGCTGTTGGCTGATTCCAGTATGGCGCCGATGCGTGTCCTGCTCATAGAAATCACAGAATGATTATGATGGAATGTGGGTCCCCGGCCCCTTAACTCCGGGGACCCGTTTGTCCTTCAGGTTTCTGGTGAGTTGCGCTCTCTCAACGCGGGAGCAGATGTACTCGTTTGTTCGCGTTATCCGTTGCGTTCAACCCTTTTCGTTTTCGGTTTGCGTTACCTTCAGCTCCTCATCAGCCTGAGGGCGACGATGATCGCCATGATGACGATCAGGACGACCAGGATGATCAGGAGGTAGTCGGTGAGGCCCATTCCGTCGTCTCCACTGGTGGTGGAGGGGGTCTCGGGAGCGGAGGCGTTGATTCCCTGGAGGTAGATGGTGACGTTCTTGTCGGCGGTGGTGGTTCCGCTGGTTGTGAACTTGTTGCCGTCGACGGCGCTGCCGTTGACGGTCATCTTGGCCTCTCCGGAGAAGTAGTTGCCGAGCTTGTAGGTGATCTCGTGTTCGCCAGCGGCGACCTTGAGCTGGAATCCTGCGACCTGCTGGATGTTTCCTGCGTTGTCAACAGACTGGAAGTATCCGCTGGGCATCAGCTTTCCGTCGATGTAGACCGCGGTGATTCCGGGGTCTGCGAAGACTGTGACGGTGTATATGTCGTAGTTGAGGTTGGCGTAGACGGCCTCCTCGTCTCCGACATCTACGGTATCGGCCTTGATCTCGTCGCCATCGGCTGTAGCCCAGTAGACGAACTCGCTGTTGACAAGGTCTCCAGGGACAATCTCCGTGACATCCTTTGCATTAGATGTGGTGTAGATTGTCATCCACAGAGCGTCTTCGACGTAGAACGCGGTGGTGTTCTTGTTTTCGATGAGCTTGCCGGTCACGGTGGACTCTCCGGAGACGTAGATGTCGGCCAGAGTGTCGATCTTGTCGGCGTTGACCGCAGCGGTGGAGGCATCGACGAACTCGCCGGTCTTCTCATCAACGGCGATTCCGACGTAGAGAGTTCCTACGGTGGCGGTACCTGCGGCGGTCTCCTCGGTCTCGGCCTCGACGGTGAAGGTTCCCCTGACGGTCATGGTGGTGACGCTGACGTTTCCCTTGTCGGTGGCAACGAGAGTTCCGTTGACGGTCATCTCTGTCGCCTCGATCTCGGCGTTGGCGTCCTCGTACTGTCCGGAGACCATGAGGGTGGCTCCCTCGGCGATGTCGAAGTCGGAGGCGTTGGCGACGGTGAGGTCGATCTGTCCGGCGTTGATGGTTCCGGTAGCGACGGTGACGGAGGACTCCTTCTGCTCATCGTCGGCGATGACGGGGTTGCCGGTGAGGTATGTGGTCTCGGTCTCGTCGACATAGGTGTCGATGACGGAGAACCCGGTGGCGTTGATGACCTTGACGGATCCAGCTGCGGATGCGGCGGTTCCGTCGAAGGCACCCACGACAACGAGTCCGGCCCTGTCGAGTGTGACGGTTCCGGCTGCCAGGGTTCCCTGGGCTGTGACGGTGATGGTCACAGGCTGCTCCTCGTCCCCGGTGAATGTGACGTCGGTGACGGTGTTGTCGCCGTATATGTCGATGGTTCCGTTCTCGACGTCGTTGGAGACGGCGGCGGCCTGCTCGACGGGTGTGATGTAGTACCAGGCACCCTGGTCGTTCACGAGCTGGTAGTATGCTCCGACGATGTAGTATGTTCCGTACTCGAGCCCGGACATGGACATGATGGTTCCGTTGACGACGATTGTAGCATGGTCCTCAGTCTCGGGGTTGAATCCGACTCCAGAGATGGGCTGGTTGCTCTCGTCGGCACCGTTGGCGTTGCCCATGTTGCCGCTGTTCTTCACGGTTCCGTTGACGGTCAACGTCACGTCATCGTAGAGGTAGACTCCGGTTCCAGCGGGGATTTCGAGCGTGATTGTCGCTCTGACCTCAGCATCCTTGTCCAAATAGACGTTCCTGGCGATGGTGACGGTAGAGTTGTCTGCCGCGTCCTCGAGGGCGGTATAGATGTTGGTGTATGTCCTCATAGGCTCAGCGTCGATGATGACATCACTGCGAACGGTGTTGGATCTGTTGCCTGTCTTGTTCTCGTCGAAGACGAGTGTTCCCATGACTTCGATGTCACAGTTCCTGACAGTGGCTCCGGCGGCAACGGTGACGATGACATCCCTGTTGTCCTCATCACCGATAGTGATGGTGGCTCCTGTAGTTCCCTTCTTGACCTCTGTATCAGCAGGGATGGTCAGAGTGTCGAGAACCTTCACGTTGCCGAGGTACTCGATGTCCGTGGCTCCGTTGTCGATGGAGGTCTTCAGTGTGGTGTAGTAGTTGTAGTCGTCATCACTGTAGTGGAAGGCATTGATTCCCAGTGCGGGGGATGTAGCCTCGGACGAGATGGGGGAATCGATTGCAGTGGTTATCATGCCGTTGACGTAGATGTCTCCCCTGGTAATGATGCTGGAACCCTCGGCGGTAGCGCTGATCTCTCCATCGACATTCATCGTTCCCTCGTTCAGGAGGAATCTGACGTTCTTTCCGAGGGTAAGGGACTCGGGCACCTCGATGGAGGGTTCGAAGTCGTTTTCCGGAGCATCTGTGGACCTGGCAGAGATTGTATAGAGACCGGGATAGTTTCCTGCGGTGGTGTTGTCGTAGATCGTAACGGATCCGGAAAGAATCAGCGAGTTGTAGTACTTGGTGGTGTCCTTGTCAACGACTTCGGATTCTACGGAGGCGGTGATCTTGATGTTCCTTACACCAACATCGGCGGTTCCGGTAGCCTTGAACTGGAAGAAGTTCCTGTCATCGGTGCTGATGGTGACGGGCTGCTTGGTCTCTTTGTCGGTGTAAAGGTACATGCCCTCATCACTAACGTTCATGTTGGCATCGGCAGCCTGTGTCATGGACTTGATGTCCAGAACAGCTCCATCTCCAGTGAGCTGAATCTTGGATGCGGTGGTGATGTATGCACCGTTCAGAGTGACTGTTCCCTTGTTGGAGATGTTCGTAATCTTCATGTCTCCGGCGACGGAAAGCTCTCCGCCAGTTTCGATGGTGAGTCCGCCGCTGACAACAATGCTTGATTTGTCGGAGTCGTCGATGATGATGCTTCCACCGTTCTGGACGGTGACGTTGGAGTTGATTTCAACGGTACCGCTGGAGTAGATCTCCCCGACGACGGTGACGTCCTGAGCTCCGATAACATCGATCTTTCCGCCCTCTTCGACGGTAATGTTACCGTTGACGGTCATCTTGGATGCTTTGACTCCGGCATCGTTTCCAAGTGCTAGAGTGGCACCGTCCTCGATGATGAGCGTGCATCCCTCATTGATGACGAGTTCTCCAAGGATTTCCATGGTCCATCCAGACTTGATAGTCAGGGTGTCGGCGACGACAACCTTCTGGGACTGGGTTCCGAAGAAGGGCATATCAACGTCGTCGTTGACGGTGATTGTGGACATAGCCGCGGAGATATCGATCTTCTCGGATGTTCCGGTAACGTTCAGCCCCTTGGAAATGGATGAACCGTTATAGGCGGTGATGGAGTTCTCCCCATCAACAGTCAGAGTGGCGGTCGTCTCATAGCCTGTGGGAACTGTGGTAGGAGCAAGGGTTCCATACACCCTCATATCTCCCTTGACAGTAGCAGTTCCATTGATCTTAAGTGTGACACCGGGGTTGACGGTCACATTCTCAAGGATGGCATCCTCAGCGAGTTTGACATCGTTGGAGGAGACAGGCCCATTAAGGTATGTGACCTCTCCTGCATCGTTGGTGAGCTGCATCTTAGCGTTAAGTTCACCATCGTTTGTGAAGTTGTCTGCAGTGACATCTCCAGTAATCTGGGATGCGGTGACACTTCCGGTGGTTCCGATGGTCACTTCTGCAGTCTTGTCGGGGAACTTAATCTCGGATGCTCCGGCATCAAGGGTTCCGTTGATAGTTGTGTTGCCGTCCATATAGAAGAATCCCTTAGAGTCCTTCATGATGACAGACGTTCCGGCTCCGATGTCTGTGACAGCGAATCCGAGGGCAACCTTGCCTGAACTGGCTCCGTTAAACTCAATGGATGAGGTTCCGGTTGTGGTGACGTTGATCTCGGAGACTCCATTTGCTCCGTTGAAGATCAGCTTGGCGGAGTCGGAGAGTGTGAGATCGTTTCCGTTGGTGGTGTCGAGGGAACAGTAGGTGATTCCCTGGGCCATAGCGGACTGCTTGAACTCGACGATTCCGCTTCCGGAGATGATCAGGTCGCCGTCCTGGATGATATGGTTGCCGACAAAGGGCGTGGTGACCGTACTGGCGGTCGTCATGTTGAGGATGAGTGTGATCCCGTCTCCGACGGTGATGTCCACTCCGTTGAACATGATGGTTCCGTTTGCTGTGGCCTCCATGTTAAGGGTTACGGTGTATCTGTCAGCTGTTGCTTCAGCATCTTTGACAAAAGACACTCCTTCAGCATAGTTGGTCGAGTCGAATGTCTGAGTGACATCAATCTCGATGTTGTCGGAGATGGTAGTGTCTCCTTCATTCTGGATGAAATCCTGGTTCTGGGTTGTGGCACTAACTCCGTTGTCTGAAAAGACAACGGCGGCACCAGCAACAACCATGGCCATAATCATGACCATGGCGACGAGTTTCATCCCGTTCGTTTTGCTTGCATTTCCAAACATAGGTGCAATTGATAATTTTGGATTCCTTGGTTGCGCCTAATGCTCCTGGCGAGTCTTTCTTCCAAGGAATCCGACTGAAACCACACGAAATCGGGAGGAATCCGATGGGGGATTGGCCGGAGCTCTACGGGATTCGCAGAAGCAACATGTCTCCGAAGGAGATGTGGAGCCATGACAGATTCCCCACATCATTCTCTGTCGCTCTTATCAACTACATGGGCGACAGAGGGATTCCTCTGAACTATGTGTCCGTAAACGACAGGGGAATCGGCAACGTCTCCACCATAGGCCTCTCCGAAATCTACGGATGCCGTCTGTCCATGTTGACGGAATCCGAGTTCTGTTTCGATTCGTTGTATGAGCCCTTCACCGAAATGGCCGAATGCATTCCGCAGTCCGATCTCGTCTTGAGGGACGGTCGCGGGATGTCGTCGGGCGCAATCGAAATCCTGACATCTGTGGTTCCCGATGCGGTCACACGCGGACAGCCCAAGGAGCTCATGGGTCCAGAAGTGACGATTAGGACCGATATGCTTGAGAAGTGCGCACTCTCTATGGCGGGGTCACTCGGCCAGGATTTCGAAAGATCCCTGGAAATCCTGGACGAGGGGATGCCATTCGACATCGAATGGACCGACTGGCAGCAGGTAGCTCCCTATATTGATACTATAATAGGGAATCTGAACGACCTCGAATCATCGTTGAGCAGTATGCAGAGACCTTTCCTTGTCCAGGTCATATGGAAATCAGAGGATCACGGCCCGTTCATGGCCAACGACGCGATGGATGCCTTCGTCTGGTCGGACATGGCCTTGACAAGGCTCATACTGAACAGCATGAGAGCGCTTTCGAACAGAAGCCCCACCCGCCCATACAGGGCATGCATCCGCCTCTACAGAATCATCGCATCGGTGCTCAGAGGAGAGAATCCAAACCTATACGAGATTATCAGGGAGACATCGTACAAGATGCCCGAGGGTAAGGAGTACATCGCCAACGGGAACATCGTAAACAGGATGATGTCCTGCGAGAGACTCACCCGTCCAATCATCAGCGCTGCGGAGGTAGTCTGTCTGGGTTCCAACGGCTTCGAGGATATGATAATGCCTGAAAGGCGCCTGGACATGTCCGTGTATCAGGCAGTTCGTGAGCTCAAGGGATGACGGCGGGATTGTACAATCCCTGAGCAACAAAGGGTCAGCTTTATATTCTGATACGGATAACCTCGCTTATCCGAAGCATGAAAGTGGTTCGGATGCAGATTGGGATGCTCTGCTGAATCGCCTTTCGAAAGAGGACGATGATGCGTTGCGTTCCGATCACCGACTGTGTCAGACGCGGTCGACGATGAGGCGTTCATGCCTATGAATTGTCGATTCGCAAAGATAACAGTCAGAATGTTAGGAGCAGATGCACCTTTATTCATAATTGTTTTGTTTCCACTGGACTGAAAATACGTTTCTTATTACCTGATTTCCTGACCGATTCAAGGTTTTCTTTACAACACAATATCTATTTTAACGGAAATCAACGGCGTTAGGAAGAATTTATCATATGCACCTATGAATGCGAATATAACGAAAAACAACAGCAAACTGCTGATGGCAGCTGTCGTTGTCATCGCAATGCTGGCATGCTGTTTCGTCGTTGCTATGCCTGGGGCTTCCGCGGCTTATGATGCTTCGGAAGGCACCTATGCCGACGTTGAGGGAGTTACCTTCAACCCAAACAGCAGTGACCTCCAGGTTTCATTCATCGACGAGAACGACGATGAGTACCCCTGGTCAACAGGAACACCCGATTTCACTAATACCGCAATCGGCAGCACCGGATTGAACATCACTAAAGATGCCGATGGAAACTACAAAGTCACCGGAACTCTGATGAGAATCGGCACGCCTGAGGAAATCAACCAGATTCCAGTAAATGACAGAACCGTCGCTCAGAATGGTTTCCTTGCCACTGGAGCTCCTGCCGGATACGACTACGGATTCAACTTCAGGATCGGAGATTTCAACGGAGATTACCTCTCCTACTACAACTCGGTCGGAGAGCTCAAGAGCAAGCCTCATGACACTGGCGTCAGGATGATCAAGTACATCAACAGCGAGAACGCCACCGGATCCAACACCTACTATATTTCAGAAGACGTGCTGACTGCCGATGATTTTGAGAATGGAATCCTCAAAACCGACAAAGCCGTCAAGCAGGTTATCATCAGCTGGGAATTCACACTTACAGATGTAGTAAACGTGGATAATGCTAATGATCTTCAGTCAGCACTTAAGTCTGGAGCCACGAACGTCAACGTCACTGACGGAGAGATTAATGCCAAGATCGAGCTCGGAGCAGGACAGACCGTCACACTCGGATCCGATGTTACCTTCGGAGCCAATGCGACTTTCGATGTGCCTAACGATGCTATAGTTAATTTCAACGTTCCCACAAACGCTGAGGATGTTCAGATCAAGATTGCTGGTGGAACCAACAACACGTCCACAGTTATCCTCAAGAATGTGACAGGATCATTCACGGTCACCGGAGGTTCTGTAGTCTTCAAGGACACCATCAATTCCAGCATGGAGATCACTACCGAGACCACAGGCGGCGCAACAGAAGTCGTCTTCCAGAATGCGGTCATCACCAGCAACTCCGTCATCACTCTCGGAGATGGAATCAGCTACTCTGTTAAGGGAGACGTCAGGCTCTACGGAAAGATCCTGTCCTCCGCGCCTAACGGTGTTGTTGAGGGCTCTACTGTCAAAGATGATGGAATCAGGACCATTACAGTAGCGGGAGGCAACAGCTTCACTGCCTATCCCGGTGCTACCATCGGAAAGGGCGTCGTTGTCAACGGAGCTGGGGACATCGATGTGTCCTCGGCCATGTCCACAGTCACCCTGAACGACGACATCGAGTCCGACTTCAACGCCTCCCAGTCACAGAAGGTCGTCATTGCCGACACCCTCACAATCAAATCCGGATACACCATGACCATCCTCGGAGAGCTCGTCATCAACGAGAACTGCACCCTCATCATCGAGGACGGTGCCCAGCTGATCGTCGGTTCCGGTTCCGCTATTGCCACCGGAGTGACCGTCAACGGTGTCATCGAGGTCGAGGAGGGCGGAGAGTTCACTGTCGAGAGTGCCAAAGACGTCACCGTCAACGGAACAATCACCTCAGAGGGAACCGTCACCATTAACTCCAAGGTCACCGTCAAGACCGGAGGATCCATCGAGATTCTTGAGGCCGATGAGTCGATCATCGATGTTCAGCAGGGACTCACCATCGAGGCCGGCGGAGAGCTCTCCGTTTCCGGAAAGATGAAGGTCTCTGCCGACGGAATCTCCAACAAGGGAACAGTCGTTCTCAACAACGCAATCCTCGTTGCTGACAGCACTGACAAGGCAGATTGGATATACATCAACATGGCCGCCGACGGAGCGGTTGTAGATGTTAGGTCTGTCATCGCAGAGAACGCAGCCGTCCTCCGTATCCAGGACAACGGTCTCGTCTTCGAGAAAAACAAGGACGGAACCGTAGCTAACGATGTCAAGGACGATTCTGAATCCAACGCTGTCCACATGGAATTCGCTGCTGGGGACGGAATCAGGAACCTCAGCGTTACTGAGAAGGTCACTTCCGAGAAGAAGGGAGACCTCACCGACTACAGCAACTTCATGTACATCTCCGGAAACCTCGCTGTCGACAGCGAGAACACAAGCCCCGGAACAGTCGTGATCACCCTCAGGGGAACCGGAGAGAACGACGGAAAGCTCGTCGTCGACACCGATTCCACACTCACTATAGGCAAGAACATCTCCGCCAAGATGAACGCTGGGGAAATGCTCGTCAACGGAAACGTCATCGCCACTGCCGATACGGCCGTTTTCGGCACTCAGAATACAGGAGAGATCACCGTCAGCGGAATGGTCACGGTCAACGCTGAGATCGATTCCATCAACGCCTTCCACTACATCGGTGATGATGAGAACCAGTACCACTACTACACCACTCTTGCCACATCCATCGCCAACGGAGCCACTGACATCGACTTTGTAGGCAACACAGAGGTCATGGAGAATGTAACCATCCCCGCTGGAACCAGGGTCACTGCTGACGGAAACGCTCAGATGACCATCGGATCCCTGGAGAACAGGGACGTCACCGTTACCGTTGCCGACAGTGCTTCCATCAGGGATGGAAAGGTCATCGTCAACGGAACTCTCGTCTTCGAGAACAACAAGAGGGACATGAGGACCGACATCGAGAGCGATGTCCAGATCGACGAGGAGCCCAAGATGACCTACACCAACATCTACACCGCGCTCGACAACGCCGAGAGCGGAAAGGTCACCATCACCAGGGACACCGTCACACTCAACCAGGACATCACCGTCAAGGAGGGCGTCACCCTCGTCATCCCCGCCAACACCACCGTCCAGATGTGGAACAAGGTCATTCTGACCGTCGACGGAACCGTCGAGAACAGCGGAAAGATCATCAACATCATCGGTGACAACAGTACTGCCACCACCCCCGGAGGGTTCAACCCCCTGACATCAGACAACAAGACCAACACCGAGGCGGCCAAGATCGTCGTCAACGGCGCCTTCAAGTCCATGGAGTACACCAACTACGACGATGCCACCGACGGAGCCGTCAACTACTACATCCCCGGAGCCTACTTCCAGATCATCGACACCGAGGGGTCCTGGTACTGGATCACCCCCGTCGAGGACGCCGCCGCTGTCGCCGCGAACGTCGAGGACGGAATCGAGATCTTCGGAACCGTCACCGTCGGAGACGTCACATTCGCAGGAAGCACCGAGGAGGGCGCCGAGAACGTCGTCGTCACCGTCACAGGAAAGCTCACCGCCGGAACCGTCACCCTGTCCCGCGCCGACCTCGTCGTCGACGGACAGTACGACGGAAACGTCGCCACCGCCGTCGGCTCCATCGCCGTCGTCAACGCCAAGAACTTCACCGTCTCCGACTCCTACGACAAGGATGACAACGAGATCATGACCCTCGCCGAGGCTCCCGCCCAGGCGGACGATGAGATCAAGGCCCACAGCATCACCGTCTCCTCCGGAACCGTGACTGTGAACAAGTCGCTCAACGTCAACGGTGTCGACTTCGAGGTCGCCTCCGGAGCAACCGTCATGGTCACCGGAAAGGGTGCCGAGCTCACCACCGAGGGTGCCACTGATAACGACAAGCTCACCGTCGACGGAACACTGACTGTCTCCAACGCAGGAATGGTCGACGTCGGAACACTGACCGTCAAGGGAACCTTCAATGTTATACCCGCAGACGCCGAGCAGAAGACCGCAGACGGAGAGGCCACGATCGAGACCCTCCTGGTCGGAATCGAGATCGATGACAAGACCAAGGGATACGTCAACGCCACCGCCGCATCCGTCTCCGCCAACGCGATCGACGGACTCGGAGTCATCGTAGTCTCCGCTGAGTCCACCGTGACCGGCGAGCTCATCGACAACGAGGAGTACACCGAGTTCTACGTCGAGGACACCCTCTGGATCACCGTCTACAACATGGGCGGTGCTGGAAACATCGTCACATACAACGATGTTACGAAGAAGTGCGTCTACGGATACGCTCCCACAGACCTCCCCACAAGCGAGTTCGTCGGATGGAAGGACTCCGAGGGCAAGCTCATCACCGGCCAGACCATCGCCGTCGGTGCACCCAACTACGACAAGGTCTACGCAGACATCGACTACAACGTCTACAAGGTCGCCATCACCCTCGACAACACCGTCGGATCCGTCGCTATCGACGGACAGATGCTGATCTACCAGAACGGAGTCTATGTTCTCCCCGGTGGCCAGGAGCTCACCGCCGGACAGCACACCGTCACCTACACCCTGTCCGCCAACTACGAGGGAACACCCGTCCTGTCCTCCCAGAACGTCACCGTGTCCGGACTGACTTTCACTCTGAATGGAGACTTCAAGGACTCCGAGGGCGACCCCATCACATACTATCTCAGCCTCGGCGGAGCCACCCTCGCCGACCAGACCGTCGTCATCGAGGGCGGAAACGGAGGAAACGGCGAGCTCGGACTCACCGACTACCTCCTGATCATCCTCGTCATCCTCATTGTCGTCATGGCGATCATCGTCGCCATGAGGCTCATGAGGAGCTGAAGGTTCGACTAAGACCAAGAACAAAGGGTTGAACGCAACGGATAACGCGAACAAACGAGTACATCTGCTCCCGCGTTGAGAGAGCGCAACTCACCAGAAACCTGAACAGAAAACGGGTCCCCGGAGTTAAGGGGCCGGGGACCCACATTCCACCCACATCATTCTGTGATCAACATGGGCAGGACACGCGTCAGCACCATCCTGGGATCGGCTAGCTGCGCGGATATACTGCTCTACGTCCGCGACCATCCCCGGTGCCTCAAGTCCGACATCTACAGAAGCGTGTCCCGCAACGCCCACACCCGTGAACTGATGGACACGCTGCGTTCGGAGGGTCTCCTGTCCATCGAGCCCACGGGACGCGGGAACACCCACATGCTGGTGCTCACAGAGAAGGGGATGCAGGTCGCGGATATTCTACTAGAACTCGAGGAAACCCTCGATCATTGATCGTGATTCGGGTCAGACGGACGACACAATGAGGGTGTGGACACGCCTCTTGATCGAATGCTCCTGTCGGCAAGACACATCATGCACGACCGACCGATCTGATACCCCGACCTCATCAGCCCGGGGAACGCCTTTACGTCCATGGGGTGGTAGGTCGCTCCAGAACCGCATTCGACATGGCTCGGGGTGCCGTTCAGGAGCATCTCCAGACCCACCTCGTACCCGTGGGCGTCGCGATAGTATGGAACCCCCACCCCACGCAGTCGTCGTCATGTGTCTTCAGGATCCCATTGATGCCGAACGCCTTAATCATATGGCTGGTCAGGTGGATCCCCGATGCCTCCGAGTCGTACATCCTGGCGAGGTAGCAGGCGGGACGGGCGCGTGCAATCATGGTGTCGAGGCGGTCTATGGATTATCGGAGAATATTGGAATACCACTCCAATTTTTTCCGGATTCGGCCATACTCCCACAGAAAAGGTGAAGCGAAGGGGAAGACAGGCGGTAGCGCCGGATATGGGAAGTGCGGGCACAGTCCCCTTCCAATTTCGGAAGGGGACTGTGCCCGGGTTTGGTCGTCTCAGGTTCCTGTTCGTTCGTCCTGCTGCTCCGGGTCCAGCTCATCCCTCAGCATCACGACGATGTCCCCGACCCTCTGCCCCTTCTCGGTCAGCTCTATGACCGCGCGGTTGGAGCCGTTGGGGGACTCCATCTCAATGAGGCCCTCCCTCCTCAGGGCCTCCAGCTTGTCCGGCATCCTGGTCCCGCGGGAGATGTTGGAGTAAATGTCCCCCTTGGTGGACGTCCCCCTGTCGGCGAGGAAGGCGAGGATGGAGAGGACGTGCCTCTCCTCCATGAGGGCCATGCCGCACTGGCGATCACGCGCCATCTCCCTCCGTCCTCCTGTTCCAGAGCAGCCAGATCAGGGCCAGCATCACGACGACCACGCAGGCGAGGATGATGAGCCAGGTCAGGTCGCTGATGCCCGCGTCCTCGCGGATCACCGTCGGTATGTAGATGACGCCGCCGTCTCCGCCGGAGCCTCCGGGGCCGGGGACCACGACGATCTCGGTCTGGGTCTCGTTCACGGTCAGCTCGTAGGAGTCGTGGGCCTCGTTCCAGTTCTCCGAACCCGGCAGGGTGGCGGTGATCTCTGCCGTTCCGAGTCCCCTGAGGGTCACTATGCCGTTCTCATCCACCGTGGCGACGGATTCGTCGCTGCTCGTCCACACCAGGTCCGAGAGGCCCGCCTCGTTGGAGAGGTAGGGCCTCAGCTCGAAGGTGCCGTTGTCCTCGTAGCTGGTGAATCCCTCGTTGACGAAGTCCAGGACCGGGGTCGCCTTGACAATCTCGAAGGTGAACGTGAGGGACCACGGGGTGGATTCGCCGGTCGCCGCATCGAAGGCGGTGCCTCTGACCGTGACGGTCGCGGTGCCGACATTAACGTTGTTGGTGTGCGTGACGGTGTAGTGCTCTCCCTCGTTCCATCCGTCCCTGAGGCAGATGACGTTCTTCTCTATCTGGTGGCCGGTGTACACCTCGTCGCCGTCGTCGATGGCGAAGTCCGCGTAGGTGGGGACGCCTCCGGAGACGATGCGCCAGGTGACGGTCTTGTCCTCGGACGTTCCGTCGGACCACACGAAGTTGGTGCTGCTGAGCGAGAGCTTCGCGGAGTAGTCGCCGATCTCCCTGCAGGCATCGCCGGTCACTGTGTAAACCGTGACTTCGGTCCCGTAGAACTTTTCCTTCAAGTCATCATAGGGGACATCGATCTGTTCCCCAGTATACTCAACGGACATCATCTCGGGTACGGACACCCTGTAGGGATGGATGGTGAACTCGATGGTCTGGGTCAGTCCCTGGTAGGCGGCCATCACTCCGTTGATTTCCGTCTCGCCCGCAGGGACGGTGGACACCATCATGTACTCGCCCGCATCTACTGGATTCAAGGGGTTCAGATGTTCGGTGTCCGAAGCTAGATAGAACTCTACGGTGGCATCGCCTCCGTAAGTGGCCTCTCCGGCAGTGTACGACGGCATCGTGTCCCCGTATGTCCAGTCTCTGATCGAGGGCACTGCGTCCCAATGGTTTTCCACAGCGTTGTTGACGACATACCATGTGCACTCTATGGCCTGCTCGTCGGGTCTGCCCTCCCACATGTAGTTCGCGAAGCTCTCGTCCGTCAGGGTCAGGATGGCACTGTACGTTCCGAACTCCGTGACCGTCACCGTCCCATTATCATCAATGGTGGCGTTGCTGAGCGTCAGTCTCATGAGTTCCGAATCGTATCCGATCAGCGTGTTCGTGGCCGACTCGCCAGTCTCCTTGAGGTATGTGACCTCGTCCTTCCAATGGGCATCCAGGCTATACCTCTCGATGTGAACCGGGTAGTCAGCGATCAGATCCATGAAGTTGGTGTTCCCGGGCACCTTCACCCGCACCGTGTAGTCCCCTGCCGGGGTCGTGTTCGTGAATTGCCAGGGATGATCGGGGTCTCCGAGCGTTCCCAGGTAGTTCGCATCACTGATCTCTCCGCGGTAGAACTCCACCACGACGTTTTGTGAGAAGTGCGATGTGAAGCTTCCCGTGGGGAGGACCGGCGATTCGCTGTAAGAGTATCCTCCGTACTGGTAGTCTTCCCTCCATCCGACATCTGTATCGTCGGAAGTGTTGACCCACCAGTTCTCGGCCTGGGAGATTGTGACAGTGAATGTCCCCGCATTCGGTACGGTGTCATCCGCGGAATCGTACAAGGCGTAGTTCTTCAGGGTCGCGGTGTAGTGCACGGTGTATTCCCCGGCATCACGGATGCTTTCCGCATCGTCACCGTTCAGGGTGTAGGTGAATTTTCCCCACGTAATCTGTCTGTCCAGAGTACCGGTCGAGGTTCTGATGGTGTATCCCGCGTAAGGGATGTTAACTACATCGCCGGTGTAGTAGCCACTATATGGTGTGATCACCAGCATCACCCTCTGGGGGTCGACAATGAAGTCGCCACGCTGATCCATAATTATCGTGTAGTTGTTGTTGTCAGGATATTTGTCCAGGTTGTAGAAAGCCGCGATGATTGCGTTCTCGTAGGTATCTGCATCCACAGGTGTGACGTTGTCGAAGGTGAGGATGATTCCAAGGCTGTCACCTTCGATTATGTCGGCCGACTCTGAGGAGTAATGCCAGTACATCGTTCCGTCACCGTTCTGGTTAGGTGCCGTGATTGGGCTGCTTGTGTACTCAATCGACTGGTCGTTGACGATGATGTGGACAGCACGCTTATTCACGAACAGGTCGCCGCTGACAGGTGTGATATTATAATCGTCGTACCCGCCTGCGATGTACTCGTCCGAGTACTCAACCACGGGTACCAGAACGTCGATCAGATTGTATCCGGAGTAGTCCGGTGTTCTGGCCTCGGCATTGGTGATCATGTTCTCTCTGCAGGTCCCGTACACGGAAGCGATGTCTTCGCTAACCATGTCATCCCAGCCGTAGGCCTCGTATCCGTCCTCCGGTGGTGACCCATAGGTCACTCCGTTATGGGAAGTGTCCGTGTCGTCGTTCCTGTAGTCGTAGACACCGATCGTCACCGTCATCTGCTTCATCGTGTAGGCGTTCGTCCAATCATATGATTTCGGCAGTTTGTAATTCTTGCTCAAATCGCCAGATTGGATTCCTGTTACTCTGAACTCGTATCCGCCTTCCTTGTAGTGAGTGAAATCTACATCATCAAGTTCGAGGTAGATGACATCGTCGCTGTCGGCGAGGTCAACGATCCATGCTTGGACGTAACCGCTCTGGTCGCTGCCGTTGTATGTGAAATCGTTAACCGTCCATTTGACATTATCCTCCTTGATCGTGTACGGTTCGATGGTGAATGTGGCCTCCAGTACGGCACTTTCCCACCCGGGCCATATGTCGTCCTGCTGGAACTGAGTGAGCTTGAAATTGGGGCTGCCATTCAGCACTGCCCTGATGTTGTACATACCCGCGTCTGTCAGGATGGGAACGCCCTCCTGCGGAACTCCGTTGACATAGTATGTGACGGTCAGAGGAGCCTCGCCGTCTATTCCCGACGGCAGGATGGTAGTGTCAGGAATGGAGCTGCTGGTTCCGCCGGAAGTGGACAGGAGGACGAAGCTGTGTCCCTGTCCATTGTAATCAGTCGAATCGCCCGTAAGAGACAGGGTGATATCGTACACAGCATGGGTTATGGTGATGTATCTCTCTGCCGACGGATTGTCGCCGAAGGTGTAGTTGCTGTCCTTGTCGAGGCTTATGGTAACTCTGTAGGTACCTACATCCCTGGGGGTCCATCCCGGGTCGTGACCACCGAATGTGAACACATAGTCTTCGTTTGGTATGGTCTCGGGAGCTGTGATCGTGTAGAATCTGAGCAGGTCATCGACATCGAGCACATTTCCGTCGAAACTAACTGAACCGGCGGAGGATCCGACAACGTCGATTGTCCTCTTTCCGACGGTGAAGGTTCCATCTACTATTTCGATGATGTAGTTCTTTTCCTCCGTCACGGACTTGTCTGCGGTGATGGTGTATTTGCCGCGGGAGACGATGTCAGTTCCGACATAGACCTGTTGGCCTTCTGCGTCTACAACCCTGGCATTTACGATGATTACGTCATCTTTGAAGGGCGGTTTTGGACTGTAATCGGCAGAGAGGTCATCAGTAAACAGAATCCCATACTGAGTGCTCTGTGGGTTCATTGTCACGGTGACCGCGAATTTTCCGACTTCGAAATCGAAGACCAGTCCTTCCACGTTGTAGTTATCACATTTGAGGGTTTCACCGCTCACCGTATATTGAATCCCGCTTCTGTTAGTGGAACCGGCGCCATCACCCTTGGCGTAGTTGATGGTGACATTCTGGTCCACGAACACGGATCCGAAGGTATCATCTCTGACGAACCCTGTTACAAGGCTGTTGAGGATGCTTTTTGAAGGGGCATCGTCACCGTAGATGATCTTGCTGTCGAAATCGGTTCCGGGCGTACCGGATCCGATGTGCTGGTCAAGCAGATTCTCATCGAACTTGAGCACGGCCCTGGCTATTTCCAGTTCGATCTTCACGGGACCCAATGGGTCGTGGTTCTTCGCGGACACGCTGTATGTGATGGTGTAATTGCCTGCGTTGGTGATGTGACTCAGCGCCTCATACAGGCTGTCATAGGGGGTTCCGTTGACTTTGAAGGTCCATGCAGGGTTCTGCACGGTTGTAACATACTGTGCCGAGCTCTCGAGTGCGAAGAGTCCATCGCTGTCGATGGGTGCCCCTGAATACGGGTAAGACTCCTGCAGGTTCGGGCTGACGGACATCTTGGCGTTCGCGATGGTCACATGGAAGGACACGCTGCTGTTCGTGGCATGGTTGGGTGCGGACACCGTGCATGACACTTCATAGCTGCCGGCGTCGATCAGAACGTTTTTGAGATCAGTCCATCCGGTGACTGTTTCGGAGACGGAGGTGTCGTCGGTCTCAGTACCTGTGACGGTGAACACGTAGGTGAACTCGGGCAAGCCGACGCCATGGGCGGCACCACGAATCTCGTTGAACGTATTGCCCGTGTAGGTCAGACCATCAATATCGGACATCGAGAATTCGATGTCCGCAGGCGTTATAGTGAAATCAAACTCTTGAAGAGTCTCGGTAACATGGTAATCGGCAGACACGGTGTAGACGATCCTGTACTCGCCCGCGTCCTTGAGGCCGATTGGCAGTGAGGTGTACGACTCAAGTGTTTGCTCCGTCTCGGAGCCGTAGGGTGTAAAGTGTACCGTGATGCTCCACTTCGGATTCATCTGTGGATTTTTGGCTCCGGCAGCATCGAGCATCACACTGTGTCCGTTTGTGTTGTAAACGTACTTCGTAGATTGATTGTATGGATTACCGTCCACGGACATTGTCACATCGATGCCGTGGGGAAGGACAGTGAACGTCATCTGTCCTTTCAGGTCGTTGTAGTTCTTGTATTGGAACAGGTATTCGACCGTGTAGGTCTTCTGGGTGCCGTCGGCGTTGGGATACGCCACGGCTGCCATCAGCTGCTCCCAGCTGTTGTACTTCTCAGAACCAAGGGTGAACGTCCAGTTGTCTTGGTCTATCGATTCCCCATTGACTCCGGATACAATGGGTTCGTCGTGATACAGTATGGGAACAGACCCTAAGAAGCCACCGTACGTGCCTTCATAGCTTACATCGGCCCCTGTCTGTGAACCATCGTCACCGAAGTCGGGTGTCAGATTTCCTTTGTTGACCGTGATGGAGAAATTATAATCGTCACCATCGACAGATACCTCGTAGTTTTCCGCGGACACGGTGAATGAAATCGTGTAGGTGTCTGCGTCATGGACAGTGAATGATGCCACGTTACCGACAACATTGTAAGAGACTCCTTCGGGCACCGAGAACTCCCAGCAGATGGGTTCCCCGTTCATGTCGACGGATGTCGGAAGGTTAACCTCGACGGTCCGGTCTTCGTTATTGTACGAGTATCCGGTTTTGTCGCCGATGGGATCTATCGTCACCTTCGCCGGATTCACGGTTATGGTGCTTGTCGCGTACACGTAGCGGTTCACGATGGATTCGTTCTCAAGGATGACCGTCAGAGTGTAACTGCCTCTGGGCAACGAAGATGCCTGGGTCCAGTCTCCCTCGGAGTTGGTAAATGACAGGTGGTAGCTCGATGCTTCACCCATCGCTTTTTCCACCGCATCCCTGAGATCGCCCAGGTCCGTTCCCTCGGGGATCGAGATGTTGGTCATTATCCAAGAGAGGAAATCTACATCCGACATTTCCCTGTAGATAATCGTGTTGTCATCAAGCTTCAGTACGATTTGGGTGTCGGTGATTGTCACGTCCAGGGTGAGCTTGGCGCCATTGGGGGTGATCTGGAAGTGCATCCCCGTCCATTCGTAGTTGATGTCATAGGAACCTTCGTCTTTCAGCGTT
>ERZ1673744.1358-NODE-1358-length-22402-cov-14.245402_pt1 | contig 22402 bp, 18 predicted proteins | sample MGYA00580207_ERZ1673744 | MGnify/ENA primary metagenome ERZ1673744 (study PRJEB41218, sample SAMN15661751) | gut metagenome | host: Homo sapiens | place: Canada: London | collected 2015-08-20/2019-03-30 | study: EMG produced TPA metagenomics assembly of... | reverse complement strand
TCCACCCGGGCGCGGGTCACGCGGTCCAGCGGCTGATCGTCCGTCAGCAGGTTGTCGAGATAATAACGGTAGCCCTTGGCGCTGGGCACGCGGCCCGCACTGGTGTGGGGCTGTTCCAGCAGGCCCAGCTTTGTCAACGCCGCCATTTCATTGCGAAGGGTGGCGCTGGACACAGCCATGTCAAAGTAGTTGGCCAGCACACTGCTGCCCACGGGCTCACCTTCGAGACCATACAGCGCCACGATCGCCTGCAAAACGCGTTGTTTGCGTGCATCCATCGTCATAGCGCCTGCCTCCTTTTTGCTTGGCTTTTCTTGTTTAGCACTCCTTGTTCCTGAGTGCTAAGACCATTATAGCCAATTTTCCGGTGCTGTCAAGGGCTTTGCAAAAATGTTTTGAAAGATTCATAATTCTGTCATAAACCCAGCAAAACTCCCCCAGTCATCGCTGCCGCGATGCCAGCCCCCAAGGGAGGAGCTTCCGCCGCAGGCGACTGAGGGAGTTTTCGTTTTCTTTTACTCTTCCATCTGCTTTGCCAGAAAGGCCGCCGCCACGCTCACGGCCTTGCACTGGGCTTCGTCCGGCGTGGCGGTGCGGTCCTCGGTCAGCAGCCCCACCGCACCGGCCACGTCCCCCGCCGCGATGATGGGCACCGCGCACAGCAGTACCCGGGCGGCCCCTTCGCAGGGCATCAGGGCCCGGTCCGGCTCGCCCTCGTTCCGGTAGGGGCGGCGGGCATCCATGAGCTTTTCCAGCGGCTGGCTGATGCTGCGGTCGGCCAGTTCCCGCCGACCTGCCCCGCTCACGGCCAGAATGTGGTCCCGGTCGGCCACAAAGGCGGTGAGGGCAAAGCTCTTGTTGAGCACCTCGGTGTACTGGGCGGCTACGGTGCTCATCTCCCCGATGGGCGAATACTTTTTGAAGATCACTTCCCCGTCCCCGGTGGTAAAGATCTCCAGTGGGTCCCCGCGCCGGATGCGCTGGGTGCGGCGGATCTCCTTAGGGATGACCACCCGGCCCAGTTCATCAATGCGGCGGACGATTCCGGTTGCTTTCATGCTGCATTTCCTCCCTGTTTCCGGTTCTGCTTGCAATTGGCTGTGCCTATAGTATCTGTCAGCCAAGGGAATTTATACCTGCCGTGCACGGTGTAAAAAATCCCGCCGGGCACGCCCCGTTTTTCTTTGCCCCTTCATTGTGTTTTGGGCGGGCTTCTGCTACAATAAACACAAATCCAACCACGAAAGGCAGGTGCCGGCATGGCACACATCCTCATTCTGGGCGGCGGGGCCGCCGGGCTGGCGGCCGCTCTGGCTGCCGCGCAGACAGACCCCACAGCCCGCGTCACGGTGCTGGAGCGCAGCCCCCGCCCGGGCAAAAAGCTGCTGGCCACCGGCAACGGCCGCTGCAACCTCGACAACGAGGGCATCACGCCGGAAAGCTACTCTTCTGCTGACCGCGCCGCGCTGGACGCGCTGCTGCGCACGGTGAACGCCGCCGACCCACTGGGCTGGTTCCGTGCGCTGGGCCTTTACACCCGCACCGATGAGACCGGCCGGGTATACCCCTACTCCAATCAGGCCGCCGACGTGCTGGCCCTGCTGGAGCATCATCTGGCCCGCTGCGGCGTGGAGGTGCGTACCGGCTGCACTGTGCAGACCCTGAGCCAGAGCCGGGGCGGCTATGTGGTGCTGTTCTCCAACGCGGATGGTGCCGACGAGAGCTTACGGGCCGATGCCGTGGTCTGTGCCATGGGCGGCAGTGCCGGGCCGCAGTTCGGCACCGACGGCTTCGGCCCCCGGTTCGCCGCTCAGTGCGGCGGTGCACTGGCCCCGCTGTACCCCTGCCTGACCGCTTTGCAGTGTGCAAAGCCGGACAAGCGCCTGGCCGGCATCCGGGCCAAGGCCCACGCCGCCCTGTACAATGGCAGCACCCTGCTGGCAGATTACCGGGGCGAGGTGCAGTTCACCGACTACGGCCTGTCCGGCATCTGCATCATGGACCTGACCCGCCACCTGACCCCGGCGGTGAAAAGCCCTGCCGTGGAGCTGGACCTCTTCCCGGACGTTGCCGAGGACGCACTTTCCGCGCTGTTCGCCGCCCGCGTACCGTTGCTGCCGGGCGATACGGCGGCAGACTTCTGGCTGGGCCTGCTGAACGCCAAGTTGGGCCGTGCCCTGTGGCAGGCCGCCGGCCTGCCGGACGCCGATGTGCACCGGCTCTCCGCCGCCCAGTGGCAGAAGCTGGCCCACATCGCCAAACACTGGCGGTTCGACGGCCTGACCCCCTGCGGCTGGAAGCAGGCGCAGGTCACCGGCGGCGGCCTTGCCCTCACCGAGCTGGAACCGGATTTCCAGTTCAAGGGCTGTCCCGGCCTTTACTTTGTGGGCGAAACGCTGGACTGCGTAGGCCGCTGCGGCGGCTTCAACCTGCACTGGGCCTTTGGCAGCGGCCTTGCCGCCGGGCGCAGTGCGGCAAAACCGCGCCGGGCTGTACCGTCCCAGAAGCCTCCCCGCAAAAAGAAACATTGACAAAAAAGCCGGGCCGTTCCACGCATCGTGGAACGGCCCGGCCGCGTTTTATCCGGTCTTACTGGCCGCGCTGCGCCGCTTCCTCGGCGGCCGCTTCGGCTTCTTCCTGTTTCTGGTACTCCTCAAAGGCCGACCACATGGGCTCGATATCCAGCCCCTTCACCCGGCGGTCCAGATAATTTTTCGTGATGGCCACCACCGTACCGGACAGTGCCAGCACGCCGATGAGGTTCGGGATCATCATCAGGCCGTTGAAGGTATCGGACAGGTCCCAGGCAAGGCCCAGCTTCATGGTGGAGCCCACCACGGTCATGCCCACGAACACCACTTTATAGATGCGGCTGCCCGTGGTGCCGAACAGGTACTCCACCGCTTTCGTGCCATAGTGGCTCCAGCCCAGCGTGGTGGAGTAGGCAAACAGCAGGATGGAAATGGCGATGAACTTGGGGCCAAGGCTGCCAAAGGCAGCGGTGAAGGCCTGCCCCACCAAGGCGTTGTCCTGCACGTTGGCCAGCACCGCGCCGCTCTGCAGGTCCACCACGCCGGTGGTCAGGATGACCAGGGCGGTGAGGGTGCACACCACGATGGTATCGGCAAACACCTCAAACACACCCCACATGCCCTGATGCACCGGCTCCTTGACGTTGGAAGCCGAATTGACCATGACCGCCGAGCCAAGGCCCGCCTCATTGGAGAAGGCACCGCGCTTGAAGCCCCAGGTGATGGTCTGGCTGATGCCGTAGCCCAGCGCACCGCCGCCGGCAGCCTGCAGGTTGAAGGCGCCCTTGAAAATGGCCCCGAAGGCTGCCGGGATGTTGCCTGCGTGCATCACCACGATGATCAACGCACCGGCAATGTAGAACAGCGCCATGAGCGGCACCAGCTTTTCGGTGACCGCCGCCACACGCTTCAGGCCGCCGATGACGATGAGCGCCGTGACCACCATGAGGGCCAGACCGGTGACGATGGTGGGCACCCCGAAGGCAGCGTTCATATTGCCGGCAATGGAGTTGAGCTGGCTCATGTTGCCGATGCCGAAGGACGCCAGAATGCAGAAGCAGGCAAACAGCACGGCCAGCACCTTGCCCAGCTGCTTGCAGCCCTTCTTTGCGCCCAGACCGTCGGTGAGGTAGTACATGGCACCGCCGCTCCACTCGCCTTTTTCATTTTTGCGGCGGTAGTACACACCCAGCACGTTTTCCGAAAAGCTGGTCATCATGCCCAGCAACGCCATGACCCACATCCAGAAGATGGCACCCGGCCCGCCGGAGACGATGGCCGTGGCCACGCCCACGATGTTGCCGGTGCCGATGGTGCCCGCCAGCGCTGTACACATGCTCTGGAACTGGCTGATGGCCATGTCCTCCTTGCTGGTGTGGGCAGTGACGTCCTTGTTGGTAAAGATGGCTCCGATGGTGTGCCGGAGCCAGTAGCCCATTTTGCGGAACTGGAAAAATCCGGTGCGCACCGACATGATCAGGCCGGTGCCGAACAGCAGCGCCAGACCCGCCGGGCCCCAGACCACTCCGTTAACTGCATTGTTGATCTGCGTGATCCATTCCAGCATGGTAAATTTCCCCCTCTTACACAAAACAAAAAAGCAGACAGAACCCACCAAAGGCTCTGTCTGCAAAATTCAGGCGCATTCATTTTCCGCTGCCGGGCACACTGCATTCCCGGCGGTGCCCTTGTGCGTATCAGACGATGGCTCTGTCCTTTTGCCTGAGAGATACAGCCGCCTTTCCCTGCGGCCTTACACCTTCGGCACCCGCTGCTGCGGGCTTCTCCAGAGTGCAGGGCAATGCTTCCCCGCACGTCTTTCCAGTTCTTTCTCTGTGCACAGCTGTGCGCGATAGAAAGACTATACCATATTTTGCCCCCATGTGCAAGCTCTTTTTCCATCTTATGCCGCACGCACCGCCAGAATGCAAAGCAGAATGGCCGGAACCGGTCTGCAGGGTGGGAGCTTTCTCCGCGGACGTTCGGGGCTTCCAGCTCCCGCCCTATTGCCTGCGGCAACAGGGTCCCACCCTCGGATCATCCGCCGGAGAAACTCCCGCCCCACAGGCCAAAAACACCACCGCCCCCGGCCGCCGGGGGATAGGGTCCGGCAGACGGGGGCGGCAGTGCTTGTATCAGGGGAGAGAGATGGTTTAGTTGGTTTCGCCCTTGGGCAGCAGCCCGGCACGCTCCAGTGCCGGGCGCAGGGCCAGGTACAGCACCACCACGCACACGGTGGAGACCACGCTGTTCACAAAGGTGACGCCTCCTGCGATCTTGGTCAGGGCCTGTGCCACGGTGTATTCCTGGCCAAAGATGTACACATTGCGGAAGTAGCCCAGGAACGGGTCCGTAAACACGTTCAGCAGCAGGCCGGAGGCTGCGGCCACGATCACCTTGACGAGGTAACCGCTGCTGTGCTTGTCCAGCTCCCGCAGCTTGAAGGCCTTATGGGCCACCGCGCCGCAGGTGATACCGATGATGAACTTGAGCACAAAGGTGGTGATGGCGTAGCCCGGGTCACCGGCCAGGATGTCGGCCAGTGACAGGCCGATGGCGCCGGCCAGGCCACCGGACACACCGTCCAGCAGCAGGGCGGTCAGGGCCGTGAAGGTGTTGCCCAGATGGAACGAGGAGCCGCCGTAGAACGGCACCCGGAAAAACAGGTAGGCCACCAGGCTCAGCGCGGCCATGACGCCGGTAAGGGCCAGTTCCTTGGTGGTAAAGGTGCGCTTGTACAGCACACTGCCAAACACGATGGCAACGACAACGACTGCCAGCAGCAGCCACATTGCAGTAGTAGACATGATTGCTTTCCCTCCAAATTTCAACATCGCCGGACTTTTCCGTTTCAAAGCCCCACCGGAGTTTTGATCGCTCACGCGGCCTCTTACCCACCATCCTACTTGACATTTGGGTGTCCGGCGGGTATGCTCCTATTATACGCGGAACTGACCTCATGAAAATACCCAGAATAAAGTTTTTTTATGGGGTCAGTTTGGCATTCTGCAAAAAGAGGAGGACACGATCATGGTCCATTTGACCACCGCACTGGAACCGGGCTCCGGGGTGCCGCTGTACGAACAGCTGTACCGCAGTCTGGCCGGAGAGATGCGCACCGGGGCCCTGCCCGCCGGCACCCGGATGCCCGGCAAGCGGCGGCTGGCGGCGGAACTGTCTGTCTCGGTAAACACTGTGGACACCGCCTACCAGATGCTGGCTGCCGAGGGCTACCTTGCCGCCCGGGAGCGCAGCGGCTTTTATGTACAGGAATATCTGGCGCTGCCGCAGGTCGGGCCGGATGCACGGGGCCCGTCGCCTGCCCCGGCCGTGCCGGAGCCCGCCGCGCCGGAACCGCCGGTGCGGTACGACCTGTCCACCCGGGGCGTGGACCCGGGGCTGTTTCCCTTCCGTACCTGGGCGCGGCTGCAGAAGGAACTGCTGTACTCCTCCCCGGAGCTGCTGACCAACGGCGACGCCCAGGGTGACCTTGCCCTGCGGCAGGCGCTGGCGGATTATCTGGCCGAATACCGCGGCGTGCAGTGCGGTGCCCATCAGGTGGTGGTGGGTGCCGGTCTGGAATATCTGCTGGGCCTGCTGGCCCCACTGCTGCACGGCACCGCCGCCGTGGAGACCCCCGGCTACCCCCGTGCTTTGCAGGTGCTGGAAAACACCGGCATGCGCTGCTGCTGCCTGCCCGTGGACGAGGGCGGCCTTTCGCTGGATGCACTGGACCGCTCCGGGGCCGCCGTGTGTTACGTTACCCCCAGTCACCAGTTCCCCACCGGGGTCACCATGCCGGCCGGCCGCCGGGCCGAGCTGCTGCACTGGGCCGCCCGCCGCCCCGGCCAGCGCTACATCATTGAGGATGACTACGACTCCGAGTTCCGCTTTGACACCCGCCCCCTGCCCAGCCTGCAGGGTATGGCCGGAGCCGACGGCCCGGTGGTGTATCTGTCCACCTGTTCCCGCAGCCTTGCGCCTGGCATCCGCATTGCCTACATGGTGCTGCCGGAACATCTGCTGCCCGCCTGGCGCGCCAAATACCGGCTGTATTCCGGCACCGTGAGCCGCTTTGAGCAGCAGACGCTGGCCCGCTTCATCACCGGGGGCTACTTCACCCGGCATCTGGCCCGGGAGCGGGTGGCCTACAAGGCCCGCCGTGACGCCCTGACTGCTGCCCTGAACGCTGCCTTTGCCCCCGGCGAACTCACCCTCACCGGCCTGCACACCGGCCTGCACCTGCTGGCACACCTGCGCAATGCCCCGCCGGATGCAGCCCTGCACGCGGCAGCAAGGGCGCAGGGGGTGCGGCTGAGCCTGCTCAGCGACTACGACCTGACCGGCAGCGGCAGCACCGCCCCCGGCACCTTTGTGCTGGGTTACGGCTCGCTGGCGGATGACGCCTGCCCGTCGGTGGGCGAAACGTTGAAAAAGCTCTGCACCGCCGCAAGGGACTCCTCGTTGAGGGTGTAACGCCCGGCCTGCTCGTCGCCCGGCAGGACCTGCGTCTCGATCTGCGCTTCGTTGTTGGCCAGAAATTCCAGCGTACGGTCCAGTGTGTCAAGGTCCAGTGCGGTCAGGTCGGTCAGCAGCGAAGCGCTCACCGACCGCAGCGCCTGCGGCAGGGCCCCGGGCAGCAGGTCGAGATTCTGGCGGAAAAAGGCATCCCACACCGCGCCCCGCGCCGCGGCCCGGTGGGCCTGCGGCACAACGGCGTCCGCGTCCATTCCGGTCAGAAAACCATGGGCTTCTGCCGCCGAAAGTCCCTGCACCCGGCTGTCGCGGCCATAGCGGGCCAGCTCCCCGGCGGTCATCGCCCCGGAAAAGCCCACCCGCACCGGCCCGTACCGGGCCGTGATGCGCTCCAGTACGGCCTCCGACAACGCCAGGTATCGGGTATCCTCCGGCAGGGGCAGGCACTCCATCAGTGCCTGTCGGCAGCGGGCCGGCCCCGCCGCCGTGTAGCAGTCGGCCAGCGCCGCGTCCTCGTCCGCAAAGGTCACCTGCAGCCCGGCGGGCACCGCCAGCAGATGCACACCGTTCTGGCTGGCGTTCAGGTAGGCCAGCACAAAGCCCGGCTGCTCCCCCGCCGTGCACACCAGCACGGTCAGGCGGTCGCGCTCCCGCGGGAGCTGCACCGCAATGCCCTGCTGGCTCCGGGCCGCCTGCCGCAGCTGGCGGCTGAGCTGCTGCCGACTGAGCAAGACCGTGCCGCCCACCAGCGGCACCAGCACCAGAAGCGCCGCCCCCAGTGCCGCCCAGAAGGGGTTCCACCCCCGGTGCCGGTCGTGCTGTGCATGCATCCTGCTCCCCTGCCTTTCTGCAGGGAGTATGGGCCGCTGTGCCGCAATTATGCAGCATGCGGCCTTTGCTCTTGTGTCCGGCCCGGTTTTGTGTTATGGTAGAAGATAGTTCTCATCCACTGCATCGAAAGGAGATCTCCCGTGGCAAACGCCGTTGAAACCCCATCCCAAAACAATCTGATGACCGAGGGCAGCATCGTCAAGAGCCTGCTGCTGTTCGCCCTGCCGCTGATCTTCGGCAACCTGCTGCAGCAGCTGTACAACACCGCCGACAGCATCATCGTGGGCAACTTTGTCGGTGCCAACGCGCTGGCCGCCGTGGGCTCCAGCGGTTCCCCCATCTATCTGCTCATCGGCTTCAGCCAGGGCCTGGCCGTGGGCGCGGGCGTGGTGGTGTCGCAGTTCCTGGGGGCCAAGGACCACCGGGAAGCCCAGGAGGCTGTGCACACCTCGCTGGCCATCGCCGTGATCATGGGCCTGCTGCTCACTGTGGGCGGCATCGCCTGCGGCCGGGCCCTGCTGGTGGCCATGAATACCCCCGCCGAGGTGCTGTGGGATGCCGTGACCTACATCCGCATCTATTTTGGCGGCGTGCTGTTCAGTGTAGTGTACAACATGACCGCCGGCATCCTGAACGCCGCCGGAAACTCCCGCCGCTCCCTCATCTATCTGGCATGGGCCTCGGTGACCAACATCGTGCTGGATCTGGTGTTCATCGTGATCTTCCGCATGGGCGTGGCGGGGGCCGCCATCGCCACCGATATCAGCCAGCTGGTGTCCTGCGTGCTGAGCCTGCGGTTTCTGATAAAATCCACCGACGACTGCCGGGTGATCCCCCGCGAGATCCGCCTGCACAAAAAGATGGCCGCCCGCATCATCCGGGTGGGCCTGCCCACCGGCATCCAGAACATGGTCATCTCCTTTTCCAACGTGCTGGTGCAGGCCAGCGTGAACAGCTACGGTTCCGCCGCCATGGCCGGGTTTGCCGCCTACATGAAGATCGACGGCTTCAACATCCTGCCGGTGAGCAGCATCAGCATGGCCGCCACCACCTTTGTGGGCCAGAACTACGGCGCAGGCCGGCTGGACCGGGTCAAAAAAGGCACCTGGGTCACCCTGGCGGTGGGGGTGGTGTACACGCTGGCCACCGGTGCCTTGCTGCTGCTCGGGCAGGACGTCATCATGCACCTGTTCACCAATGACGAGACCGTGGTATTCTTCGGCGAAGCCGCCATGCACTGGTTCTGCCCCTTCTATTTCCTGCTCAGCATCCTGCACGGGCTGGCCGGTGCGGTACGCGGCACCGGTGCCAGCGTACCGCCCATGGTGGTACTGCTGGTGTCGCTGTGCCTGTTCCGCATCGTGTGGATCCAGTGGGTGCTGCCCCTCTTCTCCGGCATCGAAGGGGTGTTCATCCTCTACCCGGTGTCCTGGGCACTGGGTGCCGGACTCATGATCCTCTACGCCTGGAAGGGCAAGTGGATGGAATATCACGCATGAAAAAAGCTCCCCTGACCTGTGGTCAGGGGAGCTTTTTGGTCACAGCTTCTCAAACAGCAAGAACCGGAATGCGATGTCGGTGGTCAGCTCCGGCAGGGCGGCCAGACGGGCCGCACCGTCGCGGGGCGTTTTCCAGTAATAGGGGGTCATGGCGAACAGCGCTTCCAGCTGGTCGTGGGGCACCGTAATGGTGCCCTGTACTTCCCGCTCGCCGATGGCCCGGAAGCCCGGGTAGGCAACTTCCTGCACCGGGTTCTTGTAAGGCGTGTCGTAGAGCACGGCCTTCATCTGGTAGAGGTGTTCCGCGCCGGGCACCACATAGATCATGCGTCCGCCGGGGCGCAATACCCGCTGGAACTCTTCCTGCGCAAAGGGCGAGAAGCAGTTCAGCAGCAGGTCGGCCCAGCCGGTGCGCACCGGCTGGCTGAAGCTGGAGGCCACCGCGTACCGGGCGGCAGGCAGTGCTTTGGCGGCCAGACGCACGGCAGGCTTGGCAATGTCGAACCCGGCCAGCTGCAGCGGCCTGCCCGCCTTGGCAAACTGCTGCGCGATGCAGCGGTCATACCAGCCCTCGCCGCAGCCCGCATCCAGCAGATGCAGTGCGGCACCCGGGGCGGCAGGCTGGCCGTATTCCAGGCACAGCTCCCCCGCCGCCTGCCCGAAGATCCCGTAATATCCGGCATTCAGGAAAGCGCGGCGAGCCGCCACCATCTCTTTGCTGTCTCCGGGGGCTTTGGTGCGCATGCTCTGCACCGGCAGCAGATGCCAGTAGCCCTCTTTTGCACGGTCAAAGCTGTGGTTCCGGGCACATTTCAGGGACACATCCCCGGCAAGCGGCGCGCCGCACAGGGGGCACTGCCAGGGGGCAAATTCGTTCAGGCTCATACCTCGTCGCTGTGGTCCTCAATGGGGGCGGTGGCACCGCCGTGGGCGTTCATGTACTCCTCAAAGTTCGTGAACTTCTGCTGCGGCGGGCGGCGGCTGATGAGCACAAGGCCCGGGTCCTCGTCCTTTGCAGCGGGCTGACGGCTGCGGCGGCCGGTGTCGGCCTTGGGGGCGCGGCCTGCGCCGCCGGCGGCACTGCGGGGGCTGCCGGTGCGCTCATTGCGCTCGCTGCGCGGGGCACGGCCTGCACCACCGGCTGCAGCCGGGCGGGCATTGCGGTCGTTCGGGGTGTTCCGGTCGCTGCGGCGGCCTGCATTGCGGCGGTCGCCGTTCGGGGCATTCTGGCCCTGCACGGCCTGAGCACCCTGCGCGGTCTTGATGGCCGGGGCAGCGGGAGCAGCCGGGGCCTTTCTGGCCGAGCGCAGCGGCGTTGCCTCCGGGGCGCTCACAAAGTGCGGGTCAAATTTGGGCTGGGCATTGCTGCCGCGGGCCGGGGCGTTCTGCTCCCGGCGGGGGCGGCTGTTGTTGTTATTGTTGGAACGGCGGTCATTGCTGCGCCCGCCGGAAGTACGCTTGGGATCATCCATGGTTCGTTCCTCTTTTTCCAGTTTTACGGGCTGCTTTGCCTGCGCTTTGGGCACGGCAGCAGCCTTTTTTTCAGGCTTTGCAGGGGCGGCCGCCTTCGCGGGCTTTACCTGCTGTTCCGGCTGCTTCCCGGCCTGTTCGGGGGCAGCTTTGGGCTTTTTGCCGCGCACGGGCGGCTCCGGGCGCACCGGGGCGGGCACGCCGTCCCACGGGTGGCCGGACACCACCGGGATCTTCCGGCGGTTCAGCTTTTCAATGCCGGCCAGATACTCCTGCTCCTCCGGGGCGCAGAAGCTGACGGCGGTGCCGTCGGCTCCGGCACGGGCCGTGCGGCCAATGCGGTGCACATAGGTCTCCGGCACCTCGGGCAGGTCGTAGTTGAACACATGCGACAGCTCGCTGATGTCGATGCCGCGGGCGGCGATGTCGGTGGCCACCAGTACCCTGGTCTTACCGGCCTTGAAGTCCTCCAGTGCGGTCACGCGGGCGGTCTGGCTCTTGTTGCCGTGGATAGCCGCCGCCGGGATGCCCTGTTTGGTGAGGTCTCTTGCGATCTTGTCGGCCCCGTGCTTGGTGCGGCTGAACACCAGCGCGTTGACCACCGGGGGCTGCAGGTTCTTGATGAGCCAGGGCAGCAGGAATTTCTTGTTTCCCTTCTCCACACGGTACAGGCTCTGCTGGATGCGGTCCACGGTGCTGGACACCGGGTCCACCTTGACAAAGGCGGGGTCATGCAGGATGCCGGCGGCCAGCTGCTCGATCTCGGCGGGCATGGTGGCGCTGAACATCAGGTTCTGGCGCACCTTGGGCAGCTTGGCGATCACCTTCTTCACATCGTGCACGAAGCCCATATCCAGCATACGGTCGGCTTCGTCCAGCACAAAGATCTCCAGATCCGACAGGTCGATAAAGCCCTGCCCGATCAGGTCGTTCAAGCGGCCCGGGCAGGCCACAAGGATGTCCACGCCCTTTTTCAGGGCCTCCACCTGCGGGGCCTGGCCCACACCGCCAAAGATCACGGTGCTGCGCAGGTTCAGGTACTTGCCGTAGGCGTCAAAGCTCTCGCCGATCTGCAAGGCAAGCTCCCGGGTGGGGGTCAGGATCAGCGCGCGGACGGCCCCCTTACGGCGGGGCGGGTTGGCAGTGAGGCGATCCAGCATGGGCAGCGCAAAAGCGGCCGTCTTGCCGGTGCCGGTCTGGGCACAGCCCATCAGATCCCGGCCGGACAGCACCGGCGGGATGGCCGCTGCCTGAATGGGCGACGGGGTCTCATAGCCTGCCTCCTGCACAGCGCGCAGAAGCGGGGCGGACAGATTCAGTTCTTCAAATGTCATGGTTCTCCTATGATTCGTTTCCATCGTTCGTTCTACCCCGGAACCCTCTCAGGCTCGCATACGTTCACCAGCTCCCCAAGGGGGGAGCTTTTTTGCAGAGAGATGGGGTTCCGGCATAGCCCGAAAGCTCCCTCTTCGGGGGAGCTGGCAAAACCGTCAGGTTTTGACTGAGAGGGTTTATTCCGTAATTTTCCGGCACTCGATATAATAGCGCTTTTCCTCCGCATGGCCCATGCTGAAGGTCTTGCGGGGCAGCACGCCGCCCAGCACAACGCCCTTGAACAGGTCGCTCTTGGCAAAGGGCGGCATCAGGAAGGCCACAGCCCCCTTCTTGCACAGCGCGCGCACAGCCGGTTCATCGTGTACATAGTCCACCCGGCCCTCCGGGTGACGCTCCAGATAATACTCAATAAATTCGTCGATGGTGCCCACAGTAAGCGGCGCGGTGGGCTCCTCAAAGCTCAGCACGTTGGCCATGTGAGGGCCGGCCAGCGTAAAGGGCTGCTTTTTCTCGCCGCCAAAGCAGCAGCCTGCCATGTTCTCGTCGCTCCAGGTGATCAGCGCCAGCAGCACGGCAGCGCAGTCCACATTGAACAGCACCCGATGGATGGGCTCGATCTCGATGGCGGGCGAGTGGACGTTGCACACCTCGGCCAGGCACCACCGGGCCGGGTGGTTCTCGGCCTGCTCCGGGGTCAGGGTCTTTTTCAGCTCCTCCCAGCAGGCCTTGGCGGTGGCCAGCGAATGGTTGCCGTCGCCCACGGCCAGGGTCAGCGGGTCGCGGCGGGCAGCATCCGGGTATTTGGCATCAAAGGCCTCCTGACTGCCCAGCGCAGCCAGTGCCGTCTCGATCTGGTCGATCATGGCCGGGTCCTCCACGGCCCAACCGGCCACATGGCCGCCGCCCAGCATCAGTTCGCCCTCGTACACTTTGCGCAGCTCGTTCTTGCGGGCCGCGATGGGCTCGATGAGGGTGCACTGAGGGTCGTCGGCCAGCATCATGATGTGGGGCGTTTCCAGTGCGGCACCGGTGCGCACCTTCATGCGGGGCGGGATGCGGCTCTCCACCGTGCTCTCGCTGGGCCGCACGGTGCACTTTGCTCCGCGCTGATAGCTGTAGGCTTCCAGATCCACCTTGCCCACAAGGCCCTGCCGCACCCGGCCGCTCTGCTCGGTGCGCTCCACATACACAAAGCCGTCCACGGCGCGGGTGAGCACGTTCTGTGCATAATCCGCCATCGTGGCATGGATCTGCTCCACCCGGGCGTCCGCGTCGCCGTCCTCCAGATACACCTCCGGCAGGATCAGGTTCAGGGTACTGGGGCTGCCGTCAGCCGCTTCTTTGGCCCGCTGCCAGTACTCGCGGTCGCTGGTGAACTGGTCGCAGGCAATGCAGCCCCACTGTTCCAGCGGGATCTGCTCCGCAGGCAGAAGGATGTGCGCAGGTGCAAAGCAAGTTGTGGTGTTCATGGTCGATTCCTCACTTTCCCGTATCATCAAAGACAATTACTGCATCACTCAGCCCGAAACGCGGTCGGTCTCAAAGCGGTCTGCGGCGTGTACGGTCAGGTTCTCCACCCCTGCATCCGTGGCCGCCGTTTCCAGCGCCTGCAGGGCATCGGCATCCATGGCCGCGTCCGAGGTCACCAGCAGGTTCTGCACGCCCAGGGTCAGGGCCGGCACGTCCAGCGCCACACTGCTGTTATTGCACTGATCCAGCGTGTAGCTGAACCACAGGGTCACCTTGCCCGACAAACGGTCCTGCAGGGCGGCGATGTCCGCCTTCAGCTGGTCGGCACGGGAGACCCCGTTGGTGGTACCGTAGTCCTGCTTTTTGCTCAGCTTGGGGAACTGCACATTGGTCAGCACCACCTGCTCAAAGCCCAGCTGCTGCACCTCTTCCACCAGGTCGCCCACATACTCCACTGCCGCCGTGGAATAAGGGTTCAGCCAGGGGTTGCCGTTCTTCTGGGCATCCAGCCACAGGGCGCTGCCGTTGTAGTGGATGGCCATGGAGGGGTCGGTGCGGGGCGAGATGGGGTCCTTGAAGGCCGCCAGCTGCGCCACCGGAATGAGCTTTTCTTCCCGCAGGATGGCCGCGATGTGCCCGGCGTCCAGCGGGTCGGCCACGATGCCGCCCGCCGCAGCCGCCGCCTGCGATGCATAGTAGATGTTTCCGGCCGCATCTTTCAGGGTCAGCACGGCGTATTCCACGCCCTGCGCCTTCAGCTGCTGTGCCGTGGTGCGGAGGGTGTCATCGTCCGTGAGGGCCGCCGTTTCCAGCTCCGCCCACCGGCCGGAAACGATCGCCTTGCCGTCAAAGACGTCCTCTTCCGGCTCCGATGCCGCCGAGGAAGCAGCCTCCGACGCGGCTGCCGAAGCCGCTGCCTGGGAGGATGCCGCCGCGCGGGATGCGCTCTCGGCTTCCAGATCCCGGTCCTTGACCACGGTGTACCAGGTGTGGGTAGCCCAGTCCAGCACATGGGGCGCGGCGAACCATGCCGCGGCCAGCACCACGGCCACCAGCACGACGATGCCCACGATCTTGCGGATGCGCATGCCGCGGCTGTAAAAGCTGCGGCGGTAGCGCTTGACCTTGGGCCGACGTTTATACTTTGCCATTTTGACTTACCTCCCTTTACAGGATCACCGAATGGCCGGTAAAGCCATAAATGGCCAGCGCCAGCACGCCGATGTACACCAGCGTGATGGGCAGGCCGCGGAACGCGGAGGGGATAGCCTTGCTGCGCAGGCGGTGCTGGGCCTCTGTGACCAGCAGCACAGCCAGCAGGTAGCCCACGCCGCTGCCCAGGCCAAAGCCCAGGCTCTGCATCAGCGTAAAGCTCTGGGTGCGCTCCACCAGCACGGTGCCCAGCACGCAGCTGTTCAGGGCTGCAGCGGGCACGATGCGCAGCAGCTTGCCCGCAAGGGGCAGCCGGCGGCCCAGGCCGAGCACCAGCTCTTCGGCGGTGCAGACCACGGCAATGGCGGCCACATACGCCAGCGGGCGCAGCTGGGCGCGGTTTTCCAGCGGGACGATCCAGCTGCCGGCATACCAGGCCAGCGGGGCCACCAGCACCTGCGTGATGCACAGCTGCAGGCCAAACAGCCAGCTGCTGGTGCGGTCATCCCCCACCAGCTGCACCAGACGGGATACGCCCAGTGCGCGGGTAAAGATGGCATTCTGGGCAAACACGGCCAGCACCGCATAGCCAAAGAACACCACCCAGGCATTCACAACATCTCTCATTGCTCGCCGTCCGCCTCCTTCTGTGCATGCACATCCACAAGGCTGCGCGCTTCCCGTACCAGATAGGCCTTGCGCCGGGCTGCCAGTGCACGCCACACGGCGCACAGCACGCCCAGCACGATAAAGCCGCCCGCCGGCATCCCGGCCATGGGCAGCACGGCCCGTTGCCCCACCGGGGTGCCGAACACCGTGCCCAGTGCCAGCCACTCGCGCACGCAGCCCAGCAGCATCAGCAGCAGCGCATAGCCCACCGTGATGCGCAGGCCTTTGGACACGGCCTTATGCAGCGTTTCCTGCACGCGGCCAAAGCGGTAGGTCAGCAGCGGCTCCACCACCAGCAGGGGCAGGTAGATGCCCAGGGTCAGCAGGCTGGTGCCGAACATTGCATTCAGGATGGGATAGGCCGCCAGATACACCACCGACGCGCTCAGACTGTACACCAGCGCACGGGGCAGCAGCTTTTTCTGCAGCTCTTCCGGGGCCGGGTTCTCGCTGTTCAGGGGGAACAGACGGCTCAGCAGGCAGGCCAGCACGCGGGAGGGCACCAGCAGCAGCGTGACCGCAGCCGCCAGCATCACACCGTTATGGGCGGTGGTGGCCAGCACCACCAGCGGGGCCAGACCCATGCCCTGCATGACCACGGGGTTGTTCAGGAACACGCGGTCATGGTGGGCAAAGCGGTCGGGATCCTTCAAAATCAGTTCTGCGGTCGCTTTTCTCATTCTGCGGCCTCCTTTCCGGCACCGGATGCGGGCAGGTGCAGCAGACGGTACAGCCGCACCTCGGTGCGGTCGATCCACGCCGAGATGCTGTTGACGGCCAGCACGGCAAAGCACACGCCCGTTTCGTACACGCCGTAATAACGGAAGCCCATGCTTACCCCGCCCACCAGCACACCGTACAGGATGCGTCCCATCCGGTGGTGGGCACAGGTGTAGGGCTCATTGATGAGGAACACCGCGCTGAACAGCACCGCGCCGGTGAGCAGCTCGTCCCGCACGCACTGCAGACGGGGCAGGGCGTTGACCAGCACATCACTTTCCGCCAGACCCGCCTGCCGCGGGAAGAAGAAGGCGATGAGGGCGCAGGTGGCCAGAAAGCTCACCGAGGCCGCCATATGGGCATCCTTCTGGCTCCACAGGAACAGCCCGCAGGCCAGCAGCACCAGGGCGGCACCGGTGCCCATGGGGGCGGCGTATTCGCCCAGGCTCAGCGCGATCGAACTGTAGTTCAGCATGCCGCCACTGCTCAGGGTGTCCTCAATGGCACTGGACACCGGCACGCCGGAGGCATCCCACAGCGGGATGGCCGTATAGGGCTGCGGGTAACGGAACACCTGTTCCGGCCAGGACACCGCCGCCACGGCATAGCCCACGGCGGCCGGGTTGAAGGGGTAGCTGCCGTAGCCGCCAAAGACCTCCTTGCCGATGAGCACACCGGCCAGCACCGCCGCCACCAGCACATAGATGTCCACGGTGACCGGCATCAGCAGGGCGATCACCAGCGCAAAGCTCTCGTTGGACAGGTCGCTGTTCTGATATACGCGGTGCCGCAGCAGCGACACCAGACGGTCGCACAGGTTGCCGGTGAGCATGGCAATGCCGCACAGCAGCAGCGGGCGCAGGCCGTACAGGTAGCAGGCCATGCACAGCGGCGGCACCGCCATCCAGCAGATGTGCTTGTAATATTTTCCGGTCTTTTGCAGCTGCTGTTCCTGCTCCCGGATCAATGCTTCATCCATACAACGCTCCCTCTCACAGGGCAGCCAGACGGCGCACGGCGGCGGTCCTGTCGTCCTTGCCGAACACGGCACTGCCTGCCACCAGAACGTCGGCACCGGCCTCCACGCACAGCGGGGCGGTGGTGTCATCCACGCCGCCGTCCACTTCCAGCAGATAGTGCAGGCCGCGCTTCTCGCGCTCCGCCTTCAGCCAGCGCAGCTTGTCCAGTGCCGAGGGCATGAACTTCTGGCCGCCGAAGCCGGGCTCCACGCTCATCACCAGCACCAGGTCCAGCTGGTCCAGATAGGGGGCCAGCGCCTCCGGGGCGGTGCCGGGCTTGATGGTCAGGCCCGTCTTGCAGCCCAGCGCCTTCACGGCATCCAGCGTCTGCTGGATATCGTCCTCGCATTCCAGATGGAAGTTGTACAGGGTGGCACCGGCCTTGATGAAGGGTTCTGCGTACTGCAGCGGGTGGCTGATCATCAGATGCACATCGTAAAAGGCATCCGGCAGGGTCTTGTGCAGGCTCTTGAGCACCGGCACGCCAAAGCTGATGTTGGGCACAAAATGGCCGTCCATCACGTCGTAGTGCAGCATCTGTGCACCGGCGTCCAGCACCGTGCGGCAGTCCGCGCCCAGCTTGCCAAAATCAGCCGAAAGGATCGAAGGACTTACAATCGCCATAGTATATCGTTACGCTCCGTTATATTCAAAAGTTTTTATCCTCACAGGCCCGGTATTCTTCCGGTTTTGCGGTTTCCGGAATACCGGGGCATGGATATCTTTAGTTTACATGAAAACGCACAAAAAATCAAACCTGCCGGCCTGTTTTTCACCGAAAAGTCGTAATTTGAAAGATTTGTCCATCTGCCCTCTTTCTTTTGGCCCTGCGGGCGGCGTATTGACGATTTGAAATGGCTTCGCCTGCGCGTCGAAATCGCTGGTGGTTTTCCGGTTCTCTTTTGCCATCAAAAGAGAACATTTTCCGTTCCTGAAACACAAAACAGCCAGACCGCCCTGACGTCCGGGCAGTCTGACTGTGCGGTTATTCCACCGGTTTCATGCTGGCCGGGTCCTCCACGGCGGGGGCACCGCCGGCCTCGTCGGGCAGACGCTTCATGCCGCCGGGGTTCGGGGCCTGCGAGGGCAGGGTGAATACGAACCGGCACCACTCGCCCTGCTGGCTCTCCACCCGGATCTGTCCGCCGGACAGGTTGACCAGCACCTTGCAGATGTTCAGGCCCAGGCCCGCGCCGCGGGCGTGCAGGCCGCGGGAGCGGTCCTCCTTGTAGAAGCGCTGGAACACATAGGGCAGTGCCTCCGGGCTGATGCCCTGCCCGGAGTTCCAGACGGCGATCTCGGTTTCCGGGCCCAGTTTTTCCACGCTGAAGCGGATGGTGCCGCCCGCCGGGGTGAACTTGATGGCGTTGTCCAGCAGGTTGTACACCACCTGATGGATCAGGTCCGGGTCGGCGTACACCAGCGCCTTTTCGTCCATGGTCAGGCCCTCGATCTCGATCATGCCGTCGTTGATGCGCTGCTCGGCCGAGAGCGCCACGCCGGTGAGGGTGTCCCAGATGTTGAACATCCGGGCATTGACCTGATATTCGCCGCTTTCCAGCTTGGACAGATCCAGCATGTTCTGGATCAGGCGGGCCAGGCGGCCCGTCTCCTCGCTGACCAGCTGCAGATAATGGTTCTGCATGTCGGGCGGGATGGTGCCGTCCAGCATGCCGTCCACAAAGCCCTTGATGGTGGTCATGGGGGTGCGCAGCTCGTGGGCGATGTTGCCCATGAACTGGCCCCGGGAGTTGTCGTTGGTCTGGATGTTGTCGGCCATGCGGTTGAAGGTGCGGGCCAGGTCGGCCACTTCCCCTTCGCCTTCCACGCCTTCCACACGCACGGACAGGTCGCCGCCGCCAAAGCGCTGGGCCGCGTCGGTCACCTTCTGCAGCGGGTCGGTGAGTTTGCGCATCAACAGCTTGGTCAGGATGCTGGCGCACAGCAGCATCACGCAGGCCGACAGCAGGAAGTTGGACCAGAACTGCTGCTTGAACTCGGTGAGCTGCCTGCCGGAGGAGCATAGGAACAGCCAGCCGCTAGGATAGCTCTGGCTGTCCACCAGCCGCACCACTGCAATGTAGCTCTTCTCGGTCAGGGTGCCGTCCAGGTCACTGAACAGATGGTAGCGCTCGCCGCCGTCCGGGTCCGGTGCCGCATTGGCGCTGGTGCGGAAATCAATGTCCACGACCGCATCGTTCAGCATGTCCGGGTTGGAGGCCAGAATCACGTTGCCGTCGTTGTCCGTAAAAAACAGATACGCCTCGGCGCTCTCGCCGATGATCTCCAGCTTGGTGCTCAGCGCTTCCAGCTCATCGCCCTCTGGCAGGGCCGCTTTCTGCACCAGATACTGGGCTGTGCGTTCCGCTACGCCCACCACCTGGTCCAGCGTTTCATACCGGTCTTTGGCAAAATAGCCCTTGAACAGCACCCACTCCGAAAAGCCCATCAGCACAATGCCCAGCACCATCAGGGTGGACACCAGCGAGAAGAATGCCGTCGAGATACTCTTGCGCATTACTGACGCACCTCGAATTTATAGCCCACGCCCCACACGGTTTTCAGCTCCCACTTGTCGGAAGCACCGGCCAGCTTTTCGCGCAGGCGCTTGACGTGGACGTCGATGGTACGGCTGTCGCCGTAATACTCAAAGCCCCACACCTCGTCCAGCAGCTGGTCGCGGGTGTACACACGGTTGGGGTGGGAAGCCAGGCAGTTGAGCAGTTCCAGCTCCTTGGGCGGAGCCTCCACCACCTTGCCCTTGACCCGCAGCTCATAGCTGTTCATGTCCAGGCGCAGGTTGTCGAACTCGATCACGCCCTCGGTGCTCTCGGCTGCAGCCGAGGTGGTCTGGCAGCGGCGCAGCACCGCCTTGATGCGGGCCACCACTTCCTTGGCGTCAAAGGGCTTGACCATGTAATCGTCGGCGCCCAGCTCCAGGCCCAGCACCTTGTCAAAGGTCTCGCCCTTGGCGGTGAGCATCATCACCGGGGTATTGCCCGCCTTGCGGATGCGGCGGCACACTTCCAGGCCGTCCATCCGGGGCATCATCACATCCAGCAGCACCATGTCGGGCTTGATCTGGTTGAATTTTTCCAGGCCCTCCTCGCCGTCGCCGGCCGTGGTGACCTGATAGCCCTCCTTGGTCAGGTACAGGCGCAGCAGCTCACAGATGTTGGCGTCATCATCCACCACAAGGATCTTTTCGTTTGCCATAAAGGTTTCCTCCCGTCTGGTCTATCCAATGGCCGCCGCGCTTGCGGCAGGCCGTGTGTCAAAAAAGCTCTCCATCTTTTATTATACTGGAGAGTTATGACAAAATAAAGAAGGTTTTGTATGATTTTTTCACAAACTCCGCCCTGCCGCCGGGCAGGGCCCGGCCGGGTGCTGCCCGGCGGGCAGCCGCATTTCGGTCTGACATCACACGTCGGTCGATGGATGCATTTCGCCGGGTCAGGTCCGCTCCTATCGACGAGGCATCAGCGGCGCGTTTTTGCCCCTTCGAGCCGAAAAACCGCACAAAACAGCGTCATCCGGTTTGTACAGGCCGCCAAAATTGCCGCCGGGCGGGAAAAGTTCCTTGCATTTTACCGGGCGGGATGTATACTGAAACCGTACCGGGTTTGTACTACAAGCCGGGGCTTCATTCCTGCATCGCAAGCGGTGCCGCACCGCTTTATGTTTTGAGAGAAGAGAGGTATTCCCCATGGCTGAATGTTTTTACTGTGAAAAAGACAACGAAAAGCGCAAGGCTCTGATGCTGGACGTCTGCGAGCTGCCCTACAGCATCGTATACCTGTTCCGCGACCAGAAGAACAAGGGCCGCTGCGTGGTGGCCTTCAAGGGCCACAAGACCGAGTACTTCCAGCTGACCCCGGAGGAGAACGCCGGTTACTTTGCCGACGTGGCCAAAGTGGCCAAGGTCCTGGATGAGCTGTACCACCCGGACAAGATCAACTACGCCACCTACGGCGACGGCATGCCCCATGTGCATGTGCACATCGTGCCCAAGTACAAGGGCGGCGTGAGCTGGGGCCAGCCCTTCAGCGACAGCCTGCCCAAGGTGCTGCTGACCGACGCCGAGTACGACGCCATGATCGCCGACCTGCGCGCAAAGCTGCTGTAATTTTCACCTGTCCCGGCCCGTCGGGGGATGCCTTGCTCCCCGGCGGGCTTTTTGTCTGCCCCAAAGGGCCAATCTTGCCAAAACGCTTGCGCTCCCCCGGTGCTTTGCGTATAATGATAGATGTATTGTTATGCCCAAAAAACGTGTAAGGAGCGTATTTTATATGAAGTTAGGTATCGTCGGCCTGCCGAACGTCGGCAAGTCCACCCTGTTCAACGCCATCACCTCCACCAAGAACGCGGAGGCGGCCAACTATCCTTTCTGCACCATCGAACCCAACAGCGGCATCGTGGCCGTGCCGGACAAGCGTCTGGACAAGCTGGCCGAGGTGTGGCAGACCAACAAAAAGACCCCCGCCATCGTGGAGTTCGTGGACATCGCCGGTCTGGTGAAGGGTGCCAGCCAGGGTGCCGGCCTGGGCAACAAGTTCCTGGGCCACATCCGCGAGTGCGACGCCATCGTGCATGTGGTGCGCTGCTTTGACGACGACAACATCATCCATGTGGTGGAGGACGTCTCCAAGGCCGAAGCCGTGGACCCCATCTCGGACATTGACGCCATCGACTACGAGCTGATCCTGTCCGACCTGGAAGTGGTGCAGAACCGCGCCGGCCGCATGGCCAAGGCTGCCAAGAGCGGCAACAACAAGGGCGCTGCCGCCGAGGCCGCCTGGCTGCAGCAGTTGGCCGACCACCTGAGCGCCGGCAAGCCCGCCCGCAGCTTCGACTTTGACGAGGGTGACGCCGAGCAGCAGGCTGTGCTGCACGAGATGGGCCTGCTGAGCGCAAAGCCGGTGCTGTACGCCTGCAATGTGGGCGAGGATGACCTGATGGAGGGCATCGAGAACAATAAGTATGTTCCGCTGGTGGCCGCCCGCGCCAAGGAAGAGGGCGCCCGCTACATCCCCATCTGCGCCAAGACCGAAGAGGACATTGCCGACTACTCCCCCGAGGAGAAGAAAGAATTCCTGGCTGAGATGGGCATCGAGGCCAGCGGCCTGGACAACCTGATCACCGCCAGCTACGACCTGCTGGGCCTGATCTCCTTCCTGACCGACGGCAAGAAGGAGTGCCGCGCCTGGACCATCCGCAAGGGCACCAAGGC
>ERZ1673744.1335-NODE-1335-length-22716-cov-5.295265_pt1 | contig 22716 bp, 26 predicted proteins | sample MGYA00580207_ERZ1673744 | MGnify/ENA primary metagenome ERZ1673744 (study PRJEB41218, sample SAMN15661751) | gut metagenome | host: Homo sapiens | place: Canada: London | collected 2015-08-20/2019-03-30 | study: EMG produced TPA metagenomics assembly of... | reverse complement strand
GCCGTTCACCGTCACCAGAGGCTTGGGGCGGTCGGCAGTGGCGGGCATCATCCGGGAGCCGAACCCGGCGGCGAGAATGATGGCGCGTTTCACCCGGTAAGGCTCCAGCGCGGCCAGACCGGCGTCCGTGACGGCGAGGGTGTCCCCGTCCTGGGTGATCCAATGTTTCGCCGCCAGCTGCTCCAGACACCGGGAAATCTCCCCGCCGGAGATCGTCAGTGCGTCCGACAGCGTCCGCAGGGGATATTGCCCCGCTCCATTCCGCTCCAGATGGGAAAGCACCTCAAATTCATATCGCGTCATGTTACCGGATCCTTTCTGCCGAAGCGGGCGTTGTTATCTCCTTCTAACTATACTACATGCCCGGAAGAAAATCAACGGCGGCGTCAGAGAGAAGCTTCTCTCCGACGCCGCCGGTGCGTTATTTTCTTTTACAGCCCGAACTGAATCGCACAGAAGGCCGCATAAATGCACAGCAGGAGGATGCCCTGCCAGCGGTGGAGCATTTTGGTGGTCAGTGCCGGGATAGTCAGCAGCGCCATGACGACGATCATCAGCGGCATGTCCAGAATCAGGGAGGAATTGATGCCAAAGATGGTCTTGCCCACGGGAACCTCAAACGGCGCGAGGGTGACGGACACACCGGAAACCAGCACCAGATTAAATAGGTTCGCGCCGATGATATTGCCGACGGACAGCGAGCCGTGGCCTTTCACCAGGGAGGTGATGGCCGTGACCAGCTCAGGCAGACTGGTGCCGAGAGCGACGAAGGTCAGAGCGATGACCGTCTCCGGCACGCCCAGCTCCTTGGCGATGATGGTGCCGTTATCCACCAGCAGGTTCGCGCCCACGGCAATGACCGCCGCGCCAACCACCAGGAGCAGCAGCTCCTTCCACAGAGGGACGGACGTGCCGTCCTCGTGGGGTTCCTCGTCCTGGGGAGCGGGGGTTTTGATGCCCTGACGGACGGTGACGACCATGTAGAAGACAAACATCGCCAGCAGCACGATGCCCAGCGGCCGGGTGAACTCCCCCATCCCGTAGGCGGCGAAGCAGTAGACGGCGGCGGCGACGAAGAAGAAAATCACCGGCTTCTTCATGGACTGCACATCCACGGGGGCGGGACGGACAGCCAAGGTGATGGCGGCTATAAGAGACGTATTGCAGATAATGGAGCCGATGGCATTGCCGTAGGACATGGCGCCCTGACCGTTCAGTGCGCCGGTGGCGGATACCATCACCTCCGGCAATGTGGTTCCGATGGACACCACGGTGGCACCCACGATGATCTCGGGGATGTGGAACCGCCGGGCAAGGCCGGTGGCGCCGTCCACGAACCAGTCGCCGCCCTTGATGAGCAGCACAAGACCAAGTGCGAATAACAAAACGGGTACAAGCATAATGATTCTCCTTTTCCTTATTGGGGTTTTCCCCGAATCATAATGGTATATCCGAAGGACAGCGGGGAAGCTCTGAATCAAAGATTCCCAAAATAAAAAACCTGCCCACATCCGAACGGATATGTCAGGTCTGAAAAAAGAGACAGATCATGCATAACCGAAAGGACGGATATACATGAGTCTGGCAAATTAAAGCAAGCCAGGCTTTCGCCGTACTGTTGACTTGCTGCGCGGCGGAAACCGTGCTTGCTACTCCCCCACATGTTTATTACATTCATTACATATGGGGATTATACCACGTTTGTCCGGGAAGTCAAGACGCTCCGGCAAAATCTTTGAAAAAGCTTTCCTGTGAGCGCATCCGGATAAAAACCGGAGTGGCGCCGCCAGCGCTGCGCCACTCCATTTGAAACGAAACATTCCCGCTCATGGCCCCGTTTTTTACCATCCGCACGAACCGGTGCGGTTCATTTGGGGTGTGCCCTCACATTATTTCTGCCCTTCCCAGAAGGGTTCCGGCTTGGTGCATGAGGCGCAGTTTCCTTCGCAGTTCCGGGGCTTGAACTGCAGCTCCTGACTCTTGACGCTCACTGTGGTGCAGGGGGGGATGGAATGGGTGATGAAGACGTTGGAGCCGATGACGCTGTCCCGGCCGATCACCGTGCCGCCGCCAAGGATAGACGCGCCGGCGTAAATGGTCACATTGTCCTCGATGGTGGGGTGGCGCTTCTTTCCCCGCAGGCTCTGTCCGCCCCGGGTGGTCAGCGCGCCAAGCGTCACGCCCTGATAGACCTTCACGTGGTCGCCGATGACCGTGGTCTCGCCCACCACAATGCCGGTGCCGTGGTCAATAAAGAAATACCGGCCGATGGTGGCGCCGGGGTTGATGTCGATGCCCGTGACGCTGTGGGCGTGCTCCGTCATGATCCGGGGAAGCATGGGGACTTTCAGCATATACAGCACGTGCGCCAGCCGGTACACCGTGATGGCAAACAGTCCGGGGTAGCAGAAGATGATCTCGTCCGTGCTGAACGCAGCGGGGTCGCCGTCGTAAAAGGCCTCCACGTCTGTCTGGGCCACCGCCCGGATGCCGGGAATTGCCCGGAAGAACTGCAAACTCAGCTCCTGCGACGTTTCCTGCGCTTCCCGCTCCGTCCTGCCGACCCGCAGGGCGATAGCGATCTGCTTGTTCAGATTGTACATCACGTCCTCAATGAGCATGGAGAGGTTGTGCTTGGTGTTGTAGATGCGGTAGGCTTTGTCCCGGGAGGAGCCGGGGTAGACAATGCGCAGAAGCTTGCCGATCATGTCAATGACCACAGCTTTGTCCGGGTGCTGGAAGGGGTCGAGCTTGTCGATGTCACGGCCGTGGCGGTAATCCTCCAGAATACCGTCCACAATGCCTTCGATTTCCTTTTCGATGGGGGTCATAGGTATCCCTCCTTGTGTTCTTGATCTCAGTTTAACATATGCAAAGGGCAAAGTCAATGAAACACTCCGGCACATTCCTCTTGCATTTCCCGGCCATATCAGGTATAATCATCCCAAAATCAATCCCAATATCAGGAGGGACTTTTTATGGAAAACGAAAACATGGAACAGGAAGAAAGCATTCTGACCCTGACCGACGAAAACGGACAGGATATGGACTTTGAATATCTGGATTGCCTTACTTACGAGGGTAAGGAATATCTGGTGCTGATGCCCGCCGACGAGCCGTCCACCGAGATCGTGATCCTCGAGGTGGAGCCGGTGGACGAGGAAAATGAAAATTACCTTGCCGTGGAGGACGAGGCAATTCTGGATGCGGTCTACGGCCTGTTCAAGGAAAAGTACAAGGACATTCTGACCTTCGAGGAAGATTAAAAACCATCAGGCCGGGGGCGGCGCTGCCCGCCCGGAAAAAAGCAGCCGTTTTTGGGCTGCTTTTTCAAGCCTCCGGTGCAGCCATCGCGATGTCCCGTACCACTTCCCCTGCCAGAATCAGCCCCGCCGTTCCCGGCACGAAGGCCGAGCTGCCGGGGATCTGGCGCTTGCCAAGGGCGGCGGCTTCCGCCTCCCAGCCGGTGGGGGTAAGGGCCTCCTCTTTGGAATAGACGACCTTTAAGTGGCGGATGCCCCGCTTGCTCAGTTCCCGGCGCATGACCCGCGCCAGAGGACACATGGAAGTCTTGGTGATATCCGCAACTTCAAACATGGTCGCGTCCAGCTTGTTGCCGGTGCCCATGCAGCTGATGATGGGCGTCCCGGCGTCGTGGGCGTTCTGAACCAGCGCCAGCTTGCCGGTGACGGTGTCGATGGCGTCCACGATGTAGTCGTATTGGGTAAAATCGAACTGCCCCGCGGTCTCGGGGGTATAGAAAACGGCATAAGTCCGCACGACGCACGCGGGGTTGATAGAAAGCACCCGCTGCTTTGCCGCGTCCACCTTCCGCATCCCCACGGTATCATATGTCGCGAGAATCTGCCGGTTCAGATTGGACAGGCTGACGGTGTCGTTGTCAACGAGATCAAGCTGCCCCACGCCGCTGCGGGTCAGGGCTTCCATTGTGTAGCCGCCGACTCCGCCCAGCCCGAACAGGGCGACCCGGGCATTCTGCAGCCGCTCCAGCGCTTCGGCGCCCAGCAGCATTTCGGTACGGATAAATTGTTCGCGCATGTTCGCTTCCTCCCCAAAAGTCTGATCGTTTTATATCATGCCTCCGAAACAAAGTCAATGGGGGCACCGGCCGGGAGGAGCATGGAATCAGAAAGGAATCTGGGTATGACAGTGAATACAAAGAGATATCTGGCAGCAGCCCTGTGTGCCGTTATGCTTCTGGAGGGCCTGACGGGCTGCGGGAAAAAGCCCCCCGTGAAGACGGAGACTACCGCCCCGTCCGCGGCGGAGACTACCCAGCCCACCGTCCCGGCGACGATGCCGCAGGACGGCAATCCCGGCGACGTGACCTGCAAGGGCAGCTATACGGCGGATTCCGTCAACGCTTCTGCCGTGGTGGCGACCGTTGGAAACGAGCAGCTGACAAACGGGCAGCTGCAGGTCTATTACTGGATGGAAGTCGCCTCTTACCGTCAGGCAGCGCACGAGACTGCCCCGGACTTTGATAAGCCTCTGGACACCCAGCCCTGTGAAATTGACGCCAGCGTCGCCAGCTGGCAGCAGTATTTCCTGAAACGGGCGCTGAACAGCTGGCACAGCGCTCTGGCGCTGTCGCTGCAAAGCGTGGACGAGGGCATCCCCACAGAGGAAGCCTACCAGCCCAACATGAAAAACCACGAGACCTACATGTCCGGCAAGCCTGCCACGGCCTATCTCTACGGCTACAATAAGAATTACCGACTCAACACTCTCCACGAGCAGTATCTGGAGGACATTCCCCAGGCGCTGGCGGCTCTGGCGGAAAAGTACGGCTTTGCCGACGTTTCCGCATTGGCGAAGGATGTCGCCGGTGCGTCGGCGGAGGATCTGACCGCCTGCATGGAGCTGTACAACCGGGGCTATATGTACGATACCGCCCTGAGCTACTACATCGCGCCCACTGAGGAAGAGGTGGAAGCCTACTTCACGGAACATGAGTCGGATTATGCCGAAGCGGGCATTACCCGCAGCAGCGGCAAGCTGGTGGACATCCGCCACATTCTGCTGATCCCGCAGGTGCCGGAGGACGGGACGGGAACCGTCACCGTGGCGCCGGACGGCACCGTGACCTGTTCCGAAGATTTGTGGGACGCGTGCCTTGCCTCCGCCCAGACGCTGGTGGAGGACTACGGGAAAGCTCTGGCAGCGGACAGCAGGCGCGGCGACAACAGGTCCACCAATGACGCCATCTTCGCGGATTTGGCCAATAAAAATTCCGCGGACGCCGGTTCCGCGCTGGACGGCGGACTGTACCAGAAGCTGCACAAGGGGCAGCTGACCCCCGTGCTGGACGACTGGTGCTTTGACGATGCCCGCCAGAGCGGGGACGTGGACATCCTCCGTTCAGGTTTGGGCTATCATATCGTCTTTTTCAAGGGCAGCACCGACATCTGGTACGACGCCGCCCGGGAAGACCTGACCGCCGCCCTTGGCGGGGAGAAGATCGCGCAGGCGCGGGAGAAATACCCCGCCGAGATCGACTACAGCGCCATTACGCTGGGCACCGCGGCGCAGACCGCCCCGGTGACTGCCTCTGACCTGCTCTATCCCGACGTTGGGCACCAGCGCTACCCGGAAGCCCAGCTCTATCTCCAGCAGGATTACCCCACCACCATGTACGGCGCGTACCGGATCGTCACCCACGGCTGCGGCATCACCACCATGGCCATGCTGGCGACCTACATGGCCGACACCGAGCTGACGCCGCCGGAGATGTGCCGCCGCTACGGCGGCTACTGCTACGATCACGGCACCGACGGCAGCCTGTTCGTCGTCGCCCCGGCGCAGATGGGCTTTTACCTGAAGAAAAAAACCTTCGAGTGGCGGGAAGCCAGAGACGCCATGCAGGAGGGCTATGTGGTGGTCTGCGTCCAGACCAAGGGCTACTGGACCCGGGGCGGACACTATCTGCTGCTGGAAAAGATGTTCGACGACGATGTGATTCAGGTACGGGACTCCAACATTTACAATTACGGAAAGCTGGAAGGCCACAAGACCGACCGCTTCGACTTTTCCACGGTGGTTCCCTCGGGGACGGCCTACTGGATCTTTGAAAAGAAGATCGTAACGATCCCAGCCTGCGCCCGCTGCGGCGGAACAGAGGAAGGCGCGCCGGAAGCGCTGCTCACGGAGGATTACCTCTGCGAAAAATGCGCCGCCGCTTTGCTCAGACGGGGTACATATCTGGAGTATAGTGGGATATAAACGCATTAACCGTTAAAAAAGATCAGGAGCGAGACGTAGGTCTCGCTCCTGATCCGTTATTTCCGTTTTTTGAGCTTTTCCAATTCCCGCTCTACGTAGGCGACCGCTTCCTCACCATCTATGAACGAAAGCCCGGTCAACTGGTGCCCGTCGTCATCCAAATATTTCCAAACACCATCCTCGTATACTCTGTTAAGCCCACATTTTCTGCAATGTGACGGCTCCTTTGGGTCAGGCCACACATGTCTGCAATTTTCATAAGTCTCTCGACTCACATAAGTAGCTTTGCTCATGGCATTTTACTCCCACTTGCGAAATCTTTAACGGTTCGATTGAAAACCGGAATGCTTCTTACGGAGCAATTGCAGCAGCATCAGCGACGCCGCGGCGGTCAGTGCGGCGATCATTGCCGTCGTACCCTGTTGGTCGCCGGTACGGGGATTGCTCCCGTTCCAGCTGCCGGGTATCTTAGAAAATGTCACCGACAGGGTGCCGTCCAGATTCAGCGCGTTTATGACCAGCTTCCCGTCTTTCAGGGAAGCCAATACCGACTTGCCGTTCAACCGCACGTCGCTGACCTGATATCCTGACTTTGGCTTCAGAGAGACGGTAACGGGCTGATGCCGCTTAACAGATACCGTTCTGGTAGCGGAAAGCCGCACTTCCCCGACCGTCACGGTTCCTTCCCCTGTGATTTCAACGTGCAGAGAAACCTCGTCCGGAACGCCGGTGGTCAAGTTGGTGGTCGATGCCCGCGCCCGAACAGGCATAAGGCACAGCAATACACAGAGAAAGGTCAGAATCAGAAAAGACCGCAGATTGTTCCTGCATTTCATAGAAAATCCGGGCAATTTTACGCTACTACAATTTCAGAGGTAAATGTGATGGTACTCTTATAATTGCCTGCAAGTGCTTTACCCCAGTCTGTGCTATTAATTTTCACAATCAGATTTTTCATGGAATAAGTCTTATTTACACCTGCCAAAGTACCATAAGTCGCAGTAAACTCTGTCAATTCTTTTACCTTTCCGTCACTTTTTCCTTTAAATGTCATCTTACCCCCGGATGCAATATTAGCAGTATACGCATCAGACGCAGCAGTGCTGCTGGTAATCGACGTTTGCACCAGAGAATAAGGAATTGTTGTACTGATTTCCGCAGCCTCAGCAGTAAATGGAATATACTCTACCGTGACATCCACGTTTTTTCCCTCTGCAAAGTTCTTGGAGTCTGTAATCGTAACATTACCAATATAGGTGCTTGTCGCACCGAAGGTTACGGTCTGGTCTGCCGGGATGTTCAGCACATATGTAGCGCTGGGGACGGTGGTGGTCAGGGTCGTGGTGTTGGGGGTCGCGTTTGCGGCATAGGCTACGGGTATTACCGAAACCAGCAGTGCCAATGCCAGAATAAGTGCGGATAGTTTTTTCATAATGATTCTCCTTTTTTATTTCCCCGCAGGGATGATTGACAAATTATTCGGAAAAAGCCAGTTGGGCTGTAAAGGTAACGGCCGCCGTATAGGTACCGGGATTGGCCGTCTCCCATGCGCTGTCGGATATCTGCAATTCAAAAGCCGACGGAGTTCCGCCGTCTGCCATATGTCCGGTGGGGGTCACGCTGCCATCGTCCATCCGGCTGTAAATCAGCCTGTCCCCCGATGCCCATTCGCAAAGGGCGCTGTCCGTTTTGGCGTAAAAGGCAAAGGGAATCGTGGTGGACGTGGTTTGACTGGAAAATGCGCCGCTGTGGGATACGGCAACCGTCAGATAGGCTTTTTCTCCGAAACCGGAGGACTGAGCAATGGACGGCACGCCGATGGTACAGCTGCCTGCTCTGTATTCCATCTGGATGTCCGCCGGAATGGTCATCTGATAGGCCGGTTCCGGAACCACCGTTGTGATCGTCGTGGATTCCGCCGCGGCACGCACAGGCATACAGAGCATCACGACAGCGGCAAGAATAAGCGCAATTTGTTTCCGCATAATATCACCTCCCCTTCTGTCAGCTGACGTGAAGCGTCATTTTTGTCGCGGCGCCATTCAGCGCCCGCATGGTGCCGTCCATGGTGTAGCAGTCAAATTTCAAAAGGGCGTTGGGGTAAACGCCTGCCGCCAGAGGTTCTGCCAGCGTGATCGGTTCCGAAATCTCCCCCGGCTCCACCAGCCCGGACTGCCACAGCAGGGTGCCATCCTCAAGCATCAGGGAGATTTGAAAATAACAGGTGTTCTGCGCCGGGTTCGGAAAGCCGATCTCCTGTTCTTTGCTGTCCGCTTTCAGGGATATCCCCTCATAGCCGGGAATGGCAATGGAATCCGCTCGTTTCTCCACAGCGCCGGAGGGCTGCACCGTTTCGCCGTTGGGCAATTTCGCTTGCTGCTTTTCCGGACGACCCACCAGCAGCAGAGCGGCAATTACCGCCGCCAGCACCACCGCTGCCAGCACCAAAACGACCAGTTTCCTATTCTGCCGGGCAGCAGTCTGATATTTCCCTTTTTTCATAGACACCTCGTATTTCGGAAATTCTATATTAGGAGCTATTCTTCCTTCGATTATACGTCCATAGTTCCTGTTTGTCAATCAAAAACGGAATTATAATTCCTCTATATGAATGAGCGGAGGAAGAAAAATGCTGATTTTTGACTTGCGAACGATCGGGAACAAGCTACTTACCATTCGGAAACGCATGGGCATGACACAGGCCGAGGTCGCGGAGGCCGCCGGGCTGTCCGACCGTACATACGCGGACATTGAACGGGGAAGCGTCAACATGCGGACGGAAACCATTCTGCGCATCTGTAATGTCCTCCACATTACCCCTGACGAAGTCCTGACCGAAGAAAGCACGTCTCTGACCGCCAAGCAGGCGGAACTGTGGGAGCGGCTGAACGCCTGCAACCCCAAAGACAAGGAAACGGCTTTACAGTTTCTTTCCGTTTATCTGAAATCGCTGGATTGAGACATAGAAATACCCCCGGATTTTCACGCTTTTGAAGCGGAAAATCCGGGGGATTTGCGTTTGTTAATACTGCGCCGCCTCGGCGGACTTGAGCTGCAATTGAAGCCTATCCGCAATCAGGGCGATAAATTCCGAATTGGTGGGCTTCCCCTTGGTATTGCTCACCGTATACCCAAAGAACCGTTGCAGGGTATCCAGATCCCCCCGATCCCAGGCTACCTCGATGGCGTGGCGGATCGCCCGCTCCACCCGGCTGGTGGTCGTCCCGAAGGTTTTCGCTACCTGGGGATAGAGTACCTTCGTGATGGCGTTGATCACGTCCATATCGTTTACAGCGATGATGATGGCCTCCCGCAGATACTGGTAGCCCTTGATGTGGGCGGGAACGCCGATCTCGTGGATGATGCCCGTGACCATGGACTCGATGCTGGTCTTGTCCGGACGGCGCTTCTCCGCGGATTTCTGACCGTCGCCGCCCCGGATCTCCTCAAGCCGCTCCACCAGCGCGGTCATATCGCAGGGCTTCAGCATCAGATACCGCACCCCCAGATTGGCCGCCGCCGCGGACACGTACTGCGTCACGAAGACGGAGGTCGCCAGGGTGATGGGGCGGCGCTCCATGCCGGACACGGCTTTCAGAACGCTGATGCCGTCCTTCTTGCTCAGCATCAGATCCAGCACCAGAACGTCGGGCTTCCGCTCCTCCACCATGCGAATGGCCTGTTCCCCGTCGCTGGCCGTTCCAACGACCTGAAACCCGTCGGCGTGCTGCAATGCGGCGGTCAGGGCGGTGCAGAAGTCGTCCGCGCTGTCCGCGATCAATACGGTTGTTACATGTTCCATATACAGTCCTCTCCTGTCATGTAAAAGATTAGATTTTGCTCCCCAATGCCACGAATCACGAAAACCCGTGTGCGACAAATAAAGAATACCATGAAGCACGCGGTTTTGCAAGGAAAAACAAAAATAATCGCTCGTCAAAAACAGCGCGTTTTCGACAATTTCGACGGATATCGAGAACTTTTCTACATTTTTCGACAAAATGTGGCAGTCCATGCGGACAGTTGACGGAAGGGGAAGACTGGTGTAAAATGGCCGTGAATACTGTCAGGAGGGACAAATCATGAACGAAGTATGGAATCTGGACGTTATTTACCGCGGCTTTGACGACCCCGACTTTGCCGCGGACATGGAAAAGCTGGAGAAGCTTGTACAGGATTATGTGGCCTTTGCCGGGGAACTGGATAAGCAGACGCCCTTGGACGGCCTGAAAAAAGGCGTCGCCCTGGAAGAATCCCTGTCGGAGCTTTCCGGGAAGCTGGTGGAATACGCTTTTCTGCGCCAGTCGGGCAACACCCGGGACGCGGAAGCCGGCTCCCGACTGGGACAGGTGATGCAGATCCTCACCGGCGCCGCAGGCGCGCAGGCGCAGTGGCGGGAGTGGGTGTCGGAAATCCCCGATTTGATGACGCTTGTGGGCAGCGATGAGACGCTGAAGGACTACACCTTCCTGTTTGAAAGCCTGCTGCGAAACAGCACCCACCTGCTGGGCAGCCTTGGAGAGCAGATCAGTGCCAAGCTGTCCATGTCCGGCTCCAGCGCGTGGAGCGACCTGCAGGAATATCTGACCAGCACCGTGCCGGTGAGCTACAACGGCGGGACGACCAATCTGTCCGCCATCCGCAATCTGGCCTATGACCCCAACCCCGCCGTGCGGAAAGCGGCCTATGAAGCAGAGCTGAGCTGTTACGACCGGATCAAGGACGCCGTGGCCTTCGCCCTGAACTCCATCAAGCTGGAGACCATTTCGGACTGCCAGCTCCGTGGCTATGCGTCGCCCCTTGACCGGACGCTGGAAAAGTCCGACATGAAGCGGGAGACCTTAGACGCCATGCTGGGGGCGATGGAAGAATACATGCCCAAATTCCGGCAGTACCTCCGCGCCAAGGGAAAGGCGCTGGGCCACGAAAACGGCCTGCCATGGTACGATTTGTTCGCGCCCATGGGCAAATCTACTGCGCGGTACACCACGGAGGACGCCAAAAGGATTCTGGTGGAGCTGTTCTCCACCTTCGATTCCGAGCTGGCGGACATGGTGGCGCGCGCCTTTGACGAGGAATGGATCGACTTCTATCCCCGGGACGGAAAGTCCGGCGGCGCGTTCTGCGCCGGGGTGGAGTGCATCGGCCAGAGCCGCATTCTGACCAATTTCGACGGCACTTTCGGCGATATCGTGACCCTTGCCCACGAGCTGGGACACGCTTTCCACAACCAGTGCATCCGTACCCACCGGCCGCTGAACCGGGATTACTCCATGCCCGTGGCGGAGACTGCCTCCACCTTCAACGAGTGCGTGGTCATGGCGGCGGCCATCCGGCAGGCAAAATCCCACGACGAGGAGCTGGCGCTCATCGAGTCCCAGCTTCAGGACGTCACTCAGATCATCTGCGACATCTATTCCCGGTACCTGTTTGAAAGCATGGTGCTGGAAAACCGGGAGAAGCAGTTCATGAACGCGGAGACTCTGTGCGGCATGATGCTGAAGGCGCAGGAGCAGTCCTACGGCGACGGTCTGGACGCAAGCTTCCGCCATCCCTATATGTGGGTCTGCAAGAGCCACTACTACGGCTCGACCTTCTATAACTATCCCTACGCCTTCGGCGGTCTGTTCGCCCGGGGACTGTACGCCCAGTACGAGCGGGAGGGCGCGGCTTTCGTGCCGAGGTACAAGAAGCTGCTGCGCACCACCACCGTCGCCACGGCGGAGGATGTCGCCAAGGTGGCGGGCATCGACCTGACGGATAAGGAATTCTGGCGCAGCGCCCTGCAGACCGTCGCCCAGCAGATCGATCTGGTCTGCGGACTTCTTGAGGAGGGAAAACAGTAATGGACAGCCGGACAAAAGCACTGTGTGATTTTCTGAATGCAGCCCACAGCGTGTATCACGCCCAGGCGTATCTGGCCGAGATGCTGAAAAATGCCGGTTATACCCGGCTGTACGAGCAGGACGAATGGGCGCTTGCCCCCGGCGGAAAGTATTTCCTGACCCGGGGCGGCTCTGCCCTCGTGGCGTTCCGGGTGCCGCAGGGAAGCCCCAAGGGCTTCCTCATGAGCGCCAGCCATTCCGACCGTCCCACCTTCAAGGTCAAGGAGAATTTTGAGCTTGCCGCCGCCTACACCCGCATGGCTGTGGAGCGCTACGGCGGAATGCTGATCTCCCCATGGCTGGACCGTCCCCTGTCCATCGCGGGACGGGTGACGGTGGAGACGGAAGCCGGTGTGGAGACGAAGCTGCTGGACATCGACAGAGACCTGCTGCTCATCCCCAACGTCGCCATCCACATGAACCGTCAGGCGAACGAAGGCTACAAATGGAACCCGGCAGTGGATACCCTGCCCCTCATCGGCAGCGCGGGCACGGCAGGCAAGCTCCCGGCGCTGCTGGAGAAGGAAGCGGGCGGAAAGATTCTGGGACACGACCTGTATCTTTACATCCGGCAGAAGGCATCGGTCTGGGGCGTTGACGAAGAATACATTTCCTCCGCCGCGCTGGACGATCTGGAATGCGCATGGGGCTGCACGCAGGGCTTCCTCAAGGGCGGGGACAGCGCGTCCATCCCGGTTCTGTGCGTTTTTGACAGCGAGGAGGTCGGCTCCGTTTCCCCGCAGGGTGCGGGCTCGTCTCTGCTGGAGGATACGCTGGGCAGAATTTGCGACGGCCTGAAGCTGAACCGTGGGCGGATGCTGGCGCAGTCTTTTCTGGTGTCCGCGGACAATGCCCACGCCGTCCACCCCAACCACCCGGAGTATGCCGACCCCGGCAACGCCCCGGTCATGGGCGGCGGACTGGTGATCAAGTACAACGCCAATCTCAGCTACTGCACCGACAGCGTCAGCGCCGCAGTGTTCCGGAAAATCTGCGGCAGGGCGGGCGTCAAGGTGCAGACCTACCACAACCGGGCTGATCTTCCCGGCGGCTCTACGCTTGGCAGAATCTCCCTTGCCCACGTGAGCGTCCCCACGGTGGACATCGGCCTTGCCCAGCTGGCCATGCACTCGTGCTACGAGACGGCCGCAGTGTCTGACGCCATCGACTTAGAAACCGCCATGGCCGCCTACTACGGCTCGACACTGGAAGCAACGGAGAGCGGCTTTTCCATCCTGTAAAAAGCCCAGATTGGCAAACTGCCCAAAAACTATTATCCAAAATTGTAGAAACCAACCATTGCGTGTTCTTGCAGAATATGGTAGCATTTATTTATCCAGGTGGATTCTGTCTACTCCACATAATAGACAGAATACCGCTAAAATAAAGGAGGATAAACCCGTCTGACGCACGGTGCGGCAGTGTGGAGACCTGTCGTAATGCTCCCGGAATATTGCTTTCCGGTCAGTGAGAACGCATGCGAAAATGGTAGGTGCGTTCGGCGTCGAAACAGTATGGCAAGTGTAACCCTGAAGAACGTAAAGAAGATCTACCCCTTCAACGGCGACGACGCAAAGAAGAAGAAAAAGAAGAAGGGCGAGGAGACCACCGAGAAGAAGGTGAACCTGCAGATCACCGACAAGGGTGTCGTGGCAGTGCAGGAGTTCAGCCTGGACATCAAGGACAAGGAATTCATCGTTCTGGTCGGCCCCTCCGGCTGTGGTAAGTCCACCACCCTGCGTATGATCGCCGGCCTGGAAGAGATCTCCGAAGGCGAACTGTACATCGGCGACCGTCTGGTCAACGACGTTGCCCCCAAGGACCGCGATATCGCCATGGTTTTCCAGAACTACGCTCTGTACCCCCACATGACCGTTTACGAGAACATGGCCTTCGCTCTGAAGCTGCGTCATGCTCCCAAGGACGAGATCGACAAGAAGGTCAAGGAAGCTGCTGAGATCCTGGACATCACCCAGTATCTGGGCCGTAAGCCCAAGGCTCTGTCCGGCGGTCAGCGTCAGCGTGTTGCCATCGGCCGCGCCATCGTTCGTGACCCTCAGGTCATGCTGATGGATGAGCCCCTGTCCAATCTGGACGCCAAGCTGCGTAACCAGATGCGTGCTGAGATCATCAAGCTGCGCGAGCGCATCAACACCACCTTTATCTATGTTACCCACGACCAGACCGAGGCTATGACTCTGGGCGACCGGATCGTCATCATGAAGGACGGCTTCATCCAGCAGATCGGCACACCTCAGGAGGTCTTCAACCATCCTTACAACCTGTTCGTCGCTACCTTCATCGGTACGCCTCAGATGAACATGTTCGAGAACGCCAAGCTGGTCAAGGCTGACGGCAAGTACGCCGTGCAGCTGGACAACCAGACCGTGGTTCTGTCCGACGAGAAGCAGGCCAAGCTCGCCGCCAACAACGTTGCGGAGCAGGATGTCGTTCTGGGCGTCCGTCCCGAGCACATTGAGCTGACCGCCGGCGGCATCGAGGGCAAGGTTGACGTGTCCGAAATGATGGGCTCTACTGTCCACCTGCATGTCACCTCCATGGGCCGCGACGTGGTTCTGGTGGTCTCCACCATGAACATGACCGGTGCGGAAGTCGCTGCTCTGTCCAGCGGTTCCACCGTTCACTTCTCCTTCCCCGGCCAAGTATGCCACATCTTCTCCAAGGAGACCGGCATCAATCTGGAAGCCTGATTCTGAACCAAAGTACAAACGGGTCTGCCTTAACCGGCAGACCCGTTTTCATACTATTTCCTGATTAAAATCTTAATTTTAATCAGGGTCTATCTGAAAACCGGGAATATGACCAACAGCGAGGGATTTTTCGCCTGCTGAAGCCATTTTTCCGCAGGAATACTTTGTGTATTACAAGGGAAAATGGTGCACAGCAGGCGGAAAAGACCCGCTGTTTGGGCATGTTGACGGTTTTCAGATAGGCCCCAGGAAATAGTATCAGAATTTATGCGGAGGATACTTTGCTGATGCGCTATTTGCTTGCAGGATTTCTCGGATTTCTCCTGAGCGGAGTATGGTTCGGGATGCAGCTATGGCTGACCCACACCTTTCTCAAAAAAGGCCGTAACCGGCTCACTTTTTTTCACCATTGCTTGCTGCGTGTATTCCGACTGTGCTTATCCTCCGTTTGAGCGGTTCGTACGCTCCCAATTTCTCGGCCTTATCAAGCGGGAAGCTGTGGGCACTCACCGCGGCAACGCTTCTTGTTACCTGTCTGGTAAAGGGGCTGAGCGAAAAGATGCCCCGAACCGTGGAGAAGCGGGAACTCCCGTGGGTTTGTATGGAAGCCGCATTTGTGGAGGTCGCCCAGCGCCTTATGATGCAGTCCTTTGTGATATATTTGCTGGATGCGTGGGGATGCGCCGCGATCTGGTGCGTCTTCCTCAATGCGCTTATCTGGTGCGCGGGGATCGTCATTCAGGGAGTCCTTGCAAAGCAGACCATGGAAAAGAATTTTGTTCTTGGGCAGCACCGCACAATTCGGCAAGAAGTCTCAGGCAGGATTTTTGTTCCAATTCAAAGTTCCGAAAATGGAGGAATACTGTATGTATTTCCCATTTTCGGAACTGCGGAAGTGGAGCAAAAAGACGGCTGAGACTCGCAGACGCAATTGTGCGGTGTTGCCCTTGATTTGATCGCTTCATTTGTATTTTCCGTTGGCTGCGGCTACGTATTCTACCTGTCCGGGTGCATTGTTTTTTCGGTGACTGCGCATGTGGCCGAGCGATTGATTATGACAAGGCTGAAACGGTGATCAGAGGGAGCGGGAAAGCAGCATTCCCAGCAGCTTGTCGTCGGTGAAGGCCGGATGGGCGTAGGCGGCGTCCAGAATGGCTTCTACATTGTCTGTGTCGTTTTCGACCTCTTTGGAATAAAGCTGCGCTGTGGAGAAAATGTCGCCGCCCACTAGCCTGACCAGCAGGCAGGAGATCAGGATGAACTTCACGCGGCAGTAGAGGTCGTAGTCGGAGACTGCCTGAAGCCAGTACCGCTGGGTCAGGTATCTTGCCAGCGCCCGGTGATGCTGCGTCCAGTTTCCGGGATCGGGATGGCGGAGCATGGTCTCCCACTGGGGCGTCAGCAGCTCAAGGCCCAGAAAGAAATCCAGAACATCTGCTGGATTTCCCGGCTTTGCCAGAGCCGCGGCGGTTTCCAGCGCCGCCCCGGCGTCGAAGGGGCTTTTCTCCCCGCCGTCCAGCTCTGACTGCGCCTGACAGCCGTAGAGCAGCCCCAGCGCCAGAGATTCCCCGACGCTATGGGATTCGTCCGACAGAATGGACAGCATGACCTCCCGGGAGGCTTTCAGCGAAGCCATGGCTTCGACGTCATACCCCGGTGTACCGCCATCAGGGCGGGTGTCCACCATCAACGGGGCAAGCGGCGCATTCAGAATCAGCTTTGCGGCTTCCGGGCAGCTCAGCTCCAGCCCCAGCTCGGCAAAATCCCCGTAATCATGGGTCAGGCGGGGGAACATCCGGCAGGTTTCGCACAGGGCGCTTTCTCCCAATTCCGCCTGAATCCGGCAAAGCCCATCACTGCGCCACATGGGGCAGCGTCCGTCGATGATGGCCATGGACGTTTTGCCGTTGGCAGTGCGCATCACATCCCGGAGACGGTCGCCCAGCGTTCCGGGCAGGGTGCGGTAGAACCGGGCGGAAGCGTCGTCTATCTCCACCTCCCACTCCTTGCAGCAGCTGTCCGGGCATTCCCCGGCGGCGCAGCGGAAGCAGTCATAGTAGTCCGGTTTGAAAAGCAGCATGGGAAACTCCTCCTTGCACAAAAAGAAGCGCACACCCCGCGGTATGCGCTTCCGGAAAATCAATAATTCGGACGGATAGTGTTCATCAGGGAAGCGGCATCCTGTAACGCCTGCTTGCTGGTGCTGACCGCCATTTGCAGCTGGGTCAGCTGGGACATGGCCTCGTCGGTTTTGGCGGTGATCTCAGCAGTGGCAGTGTCCACCTTGGCAATGGCTTCGTTCAGCACGCCGTTTGCCTGATGGTAAACCAGCTCTGCCCGCTCCCGGGCGCTGCGCTCCACCTGCTGGGCGCGGCGGTAGGAATCCAGTTCCTCCCCGGCGACCTGACTGCCGCCGTCCGTCTCCGGCTGGGGTTCCTGCACGGCCTCAGCGGCCTGCATCTGCTCGATCTGGGCGCGCAGAGCGTCCCGTTCCTCGGTCATGGCGGCAAGCCGGGCTTCCAGTTCCGCGATTTGCGCAGCCTGCGCCTGAAGCTCTTCCAGCTGCCGGTGCAGGTCCTCCGTCTCGGCGGTCAGCGAATTGATCTGATCCTGATGCTTTGTGTTGATGTATTCCAGATAATGAACCACGTCCTGCCGGTTGAAGCCATTGAACGCGGAACGGAAATTCTGAGGTGCAGCCATAATAAAATCCTCCCTTTTCTGCCGCGGGGGTCAATATTTTTCAGAATTATACCACATATATTCCGAAAAAACAACCGTTTTCGCCGAACAAGGTCGGAAAACCAAAAAATATTTTTCCGCGCACCCCTTTACAAAAATGAAAAAGGTTGGTATAATACACAGGCTATCGATGAAATGCGCCAGTGGCTCAATGGATAGAGCATCGGATTCCGGTTCCGAGGGTTGGGGGTTCGAGTCCCTTCTGGCGTACCAAACCGAACAAATACGAACCCTACAGAGGTGTTCTTCATCTGCGGTGTGTTTGGTATTTGTGTCCCCAGATTTTCCCGCTGGTAGGTTTGCAGTTGACTGCAAAATGGGAAAAGAAAAGATTTGCCCCACGGCACCCAAAAGGGTAGCCGTGGGGTTCTTTTTGCGGTTTTATTCCATTTCTACCCGCCGCACGGCGTCGGCGGTGGATTCTGCGGTCAACGGCTTCTTAAATGCTTCGTTAAATTCAGCCACAGCCGCCTCAATCAGAATCTGCATTTCTTCGGCGTCAAAATCAATACCCTTCTTCTTCAGAAGCGCTTCGGCGGTTTCCAGTGCCTTGGCCAGCTTGTCCGCGCCGTGGAGGGTATTCCACACCTGCTCCACAAACTGCACCGCCACGCGGGCGATCGCGCGTTTAGTGTCGTCGTTGATGTACTTCACGGCCAGCTGCTTGATGGCATAGCCCAGGCAGCCGAAGATCGCGCATAGAATGGCCGCAATGATCTGCGTGCCGTAGTGATAAATGAAATATTCAAACATTGTATGTTCCTCCTTGAATTACTCAGCCAATAGAAATGGCCTTATTTTCCCACTTTTTGTAGGCGTCGAAATAGAGTTCCTTCTTGTCCCCGTTGAAGGTAAGTTCGTAGTACATACCGTCAAAGAGGGTGGTGCTCGCAAGCGCCTTGCTATTCTGCAAGGTCTTGCACATCCAGACGATAAAAACATCGTCCTCGGTGATCTTCTTGCCGTCGCTTTTGTCCAAATGCTCATTGGAGTATTCAGCGACGGCCTTTTTGCACAGATTTACAAAATCTTTTTCATTCATGGTGTACCTCCAAGATACAAAATATATCGCTCAACCCAGCCCGATTTGAGCCAGGAAAAAGCCTGCAACTGCGGCCACGACCGCCCAAATCAGCTTTTCCACAAGATTGTCCCAGCGCTTTCCGGGTTTTCCTTCCAGCGCCGTGACCTTGCCGTCCAGCCTGTCAACGGTATCCGCGACCTGTTCTTGCTTGTTGGCCATAACTTCCATGGAGGTCGCAAGCCGGGTTATGGCCTCGGTGGATGCTTCCACCTTATCCAGCCGGTGGCTGTTGGATTTCGCCCGCTCTTCCACGGCGGTCAATCGCTGCTCATGTTCTAAATCCATTGGGGTACTCCTTTCTCAGCCGTTCCACCGGGCATAGCCGGGGCGGGTGTCTACATGAATGCCCCAGCCATAAAGCCCGATTCCGCCGGTATGCCCAAGGACTTCCTCCGCTACGGCCTTCATCTCCGCCGGACTTGCGGCACTGTGCAGATCGGCCGCCAGCCCATACAGATGCTGAGAATTGGCCACACCGCCGACCTCCGCATTGTGCGCCGCACACCGAACGCCGGAACCGCCGCCATCCACAATGGAAACCGGCACACCCAGCCGATGCCGGATTTCGTCCACGGTACGTACCATGGATTCCTGTGGTTCCACCGGGAACCCACCACAACGGCCACAGGGGCACCGGAATTCCGCACGCTTGAAATACCGGATATCCTTCCACCAGTCCGCACCGCCACCCGTCTCCGGGGTGCCTTGGGACTGCTGGGGCAGCTCTCCGGAAGTAATGACCTCCCGGATACGCGCCTCCGTCCCGATGCCGAATATCCCATCCACCGTAAGCCCGTAATTACGCTGGAATGCCTCGGTGGCGCAGCGGGAGTTATTGCCCCAAATGCCGTCGATTTCCCCCGCATAGTACCCAAGGTACAGCAGCAAGCATTGCTTTTGCTTGATCGTCATCCGAGCATCACCCCGTATTTCGCCAGAATGGCAATGATGTCGTCAGTGAGGATTTTCTTGAGCTGACCGGGGGGCAGCTTTGCGATACTTGCGGCAATGGCACGCATATCCTGCTCCCCGTCCTCGGCGGCGCGGATTTCCACCAGCCGCTTTTTGGCGCCGTTACTCCATGTCTTCATCCGGCTTCACCTCCAAAATGGCCAGGGCATTTTTCATGTCCGCACCCTCGGCCTTCATTTCCTCGATTTTCGAGAGAATTCTCCGCTTTCGTTCTTCGATGGTCATGCGTTATTCACCCCCAGAGCGGTTTCAATTTCGGTCAACGCAGATTCATATTCGGTATTCTTTTTCAGCGCCTCTTCCAGCGGGGTGAGGATTTCCTCCCCGTCCCGGTAGAATTTGCCGCCGCTGTAGGTGTCGCCAATACCCACGGGGCGGTCTGCGGGGTCGATAAGGGATTCCGTTTCCGGCTCGGAATCGGAACACCACAGAAGATTGGTAATTAAGCCGTTTTCGATGCGCGCCATACTCTTTGCCATTATGCAGCCCCCCTTGCGTTGCGGATGATTGCGATACCGGAACCGCCACGGCCTGCGGTACCACTATATGCAGCACCGCCTCCGCCACCGGTGTTGGCTACTCCGTTTTTCGCCGCCCCACCGAAATTGGCACCTGCACCAGCTGTAGAATCACCCGCGGCACCTGCATAAGCAGCACTACCTCCGCCACCGCCAGAATAGAGTTTGCCTGTAGATTCACCAAACTCTCTGGTGGTTGTCCCCTGCCCGGTTCCTCCATTTGATACATTTCCGGCCGTTCCATTGCCCCCATTAGAGCCACCGTTACCTGAAGTTCCGCTTGAGCTACCACCACCGCCGCCACCAGAACCTCCATCCGCACCATATGCGCCATTAGCGCTTACGCCAAAAGCACTGCTGGTTCCGGAACTAGCGCCGATAGTGACTGTATATGGAGTTGCAATAGCGATACTTACGCCTTTGACGGTTTTTGTATAACCCCCACCGCCACCTCTGGCACCTCTGATAGTTTCACCGTTTCCGCCGCCACCAACAAGGAAGACGTCTAATTGGCCATTCCAACCATTTAACTTGGTAAACGTCAATGTGCCAGAGGTTAAAAATCTAATCTTCCAGTTGTTCTTCCAACTTGCGAAATCAGAAATAGGATTATCACTGTCATCGACAACCTCATAATCTCCGGTGTAGGTAAAATCCGGGGTAGTTCGGTATATGATTGTAACGTACTCCACAGTCAGGCGAGTAATGGCAACGTCCTGAGTTGCGCTGTCTCCGCCCTTCGTGGATGTAATCGTCCACGTGCCCAGGTCAAGCCCGCCGAATGTCCAGACACCATTTTTCTCAGTGGCCGTCTTCGTGGTAGACCCCATCTTGCAGGTTACAGTGGAGCCTGTGGGGGCGGTCACGATTATTGTCGATTTGTTGGGGCTACCGCCGCTGACACCAAATCCCTCTAAGTATGCGAATACGTCAGCCATTATCGCTTCACCTCCACCTGAACCGGAATGTTCGTTTCCGGCTTGTTTTCAAGGCAAACAAACGTGACGGTTCCGGCCCCCGGCTTTGCATAGCTCACGGCCGCGCAAGCTTCCCGCAGGGCAATATCCGCATCCACCACCCCGGAATATACCGGCGTGATATACGGCGGACTTCCGGCCGTTACCCCCGCCACGGCAACGGTTTGTGTATAGGGGGCGCTGGCCGACCAGCCGGCGGCGGTAAGCGTGGCCTGAACGATTTGCGTCAGCTCCGCGCCTATGATCGCATGGCCGCCCATGTTCAGATCACCGGTCATGGTATCACCGGATTTTTTAACGGCGTTGTTTATCTGGGCAATAAGTGTCCCAACTGTGTCGCTGTCTACCAGAGTATTCAGCTGCTGCAAAAGGGCCAGAATTTCGGCGCGGCTTTCGTCGCTGGTATCGCGTACAGCTTCCACCAAGTCGGTCATGGTGGTCATGTTGGTGTCTTCCTGCTCCGCCACCCACGCGGCGAACTCCGCCTCTTCGTCTTCCCGGAATTTCGACAGGTCGGCAGAAATCTGCCGGTAAAAACTTGTCATGTCCAAATGTTCCACTGGAAAAACGGGCACGCCGCAAACGGACGAATCCAGCCGGGTGTCCGTTATTTGGTCCTGCGTAATCTTCGTGCAGCCAGCGGGGACGTAAATATCGCAAATCTTCAGATCAAAGGTTTCGGCGTTTCGCGTGCAGGCGGGCGGCTGCGGGGTGGTGGCATAGGCGCCTTGCACGATAATGGCGTAAACTTCGTTTATAGAAAGGTTCAGCCGCAGCATAAGGCTGTCGTACCGGTTCAGGCTACCGTCAGCGGTCGCAATATCCAGCACGAACGGAGTAGAATTCATATAAACAACACCGTTGATCCATGCATGACCTGTACCGTGGGTGATTGTCATATTTTCGTTGGTGGCCGTCGGCGTCAGCTCATTGGAATAAACGCCGTTGCCAACAAGCAGCGCAATCGTTTTGTAAAGTTCAGACGCGGTATAATCCCGGCCGTCCAAGAACATGCCGTTTTCGCTGCTCTTTTCCATTTCCTTGTTCATGCTATGTTATCCTCCAAATTGTAGGTTTCCGGGGCAGGGGTTCCCAGAGTAGGAACCACGGTCATGGTATCATTTTCATAAATTTCTTCCACTTCCGTGACACGCTGGTCCATGGACACGCCCCACTCCGTTTGTCTGCCGGTCACAATGTCCCCCAAGTTCCAGTCTTCTGTATAGCGGAACTGGCTGCTTGACTTTATGCCCGCCTCAAAGCTTTGGATTCTGTTATGTTCATCCAGCTTGTCATATCCCCGCTGCGTAAGTATGGCCTTGTATTCGTCCTCTGTCTGTTCCCCTTGGGACAGATCGCGGGCATCTACCAGCAGTTCCCGGCGGTCTTCGCCGCTCGTCCGGTCAACCTCTACGATAGTCCTGTCCAGCCCCTCACCGGCGCCGCAGACAATCGCATAATTCTTGTAATTGGCTTCGTTCTCCTGATATTTGGGATCGTCAATGTTGAAATAGGCATTGGAGAAGGTAACACGGGCGTTTTCTTCCTGTCCTTCTGTCCGGTCTACACCCTCGTAGACCTCGA
>ERZ1673744.1331-NODE-1331-length-22792-cov-6.297972_pt1 | contig 22792 bp, 15 predicted proteins | sample MGYA00580207_ERZ1673744 | MGnify/ENA primary metagenome ERZ1673744 (study PRJEB41218, sample SAMN15661751) | gut metagenome | host: Homo sapiens | place: Canada: London | collected 2015-08-20/2019-03-30 | study: EMG produced TPA metagenomics assembly of... | reverse complement strand
TGCTGTTCCTCTGCCTTGTCATCTGGATGTACAGCTTTTTTGACACCTATGACCTCATCCGCCACATGGCGGCCGGTGAGCCGAAGGAGGATTCCCTGCTGGTTCTGGGCAATTATGAGGAGATCAAAAAGCTGGTCCCCCAGCATAACAAGCTGATTGGCTGGGGTCTGGTCGGCTTCGGCGTCTGGGCACTGTATGAGACATTCATCTCAACCTGGCTCTATACGCTGCTGTGCAATCTTGTGGGCAACGGCTACGCCTACGACATCATCACCGGCATACCGAATGTTGTCATTGCGGCATTGCTGATTTTCGCAGGCCTCAAGCTGCTGGGCCTGCACCCCGAAGCGAAGCACAGCGATGACGAGCTGCCGCCGTATCCGCATGAATAACGCCCGGCCTTCCCCCTTGGGGGGAAGGTGGCGCCGCAGCGCCGGATGAGGGGCGGCCTTACGGACGCCGCTCGTCTGCCTTTTGCCGCAGGGTAGGGGCGGGACATGTCCCGCCCGCTGCTTATCCGCTGGCGCTGCGTCTGCCCATATGCTGCGGGCCGGGCATACCCGGCCCCTACTGTGCAACGAAGAATAAATGAGGTAATAGAATCATGGACGAAAAAACCACCCCGAAAAAGACACGCCGCGTGGGGACGCTGGCGTTTGCACTGGTGCTGATCCTGGCCGGTGTGCTGCTGATGCTCTACCAAATCGTGCCGGCGTTCAACCTGCTGCAAATTGTAAAGTTCTCCCCGGTCATCCTCATTGTGCTGGGTATTGAAATGCTCGTGTACAGCGCCAAGCCCGATGTGCTGGTCAAGTTTGACTGGCTGGCCATGCTGGGTACGGCGTTCACCCTTTGTGTCGTCGGCGCGGCGGCGCTGCTGCCCCTGGCTGTCAGTGAGTGGGGCCCCGCCCGCAGCAGCGCATAAGCCGCATCGAGACGGAAAAGGTGGACGCCCTGTACAGTGCCCTGACCGCCGACCCGGAGCTGAAAGCCAAAACGGGCTACTGCGGTGTCAACGTCTGGTTCAACCACGGCGCGGGCGGCAGCTACACGCTGCAAAGCGGCGACGACTGCGTGCTGAACGCCACCCTGACCGGCCCCTACGCCGACGCCGAGTCCTTTGCCGCCGACTGCATAGGCATTATGCAGCTGGCCGCGGACAAGGACCTGGGCTTTACGAGCTACCACTTCTCCAGCGGGGAGGACACCGACGACGGCATCAGCTACTACCTGGACTGCGTCGCCTCCTACCCGGCGGGGCTGACCGCTGCCCAGGTGGCCCAGCGCGTGGCGGAAAGCTACCACTATGACGGCTCCAGCTTCTCCAGCGAGGCCGACCGCGACGAGTACATCAAGACCCGGCTGCGCGATGATATCGCCGAGGAATACGCCAACGCCCACGACGATGTCTACCCCGACGACGACTATGTAGACGCCGAGGTCGAGCGGCGGTTCAACGAGCAATTTGGCATAGCCACCCCGGAGAGCGCGGCAGAATGATAGAAAAAAAGCAGGTATCCACGGTAAAACGTGGGTACCTGCTTTTTATCATAGAGTTGTAGGGGCCGGGCATGCCCGGCCCGCGGCATAAGGGCAGCTGAGCGGTTATGGCAAGGTGGAGGGCCGGACATGTCCGGCCCCTACGGTGCGATATTGGGAAAGGGGGAAGCCTTTGTATCACACGCTCTCCCCCAAAATAAGCTCAAACGGCACAACCTCATGCACCGCAGGGGCGTTATGCTCGATGCTGGCAAGCAAAATCTGCGCGGCACGCTGGGAGAGCAGCGCGGTGTTCTGGCGGATGGTCGTCAGCCGCGGCACGGTGAACCGCCCCAGCGAAATACCGTCGTACCCGGCCACGCCGATATCCTGCGGCACCCGCAGGCCGTGGTCCTGGAAGGCGCGCACGGCCCCCAGCGCCATCAGATCCGACATGGCAAACACGGCGTCCAGATCGGGGCAGTGGGCCAGCAGGTACTCCGCCGCCGCGTAGCTCTCCTCCATGGAAAAGCGGGCGTAACCGTACTGCTTGTCAAAATCAAAGGGCAGGCCAAGCTGCTGCATGGCCTCCAGACAGCCGTCCAGACGCTGTTGGCTCGGGCGGCTGCAATCGGGCCGGTCGCCAATGATGCCGATGCGGCGGCGGCCCTGCTTGTACATATGCTCGATCATGACCTTTGCGGCGGCGCGGCCGTCCACGCTGACGCTGGACAGGTTCGGGATGCCCAGGCTCGCCGCATTGTTCGTCAGCAGTATGCAGGGGATGCCCAGCCCGGCCAGCTCCGGCGTGAAGCAGTGTGGGTGCGAGCCGATGAAAAAGATGCCGTAGGGCTTGCGCTCGGTGCAGAGCATCTGGGCGTAGGCCATTTCGTCGCCGGTCTCGTTGATGTAGTAGACCGTGGGCGTGTAGCCGCACTTTTCAACATATGCCTGCAATTTGTCCAGCAAATCCGCAAACAGGGCGTTCTGGGTGCCCTTTACCACCAGGGCAAGGCCCTCGTAGGCCTGCTGCTTCAGGTGCTTGGCGTTGGCATTGGGCTGGTAGCCGTACTGCGCCACCACGGCAAGGATCTTCTCCCGTGCCTCGGGGCGGACGCTGGGGTTATGGTTCAACACGCGGGAGACGGTCCCCACCGCGTAGCCCGACTCGCGGGCGATATCCTTAATGGTCAAAAGGGTCTGCCTTCTTTCCTCAATCCACCACTTCCACGTCCAGCCCGAACTCCTGCGGGCGGAAGCGGGGGCAGACGTTTTCGGCGGTGCAGATGACCGACGCCGCCAACCGGCTGCCAATTTCGCAGGAATCCGCCAGGCCCTTGCCGTAGGTCAGGCCAATGACCGTACCCGCAAAGAACGCGTCGCCCGCGCCGGTCGTGTCGATGACATCCACCTTCTTGGCGGGCACAATGCCGCACTCGCCGTTGGCGCGGGCGTAGACAGCGCCCTGGCAGCCCATCGTCACCACCATGCAGGGGATGCGGGCGCTGCGCACATTGTCGGCCAGCACGCGGCACATGGCGGCGGGGGCAAGGTGGTCGTAATCGTCGGAGAAAAGCATCCCCGCCTCCTGCTGGTTGCAGACAAAACAGTCGATCTGCTGTAAAAAGTCGCGGCGCTCCATCGCAATGCTCATGTTGGAAATGACCGCATACACCCGCTTGCCGTACTTTTTGGCCGAGCGCAGCACCTGCTTGACCGTCTCTTTTTCCAGATCCAGCTCAAGGGCGACGCTGTCGCAGTCGGCAAAGATGCCCTCCTCGTTCTCGGCCAGCAGGGCGGTCAGCGGGCGGGTGTCGGGCCGCTTCGAGATGGCGGCGGTCACGTCGCCGTCATTGTCAAACACGGCCAGCCAGGTGCCCATGCCGTCATGCACGCGGCGGATGAACCGGGTGTTGACCTTGTGCTTGTCCAGTTTGTCAATGACGTCCTGGCCGGAGCCGGTGTCGTCCACCAGGCTGACGAAGGTGGGGCGCAGCTCCACATTGGCGATATCCTCGGCCACGTTGCGGCTGACGCCGCCGTGGACCTGCTCGACCCGGCCGGCGTTGCGCCCGCCCGGGATATAGGTGGAAAGGGGATACCCCTTGATGTCAACAAAAACTGCGCCGATTACTACGATTCCCATGGTGTGTTTCCTTTCCGTTTGCTATAAAACCAGTGTACCGTATTACGGCAAAAATTGCAAGAATTTTACAATAAACGGCACGCAGAGGCCGGACATATCCGGCCCCTGCAAATGCGGCATAAAAAATGTAGGCAGCCACGAACAGCTGCCTACACTTTTTATGAACGGTGTCTGTTTTTCTTATATGCCGTTACTGCCAGGCCCGCGCCGCTGCAAAGCAGCAGGGCGGCCCACAAAATGGGGCTGCTGGTATCGCCGGTGGCGGGGATGGTGGATACCGGCTGCACGGTGGGGGCTGCCGTGGGCTGCACCGTGGGCTGTGCGGTCCGGCGGGGCTGCTCCGCAGCCTGCGGCGCGGTGGTGGGCTGCGCCGTGGGGGATGCGGTCGGGGTTGCCGTCGGCGGCGTGGTGGGCTGGGGCAGCTTGGCCGTCACGGTGTCGGCCCGGGTGATTTCCGTTTTTGCCGCAGCATCGGAGAAATACTTGTTGCAGTCGCCGCAGTACCAATACTCAATGTTGCCTTCTTCGGCAACGGTAGCGGCCTTTGCGTCAATGTGTTTCAGGTGGGCGTGGTTGTTCAGGTCAGGGCTGCCATAGCTTTTTCCGCAAATCTCACAGACCGCCTTATCCTTGCAGGTAGCCATGCCGCCGGAGCAGTTGACCGTCTCCACGGCGTTGCAGGTGCAGCGGCGGCTGTGGGTGCCGTCGCCGTTCGATGTCCACGCACTCCAAGTGTGGTCATGGGCATCGCCCTGTCCCTTGAACACGGGCAGGGTTATTTTTGCCGCAGCCACATACTGGCAGCTGTCCCATGGAGAATTGTCGCGGTCAGCCTTGAGCAGCGCCAGCACCGTGCCGTCGGCAAATTCTGCGGCGGTTTTGGACGCTGTTTTTGTAATGTTGCCACTATTATCGTTTTGGCCAACTGCGTTCAGGTTCGTACCGGCAAGATAGTAGCAGTTTTCTACAGTGCCAGAATTACTGCCAACGATTTCGCCATCATAAACGTTGCCAGAGATAGTTCCAACATTGTAGCAATTAGAGACTGTGCCAGCGTTACCCCACACAATGCCGCCGCAAGCTTCGTAAACATTGCTGTTACGAATTGTACCAACATTATAGCAGTCGATGATTTTCGCACCGTCGAAGTTAAGGCCAGCAATACCGCCAATCTTGCTGGTACTGCTGCCAGTAACGCTGCAATGGTTGCTGCAATTTTCAATCGCAGCATTTGAAGCGTAGCCCGCGATGCCGCCGACAGTATTGCAGCCCTGTACATAGCCATCTACCGTCAGGTTCCGGACGGCAGCACTCTCCAGACAGCCAAACAGGCCGACGTAGGCGTCGGACGCCGAATTGACATACAGACCCTTAATGGTATGCCCCTGTCCGTCAAAGGTGCCGGTATAGGGGGTCTTATCGTTGTCGTCCGTATATTTGCCGATGGGCGTCCATTTCTCCGGCGCCGTGTTGCTGGAGCCGCGAGTATAGGTTCCGTTCGCGTCAAATGTACCGTCGTTGAGGACGATGTCGTTCATCAGCACAGCGCACGCGCCATGGTTCGGCGTCTGACCGCCCGTACCGTTGACAATATTCCGGAACCGCTTTAACTGGGCGGCGGTGCTGATTTGATAGGGGTCGTCCTTTGTGCCGCTGCCGGTTATAGGGGTATTAAATGTGCCGTCGTTGATGGTACCGTTGTTGGTCACCTCGCCGTTGAATGTGCCGTCGTTGATGGTACCGTTGTTGTTTACCGTGCCGTTGAATGTGCCGCCGTTGATGGTTCCGTTGTTGATGACCTCGCCGTTGAATATGCCTTTTTCGATGGTGCTGCCGGGGGTAACGGTCACTTTGCCATTGAACACAGTCTCGCCGGAGCCTATAACGGTACAGGGATTGTTGGCTTCTCCCAGCACGACGTCGCCGTCCACCAAGCCGCCGTTGGCGTAAAGTTGCCCATAGACATTAGGATCCCACGAAGAGCCGGTGATGTATAGTCCGCTTCCGTTTGCCGCAGTACAGCCGACAATGCGCGCACTGTCCGCCAAGGTGATTTCCCTCACATTAGCGGCGCTCACGCCGCCGCCATAGGCTTCGCCGGAGTTGGCGGAATTTGTTGCCGTACAATTTTGAATCACGGCGCTGCCCGACAGGGTGAGCGTCGTATTGTTTGCGAGATGGACGCCCCCACCCTTGGAAGGGGAGGAAGGGGTGGAGATTGCCTGACAGCGTTCGATTTTTGCCTTCCCAGACATCACAAAGCTACTGCTGCTGTTGACATATACGCCTCCGCCGTAGGCGTATTCGGAGATTGCCTGACAGCCTTCGATTATTGCCTCACCAGACATTTCAAAGCTGCCGTCGACCCATACGCCTCCGCCGAAATAAAATGACGTGCCTTCGGCGGTGCAGCTGCGAATGACCGCCGAACCTAACATTTGGAACTTGCCGAAAGCACAAACACCGCCGCCGGACTCCGCGGAGCAGCCGATGATGCTGCCACCGGACATAGAGAACTGACCCTGTTTGCTGTCTTGCTTCGGATAAATACATACACCGCCGCCGTACTTCGCGGAGCAGCCGATAATATTGCCGCCGGTCATGGTCAACTGCCCGCCGGGTGCGATATACACACCGCCGCCACAATTTACTGTGCTGCTGAGCTGATACGGATAGCCTGTGCCGCCGGTGATGACGCCGCCGGGAACAGCCACAATGTTCTCGCCCGTAGCATCATCCGCCGCCAACGCCCATGGCATGACGGATTTATCAAAATTGTGTACTTTTTCGTCGTTGCTATCCATCAGCGTCAGATTGCCGCCGTCCTCGACCACAATCACGCTGCCCTTGCTTTCGCCCACGTATTTGAGCACTTGACCGTTCAAGTCCAGCGTCACGGTGCGGTCAACCTTCAGCGTAGCGTCAATATCGATGTCCGCCGCCAGCTTTACGGTAGTCACGCTGGTGTCTGCCATTGCAGCGACCAACGTCGTCTGGTCTGCGACCGCTCGCACGTTCTCCGTCTCCCCCTCGGCAAAGGCCGCCAGGGGCACAAGGCAGAGCACCATGCACAGGGCAAACAGGATGCTTACAAGCTGCTTTTTCATCATGTCTCCTTCTTCGCGCTGTTGGGCAGCAGTGCCCAAGGTATTTATAAAAATTATAGGGGTTAAAATCGCAAATTGTCAAGCCTTTTTTGAAAAAACATTGCGCAGTATCGAAAAAGCCAAAATGCAGCCGAACACGCGGACTATCTGCGAAGGAAATACTTGCATGGAGAGATAAAACAAAAGTATGGCAGCAAGTATCCTGTTTTTTTGCAGCACGCGCTGCGCACACAAGTTTTTTGGTGCTGAAATGCGCCTGCTGCGACCCGGCATGGGTACGCAGTATCAGGAAATGGAAAGCATACCGGCAAAGGACATGATACCGAACCAGAGCAGGAACGCGGCAAACATAAAGAAGCACATCCCACCCAAAACAGGCTTTCGCGGCTTGTTTTCGGTAATACGGTCGGGCCGAGTGGGATCGTAATATCCGACCACCTGCCGTCCCAGTTCCCGCTTGCCGGAAACGGTCTGACGGCTTGCGTACCGGTAGGTTTTGCCGTTCACGGTATACTCATAGGTTGGAAGATAGACTGTCTCCCGGCGCAGTTGTTCGCTGCCGTCCTCCTGCTGCTCCCACCGTTCATTGACCGATTCCTCGATCCATACCACCTTCATCATCGTGGTGCCTGTGTACCGCCGCACAGTATCCTCGTATTCCTTCTGTGCGCCTTTCCGCTGGCGCACCCCGAGCCATGCCACCGACACAGCCCCGAGAATAAAACCGATTCCCGCTGTGATATTCCGCGTAGATTCTATGGGACACGCCACAAACGCTATCGCAAGAACGATACTGATAATGAGGATTCGATTCTTTTTCATACGGCCTCCTTCACACCTCTGCCGGTGCCTTTCCTGTCACAATGCGGGCGGCTGGTTTTGCACCGCATCCACAAAGAGAAGGGTCAGACCGATATACAGGATGCAGGCCAACGCCAGCAGCACACAGATACTGATACCGAGGATGCGCGCGGTTTTGTTTCGGCGCAGATATTTACGGCACAGCACGATGCCGATAACCGCCAATGCCAACAGCACCACAGCAAGCCAAAGCGGCATATTGCCCACCTCCTTTACGCGCCGCGGAACACATCGATCATATTCGTAAACCACGTCAGCTCACGGGTAAAGCGCTGGCGCAGCTGTGCCGGATCCTCCCGGCCCTTGCCGAGGTCAAAAAAGCCGTGCCCGCTGTGAACCGCGAGATACAGTCTGCCGTCACGGTTGAGGTTTATGGCAAGCTTACCGAAGGAGGAATCCGCCAGCGCCAGAATTTTCTCTGCGCAGTCGGGTGTCAGAATGTGCAGGGCTGCGGCTTCATCATCGCTGCTTACATTAAAACGCTTATCGAAGGTCTCGTTTCCTGTCCGGATGGTTTTGCTGCCGAACAGTTTATCCATCCGTTCTCTTGGCCAGATGGTCAGCCAGGTCGGAAATTCCCGGTTCAGCTCACACAGCATCCACTGCCCGGTATAGACCTCACGCTCGTTTTTCTCCCACTGACCGGTTTCCTCGCGCTGAAACTCGTTCACCTCCGTCAGCCTGATGGTGCACAATTCGGTGGTCAGCCCCTGATAGGTTCCGCGGATATACCCGCTGCCGCTGCAATAGGTGTGGCCGGGCAGGGGAATGTTTGTATCCTTCGCATCCAATATGTGCGGGGCGGGATCCATCTGTATGTTGTCAAAGACTGTGCTTACAATATCCGGTGCCAGGGCATCAAAGGTCTGGCGGCCGGCCTGCTCCCTGGATTTTCCCTTTGCCGTCTGCCCCAGCGCGAGGATCACAACGCCCGCAATGATCAGTACAAGATTGCCGCCCTGCACGATACCCGCAAAGACGACCACGCCGCCCAGCAGGGAAAGGAGCATTCCGCCCCATTTTCCGCCTTTACTCTTACGGAGCTGCTGCGAAAGCTGTTCATCCGTCAGGTTTTTATTCTTCTCTTCCATATTCGTCTCCTATTCCGCCTTGCCGGCTACTCTCCGCCGGGAAAAGCATATCGCCGTTCACGCTGTTGATGAGATTGCCGCTGACGCTGCGATCCAGCTGCAGGGTATCGCCGCTGCCGTCAAAGTGCAGCGTCACACCGTTTTCGTCCGCCCACAGTGTGCCGTACTCAATAACATCTTCCTGATCATTTACAAATTCCCATGTCGCATCCTCATAGATACGCAGCCAAAGATTTTCGTCCGGGTACTCCCAAAGCCCTGCATAATCGCGTGGATCGTCCTCGTCAGCCGGAACTGCGGACAGATCCTCCCGATAGACATAGCGCTCCTCCGGATCCCAGATCCAGATCAGATCCGTTGCATCCCCGTTTTCGTGAAGAAAGCTCACCCATACATCGCTCTCGCCGTCGCCGTCCAGATCGTCAAAGGAGATGCTGTGAAATGCCTGCTCCGCATCGGGAATGTCCATGGGGAAGGCGACACTGTCGAACAACACCTGCTCCGGGATGTCCCGGTAGAAGGCTGCGCTGCTCTCGCTCACTGTGACCAGAACATCCACACTGTCGCCGTCATGGGTGATGGTTCCGCTGTCGACCACCATACCGGTCGTGCGCCAATCATCCCCCGCCACATCATCGGAATTGCCGCAGGCGGCAAGGCACAGGCAAAGCACCAGCGCCTGCGCAAAGAATGCGGTGTTCTTCCACCGGTTTTTCATGATACGCCTCCTTCCGGTCACTCCATCAGGTAATAAAGTGACATTGCGCGGCACCGGCAGCGCACGTTCAGAGCCTGTATCTTACTCATCAAAGTAGTCGCCCCAACCTTCGTCATCGTAAGAGTAATCGTCCCAGCCGTCACCGGGGTCAGACCACGGATCGTAGTCGTCGTAGTACTCATCCGAGTAATCCCAGCCGGCATCGTTGGATTCCATGTATTCGCCAGAATCGTCGTCAATATAGCCGTCCGAGCCGTAGGAGATGAACTCGTTTTCATAGCCGTTCCAGTACCACACGTCGCCGTCTTCATCATACCAGTAGTATGGCGTGCCGTAGTCGCCGGTATCGCCGGAATAGGTTGCCTGAGTGGGTACGGGCTTGGGCGCGGTGCTCCATCCGGCGGTGTAGGAGATGGTTTCGAGCATGTTGTTGCAAATCTCAAAGTAGTTGTGGATTCGACCCTCGAGCGCGATGGTCGTTGCGACAAGCGCGTAGCCGGTCGGACCGTAGTAGCGAACCTCCATACAGCCGCGCACAGGCTGAGACGGACCGTCGGAGAAGATGGATCCGTTGAGCCACATATAACCGGTCAGACTGTAGTAGTCGCCGTTATCCTTGAAATCCGAGCCGAAGGATTGGATGAGCTTGTCGCCGTACATACCCTTCATAAAGTCGTCGAGCATCTTGACCATGTAGGGCTTCGCGCTGGCAGCGCCCTTTTCCATATAGGAATCATAGCCGGAGATAGGCTGGAAGGCAATCACAATATTGGAATAGTAGTCATCCGTTCCGTCTTCCATGACTGCGTTGAAGCTCAGCGAATTGTCAACATTCGGGTGTTCGTGTGCTTCCATCTGGATTGGATACTTGATGGATACATTGGTAAAGCTACCGGGAAAGCAGGCGGTCTGGTTCAGCTCGTCATCCGGTGTCGGCAGGAGCATAATGTACTCAGAGGCGGTAAGTGTGTTGCCGTTGGCGTCGCTCAGGTCGCCGTTAGCGGTCTGCCAGAGGGAAACAAGCTCTGTGTCGTCCTCCATGCAGAGCATGATGCAGCCATCTTCCGACACGACATAGCCGGGGCCGACCTGCTCGCCGTAGAGGTTGACGGCAATCCACTCATAGTTGTCGTTGATGACGAAATAGAACGGCGCGTTTTCAAGCTTCCAGCAGCCGGAGAAGCCTGACATACCGCCAGTCTGCCCAAGCTCTTCGGCCGTGTAGCCTGTCGGGGCGTTCTCGCCATCGCCGGCGTACAGATTGTCATATTCCTCCGATGTGCAGACCACGATGCTGTCGTCGCCGTCCGGAGACAGGAATACAACATAGTCGCCATCGTGGATTGTAAAATCCACTTCGTCAACATCGTTGTCGTACAGGACGTAGCTTTCTTCGTTGTAGACAAGAATGTTGAAGTCCGGAAGCTCAGACGGCTTGTAGGAACCAAGGCTGACTTCCATCATTTCTCCGCTCTGGAAGATACCGTCGACAAGCTCCGTGTCCCATTCATCGCTGGTCGAGGGCGTGATGCTGATAGATGTGATGCCGTGACCGCTGTGGTTTGCAAGCGTTATGTTGACCGGCTCTTCTTTTTCTCCGCAGCCGGTCAGAAGCAGCGCACTCAGCACGCAGCCGAGCGCAGCTGCCAGCATTTTTTGGATACAGTTCATGTCTTTCCTCCTTAAATTTCTCTATTTTGCGTTGCTTTTTTCATTCGTATGCCTGCTCTGCCATGGTCAAAATTTCGTCATGGCTTAGCTCCACATCGCCAAAGCGGACAAAGATGCCGTTGGTCACAGCGCTGTTCCACACCCGCGCATCAGCAAGCGGGCGAAACCGAATCTTATCCAGATGCGGCTTCATATCCAGCAAAAGCCGACTTCCGGACACAAAATCGACCTGCAAAATATAATCAGGCAGCGGCGTGACAGCTGTGAGATACCTTCGGTTCAAGTGTAGGTCCTCCCTTCCGCAAAAATAAAGATCCACCGTACCTACATTGTACGGTGGATCGGGTGGGATAACCATTAACTAAAGGCTAGGGCTTTTGCCCAAGCAGCTCGGCAAGCTGCTTTCGCTTGGTTCGGGTATCGCCGTCAATATGGAGTTTTGAATAGATCTGGTTCGCGTACTGCTTGACGCTGCCCTCGGAGAGATAGAGCTTTTCGGCAATCTCGCGGTTGCTGAGCCGCTGCACCATCAGTTCTACGATTTCAAATTCCCGCGCTGTCAGCACATCAAATGCTGCCGGGCGCACGCTTGCGGCGTTTCGTACCATTGCCGCTTCGCCAAGGTCAGTGATCTTCGCAATCAAGCCGTTTTTCATCTCGCGCGCAAGAATGGGCTGCAGGCAGTCGTAGTTCTCCACGAACGGCATCACAAAGCCGTCCGGTTCCGCGTCGGCAAGCGCTTTCCGAAGCCATACACGGGCCTCCTCGGTCTTGCCCAATTTCTCGTAGGCCGCTGCCGTCTGGATGCGGATATGCAGCGCCACCAGCGCGTAGTGCATCGCCTCGCATACTGCCAGCAGTTCCGCGCTGCGTCCCACCACCTTGGCATAGGCGCCTTGGGCAAGATACACCTGATTTTCGATCATTTCCATCATAGGCTTGCCCGGCGCAAGCATATTGACGGTGGAGAGCCTGTGCTGCGAAAAAATCTCCGGGATCTCTTCTGCATCCCCCCGCAGCGCATGATAATAGGCACTGGTGGCACACCAGATGTTGATCCACGATGCATCGTGATATTGCAGCAGCTCTGCGTATCTTTCCGCAAAAGTATATCGCTGCTCCACATCGGTGTGCAGAGAAAGCCGCCGTGACAGGAAATCACAGCATAGCGCCATGTTGATTTGCCCGTTGTCTCTGACCTGTGCGTAAGCGCGCTCCAGCTCGATGTGCGCATCGGTAAAATGTCCCTGGCAGAACAGCGCCTCTGCGCGCATAATGGTTTCCGCGCCCTGACCGTGGTTGTTCGTGACTTTATAGTAATGGGGCATACACTCATCCATCTCGGCCAGCTCGCCCTCAAGTTCTCCCGGTGCGCGGTAGAACATCATCAGGACGGACGGTGAGCCAAAGGTCCAGCCGCCGCCGGATTGGATGCTGATGGCCGGGCGGGACATCTGCCTGCTGGCACTGCGGTGCAGGCGGCTCATGGCGCTGATGTCATTATAGCAGAGAAAACTCAGGATAAGGTCGCACTCACCCAGCAGGTTGCCGCGCTCCTCCGCCGACAGTTCCGGGTGTTCCGCAATGGCTGTCAGCAGCAGTTCTTTCAGCTCCAGCATCTTCGGGATCTGCCGCCATGTGAACATCCGCCGCATCAGGACCAGAATGGCAAAGGGATTGGCTTTCAATGTCTCGGCGGGGCATTTGTTCAATGCGTCCAGCACATCCTCCGGCTTCAGCGAGGCCAGCAGAATGCCTGCATCACCGCGAATGACCCGCAGCAGCGCATGGTAGTCCTCACTTTTTCGGTAGGCGGCAATAGCGTGAATATACTGCCGTTGGTTTTCATACCACAGCCCGAAACGCTCCCAATAGAGCTTTTGTGTTTCCGCCTTCATCTCGTGAAAGCTCCGTTCGGCACATTCCTTCATCATGTGATGGAAGCGATAGGTCACGCCATCCGGCAAACGCGTGACAAAGGCGTTCTGCTCGGTCAGCATGGAAAGGATCTGCGCCGCATCCGCATCCCCTGTGATACACTGCGCCATTTCGACGGTAAACTCATCGGCAAGACCCATTACCGCCAAAAACTCCCGCTGCTTTTCCGGCAGCGGATCGATCATAGCGGCGGTAAAAGTGGCGTAGATATCGGAGTTTCGGCTGGGCAGTACGCCGTGCTCAGAGAGGGTGCGCAGGTTCAGATATACGGCAGAGAACCAGCCCTCGCTGGAATAGAGAAGGCTTTCCACCTGCGCATCGGAAAGCTTTGTCCCGCAGCGGTGGGCATAAACCGCAAGCTCCGTATGGTTGAGACGCAGCTGTTCCATGCCGATTTGATATACCTTGCCCCCCAGCCGCACCGCCTCCGCGGCGGGCAAAAAGCGGTCACGGCTTGCAACGATCACATGCACATTGGCAGGCAGCCGATTTGCCAGCATACAAAGGAACAGGGGGGCACGCTTGTCCGTCAGCAGATGAAAATCGTCAATGAAGATGTAACAGGGGGATTCGCCCGCCAGCATATGGCAGAGATCGTCCACCAGCAGTCCGCCGCCTGCCGCGTCCGTTGGGCAGGGATACTCCCGCAGGAAGGTGAACCCTGCGCGGGCAAACGCCTCCTGCACGCTCTTCCAGAAAATCGCAAGGTTGTCGGAATACACGCTGATACGGATGATATGCAGCGCCTCCGCTTTGGCGTGCTCGCCGAGATACCAGTTCACCGCTGTGGTTTTTCCATAGCCCATGGGCGCGACCACTGTCGTCATGGCGCAGCGGGAAATAGGCCGCAGGCTCTCTTGCAGCCGCTCAGATATGTAAATGGTGTTCAGATTCCATTTTGGCTTTGGCATAATGCACACCTCCAACGAATTGGTTTTTGCATCCCGACGGATTTTGGATACGGTGTATGGCTGCCTTTATGGAGGGGACTTCTCATTATTTTCATTTTACATCATCTTGTTCTGCACGGCAAGATGGTGTTTTCACATTCTTTTGCGTTAGGTTATTCACTCCTTGATTTATGAGGCGAGGGGGATTCTGTTTGGCAGATAAAAGCAGACCCCCGCCGCACACCGCTGTTGCCGGCGGTATGGGAGGGGGTCTGCTATTTAGGAAACTATGAGAGAATTACTTTTTGCGCTTTTTGCCCACGATCAGCAGGGCAACCGCGCCGCCGCTGATAGCCAGAATAGCGATCAGCAGCGCCAGCGGGAATGTGTCCGACGTCTGCGGAATATGCGTCATCGGGGCAGGTGTTGCGGTAGCAACGGGCTTCGGGGTTGCGGTAGGTGCGGGGGTAGCTGTGGGTGCCGGGGCAGCAGAAGGCTCCTGGCTGGGGGTGACTGTGGGGGTGGGCGTAGGCGTGGCCTTCGGCGTGTAGGTATTTGTAAAGGTCATGCTTGCGGGCACTTTCGTAAGCGCTGCCTTCATCTTGCCGGTGCCATCGTCCTGCACCTCAACTGTAAAGGTGTAGGTCTGGTCATCATAGCTTACGCCTTCGGCGTCGCCCTTAACCTCCGATACCGTGTAGGTGTAGGCGGTGGGGGCGGCGTCGCTGTTGTTGGAGTCAGGATCCTTATAGGTCAGCGCAAATGTCACCTTGCCGCTGGCATCGTTGGTAGCGGTCAGGCCATTGTGCGCTGCGTCCTCCGGGCAAGACAGCTTAAAGGTGAATTCGCCTGCGTCCAGAGCACGGCCGATCAGGTTCTTTTGCAGGGTAATGGTTACTGCGTCGGAATCCGCTGCGGCATAGCTGTTGCGGAAAGTCGGCGTTACGCCATCCCCCAGCGGGGTGGTCTTGTCGGCCTGGTAATAGGTGATGCTCTCGATCGTCAGGACACCCTTGCTATCATCCTGCAATTTCACGCACACAGTATAAACCGTGGGGTCATAGGTAATGCCGTTGGCATCATCACGGGCGACCTCTTTGATGGTGTACCAATGCGTCAGCAAGTCTTGCATTTCCTCGGTCGGCGCGATTTCCTCGTTGCTGTTGTCATCAGGGGTCAGCGCAAGCAAAGCGGGCTGGCGATGCACATCGGGCTGGTTGCCCTCGGTGGGCTGCTCGGTCGCGGTGGGCTGCTCGGTCGCGGTGGGCTGCTCAGTCGCAGTGGGCTGCTCGGTCGCAGTGGGCTGCTCGGTCGCAGTGGGCTGCTCGGTCGCAGTAGGCTGCTCGGTCGCAGTAGGCTGCTCGGTCGCAGTGGGCTGCTCGTCCTCAGTGGGCTGCTCGTCCTCAGTGGGCTGCTCGTCTACAACGGGCTTTTCATCCTCGGTGGGCTGCTCGGTCGGCAGGTCGGCAAGCAGTGCGGCATACGTTGTCTGGGCTTCACTGAAACCAATGTCGGAGAATTCCACCGTGCCGTCGGCCTTGTTCGTGCCGGTGGAAACTTCCTTACCATTCTTATCGGTCACAATGAAGTGGAACTCGCCCGGCTGCATCTGGCGGCCGGTCAAAACCTTGGTGGCTTCGGGGGTAAACTTGACTTTATCGCCCGCCGTTGCCGTGTAGGTGTTTACAAACTGTGCGCCGTCAACGGGTTTGTCGTTCAGCGTATAAGCGGGGTTGCTTGCCACAAGCTTACCTTCGCCCTTATCTTCGACGTTGAAAGTGACCTCGTATGTACGGGTATCATACCCGATGCCGCCGAGGTGGTTATTTACCTCGCTGATGACATAGGTCTTTTTGCCTACGTCGGCCGACGTGAAATTCAGGTCAAACTTAACGTTGCCGTCTGCGTCGTTCGGGACGGTTTGAATAACCTTGCCGTTTTCACTCAAATTGAACAAGAAGTCGTCCTTGTTCAGTGTGCGGTTGCCGACCACGACATTCAGTTTCTTGGTGGCTTTCAAAGTTACCTTAACGTCGCTTGTGGAATAGGTGTTGGTAAACTTGACACTATCCGCGGGGGCACCATCTTTCGTAATGGTGTGACCTGTCATTGTCAGCTGGCCGCTGCCGTCGTCCGTGATGGTAACCGTCACACTGTAGGAGGAGCTGTCATACGAAACACCGGGGATTTTACCTTCGGTGGGGATATTCTCGGTGATGTTGTACACATACGTGCCGGGTTTATCGAAGGTGACACTTCCGAAGTTAAAGTCGGCAGCCGTTCCGTCGTCGCCAGTCTTACCCGTCACTACGCACTCGGCATAGCGTTTGTCACCAGCCTCGGCGGGCAGCGGGGCGCCATTGGTGACAGCCTCCAGTTTGAAGCCGAATTTATCGTCACTTCTCCAAGTGCGGCCCGTCAAAATCTTTACGCCGCCAAACGGGTAATTGGCGTCATCCGGGCTCACGATAATCGGGGCGGGGGTATAGGTGTTTGTCACCGTAACTTCTTGGGCTGTACCTGCCGCGACCGTGCCCTTGTCGTTCGTAATGCTACTGGCATAGCCGGTAGGCGGGGTTTCTTCCGTGATGGTATAGGTGCTGCCTGCGGGCAAGCCCACAATCTCGGCAGTCTGGTCTTTTTTCAGGGTGAAAGTATCGCCGTTTTGGATGGTTTGGGTACCCTCAGTGCCGGTAACGGTGTAGTTGTACGTGGCATTGGGATCCAAGCCCTCGCCCGCCAGCGTAAACTTCATCGTAAATTCGGCGTCAGCTTTCGGGTGCAGACCCTCGGCGGCTACCACATTCTTGGTAACTTTCAAGCTGCCGGTGGCGTTCATGGTCAGCTTACCGTTGTTGCCAAGGTACAGCACACCCTCGTCTGTGTTAAGGTTCCACTGGAAGTCAATGCGGCGCTTGGCGGTGCCGGTTGTGTTACAGAGATTACCCTCTTTGTCTTTCTTATCGCCCAGCTGGTTATCAATGGCGGAGGGCAAGCTGCCTTTTTTGGTGCCCGCCTTGATGTACCATTTGCCATCTTTTGGAATGATGCAATCATTGATTTCCGGTTTAGTTTTAATGCTAACGGGCACCCAACGGGTCTCCCTAATCGTATCAGTATGCGCAGGAGATTCCAGCTGCAAATAGTCCAGCTTGTAGTAGTAGATTTCGCCCGCTTTTACATCTGTGGCCTCCGTATAACTGTCATCACCCGATTTTGTGTACAGCAGGGTATCCTTGGTGTGATAGTAGAAGTTGTTGCTTTTTGCCGGGGTAAAGGTGGCAGTGGTCGAGCCGATGGTTGTTTTGCTGCTGTCTGCCGTTGTTTTGCTGGGATCAAATTTGTTGGAATAGAAGCTGATTTTGCCGTCTTGGGTGGCGTTTTCCGCAACGTAGGCGGCAAGGTCGGGGTCGGTAAATTTGCCGGACGCAACCTGCTGGCGCACATTCTCTTTATCTTTAAGGCCGACAGAGTAGATGACGCTGATGGGCTGGGCGTTGTTGACATCCAGCTTGGGGGTGCCATCGGTGCTTGTGGCCTTATAATACCGCAGGGGCAGCATACTGGCAGGGATCTGGACCTTCACGCGGTCGCCGTCACTGCCGCTGCCATGGGTGACGGTGATAATGATGTGGCTCAAATCGGCTGTATTGGGGTAGGCACCGCTGACCGTGTTGTCATGCTTGCCCGTAAAGGTATAGGTATCCATATTGCCGGAGCTTTTTATGCTCGGCTTCGTAAAGACCTTGTCGGAAAAGGCAACGGCCTCAAAGCTCTTGACTTCCATATAATCGCCCAGGGGATCCTCGAAAGTCACATAGCCTTCTTGCTGGGGCTTGTCCGTAACCTGCGTGGGGCCTGCCGGTGTGGTAGATACAGACGTGAAGATGTTCTCAAAGACATTCTTCAACTCATCAGCGCTGGAAGCCGCCATATAGTAATTTGTATTGTCAGAGCTGTCGCCGAAGTCCCATTTATACTTTATGATGCTCGTTTTCGTGTAGGTAGCAGAGGGGTAGTTGCTGGAGACCGCCTGCATGAACTTGTTTTCTTTTGAAGTTTCGTCAGCGTTGACATCGGCGTCCGGCTTCGCATCGTCAAAAATGCCGACCGTGTAAACCTCGGCACCTGCCGCCTTGAGGGATTTAGCCGTTTCAATCGCTTTGGAAGCAATGCTATTGTCAAACCCGCCGCCATCGTTAGGCGAGCCATCGGTAAAGAAGATGACGACCTGTTTGGCATTGGTGCGTCCATGTTTAGTCAACTCGGTTTGGGCGTGCTGCAAGCCATAATCCGCCCGTGTGGCACCGTTAGGCCGAATGTCATTGACTGCGGTTGTAAGCTCAGCGGCACCGTTGCCCTCACATACGGTAAGATCCTTTACGATCTGCGAGTAGTAGGTATCATTGCCAACCTTGTCCGTGTTCCATTTCGCAAATTTCACGATGGAAAGCCGGATTTTCTTGTCATCCGTGATGCTATCGTTCTGAGTTTTGGCGCTGTCAATAAAGGCATTGACAGCGTTTTTCAGCGCGTCCATGCGTTTTGTTTTATCACTCTTGCTCATGGGGTCCTTCATACTGCCGGAGGCATCCAGCACCATGACAATATCCAGGGCCTGTGTATTGGTGGTGGTGGTAGACGCATAGGAGGACAGCGCAGACAGCGCGACCAGGAAATCAGCGTCTTTGATATTGGACACCTTGATGGCGGGCTGGTTTTCCAGTTTGCCGCTGAAGGTGATTTGGTCTTCCTCCACCGTTTTGTCGGCCCAAATACGGCCTGTGGTGGCGTTGTTATAAGCCTGCGTATACGCCCACGCGTTCATCGTGTTGGGGTCGCTGATGGTTTGGCTACCGTCGGCAGCTGTTTGTGCCACGGCGGTTTCCCCCTCTGCATAGGCAGAGACAGGGAGCAACACCGTGAACAGGAGTGCCAGCATCAACAGGGCGGTTTGCAACCGTATAAGTTTACTGTGCATAGTTTCTATTCAATCCTTTCTCTTTGTTGCGGGGAACATCTATAAATAAACAGGGCCAAACCCCGGTGTGCCTGATAAATATATCCGGATTTACTTGAAATTGCCCTTATCGCTTTTCCTTAAAATAGTCTAAGCAGACAAAAGGGTACAAAAAATCCACTATACCTAGTATAGTGGATTTATCAGAATATCTATTACCCAAAGGTTAACAATTTGCCATCCATGCGGCCAGCCGCCGGCGTTTGGAGCGGGTGTCCCCCTCAATGTTCAGCTTAGAATAAATGCGGTTGCAGTATTGCTTGACGCTGCCCTCGGATAGAAACAGTTTCGCCGCGATCTCACGGTTGGAAAGCCTTGCGGCAACCAGTGCGCAGATTTCGCGCTCACGCTCTGTCAGCACATCAAACCCTGCCGGATAGGCACGGGCATACGGGAGTCCGGCGCTGTGCGTCTCCAGCGCCTCCCCAAGCGCCTGAATCCGGCTTGTAAAGGCATCCTGCGGCATATCCTGCAAAAGCGGTTTTAGATAGCGGTAGTTCTCCGCAAAAGGAAGCACCAGACCATCCATTTTTGCTTCTTGCAGGGTTTCCTGCAGCAGCGCGGCAGCCTCGGTCTGTTTGGCCATCATCGCGTAGGCGGCGGCCGTCTGGATGCGAAGGTACAGCGCGACCAGACTGTAACGGAAAGCGGCGGCGCCCTCCAGCAGTTTTTCACTTCGGCCTATGACCTTCGGCCACGCCTTTTGGGTCAGATAGACCTGATTTTCAATCAGCAGAATCATCGGACGCCCGGGCGCAAGAAAGTTTATGCCCTCCAACCGATGCAGGCGGAACGGCTCCGGTATCGCTTCTTCCTGCCCGAGCAGCGCATAATAGTAGGCACAGCAGGCATCCCAAAAGCGTACCCACGGGGCATTGTGCTGTTGCTGCAGCAGCTCATAGCGCCCCAGCGGTGTATAACGCGGGGCACCATGCCCGAACAGGGAAAGCCGAAGCGAGAGAAAGTCACCGCAGAGCGCAATATTCTCCTGTCCGCTGCCGTCCGTCTGCGCATAGGTGCGCTCCAGCGCAATCATTGCATCATCAAGCTGCCCGCGCGTAAAAGCAGCTTCCGCCTGCATCAGGCGGTCAGCCCCTATGCCGTGATCGTTTGTAATTTTACAATAGTGCGGCATACAGCGGTCTAACTCGGCCAGCTCGGCATCCAGCGCACCGGGCTTGCTGTGGTACATCATCAGCACTGAGGGCGAATTAAATGTCCAGCCGTTCGCTTTTTGGATACTGATAGCCGGGCGCGTCATTTTTTCGCTGGCGCTGCGGTGCAGTACGCTCATGGCCGCTATATCATTATAAAAAAGGAAGCTTGTGATCAGGTCGCACTCCCCTAACAGGTTGCTGCGGTATTCCTCGGGCCATGCGGGGTGCTCGTCAACGGTTTCCAACAGAAGGTTTTTCAATTCCAGCATTTTGGGAATCTGATGCCAGTTGAACATACAGCGCATCAGCACCAGCAGGGCAACCGGGTGTTCCTTCAGCGTTGATTTCGGGCAGGCATCCAGATCGGCCAGGGCTATTTTGGGCCGCGTGATAGCCAGACGAATGCCGGTGTCCTTCTCAACCACACGCAGCAGCGCATCATAATCGCCGCAGGCACGGTAGGCCGTCATGGCGTGCAGCAGGTGCCCATGCTGCTCATACCATTGGCCGTATCGGTCGTAATAGGCGGTCTGCTTCTCTGCCGGCAGCTTATGGAACGCCCGCATGGCGCAATGCTTCATCACGTGATGGCAGCGATACCGGTCACTGTCCGGCAAGCGCTTTACAAAAGCATTGCGGGTGGTCAAATCTGCCAGCAGCTCGGCGGCATCCTCCCGCCCTGTGACAGCTTTGGCCATTTCGATGGTAAACTCATCGGCCAGACTCAGCACGGTTAAAAATTCCTGCTGCATGGGCGGCAGCGGGTCGATTATGGTAGCCGTAAACAGGTTGTATATATCAGAACCGCGCTCCGGCAGGGCACCGCGGTCCGCCAGGGTCCGCAAATTCAGATAGACGGCTGAGATCCAACCCTCCGTCGCGTAGAGAAGCTGCTGCAGCTGACTCTCTGTCAGGTCAGCACCGCAGCGGCGGGTGTAGACGGCGAGGTCATCCTTGTCCAGCCGCAGCTGCTTGGGGCCAAGGATACATACCCTGCTGCACAGCTTCGTGATTTCAGCTTGCGAAAGGAAGTGGTTTCTACTGGCTATAATGATATGTACATTCTTAGGGAGCCGGACAGCACATTTGCAAAGAAAATCTGCGCAGCGGGGACCTCGCAGCAGATGGTAATCATCCAAAAAAATATAGAACGGGCCTGTTCCGGCCAACGCGCGGTTCATGTCATCCATCAACAGCATGACGCCTTGAAGATCCGACGGCAATTCATATTGGCGCAGGAAATCAAGGCCCGCATGTGCAAAGGCTGACTGTGCACTCCGCCAGAAGATTGCCAGACTGTCGGAGTAAATGCTGATGCGAACCACCCGTGTACCGGGTACTTTGCTGCGTTCCCCCAAAAACCAGTTGACGGCGGTGGTTTTACCGTACCCCATGGGAGCAGCCACGCAGGTCATTGCGTATTGGTCGATCTGCTGCAGCTGTGCCTGCAAGCGATCCGACATATAGATGTCATTCAAATTGGTATTTCGATTTTGCATAATCGTGACCTTACAACCGATCAAGTCCATCACTTTTGAACTTACTGTAATTATTATAGTACAAAATCGCCTCAAAAACAAGAAAAAACCGATGTTTTGTGGCAACATTGAACTTCAGGAACAGGTAAGGTATAATAAGCACAGGAAAAAACCAGTATGAAAGCGCAAACCGTTCCAGTTAAAAGGGAAGTGATCGACTATGGACTATATCCGCATCACGAAAGAAAACATCGACAAGGAGCACATCTGCTGTGCCATGTCCGGCAAGCAGTGCCTGGCAAAAAAGGAATGGCTCAAACAGCGCTTTGACGAAGGGCTGGTTTTCTGCCGCAGCGTGGAGCGCGGCAAATGCTTTATTGAATACATCCCGGCGGAAAACGCCTGGCTGCCCATGGAGGCGGAGGGCTGTCTGCACATCAACTGCCTCTGGGTCTCCGGGGCGCTGAAAGGCCACGGCTACGCGAAAGAACTGCTGGCCCGATGCGTCAACGATGCCCGGGCGCAGGGGCGTAAGGGCGTGTGTATTCTGTCTGCCAAGGGGCGCAAGCGCGAATTTCTGGCCGACGCCAGGTTTCTGGCGCATGAGGGCTTTTCCACGGCGGATGTGTCCGACTGCGGCATCACGCTGATGTACCTGCCGCTTTCCCCTGACGCTGCGCCGCCCAAGTTCAAGCCCTGTGCCAAGCACCCGCAGGCCGCAGAACCCGGCTTTGTGCTCTACTATACCGACCAATGCCCTTTTACCTGTTATTGGGTGCCGCGCGTGGCAGAGACTGCCCGGGCCCACGGCATCCCGCTGACCGTACACCACATCACCGACCGCGAGACTGCGCAGAACACGCCCGCCCCGGTCACGACCTATGCCCTGTTCCGGGACGGGAAGTTTTTGACACAGGGTATCCAGTCCGATAAGAAGTTTCTGGCACTGGCAGGCAAGGCTGATTCCTGACCGCGCTGGTGAGCGCATTCGGACGAGCATATACAACAGCCCCTCTTTACTTGTTTCGTTATACATTCGACCAACTGTAAAGTATAGAAGCATTTTCATAAACCTTGTCGTTATGAGCTTGTTCTATGGTTTACAGTGTAAATAAATCGACACCAGCGTGTACCTACTGGACTGTTACGTTCAACGAAAACTTCTACTTGTTTTCATACAGAAATTATGATATAATTTCTGTATGAAAGAGAGGTGCTATCTATGCCGAACATTCG
>ERZ1673744.1322-NODE-1322-length-22928-cov-5.228129_pt1 | contig 22928 bp, 21 predicted proteins | sample MGYA00580207_ERZ1673744 | MGnify/ENA primary metagenome ERZ1673744 (study PRJEB41218, sample SAMN15661751) | gut metagenome | host: Homo sapiens | place: Canada: London | collected 2015-08-20/2019-03-30 | study: EMG produced TPA metagenomics assembly of... | reverse complement strand
GATCTGAAGCAGATGGATCCGGAGCATCAGTTCAAGAGGAAAGGGCTGCCGACCGCGGCGGCCTGACTCGTAGTAGAAGGGCTGAATCAGTGCAAGAAGATCTGCCCGGTCGACATCATGGATTCGGAAGGTACGGTCAACCTTCCCGTCAAGGGCGGCAAGCACTTTAAGGAAGTGTCCATGGGCGGCTTCGGCGGCTCCATGAAGAACATCGCCATCGGGTGCGCCGACGGCCGGATCGGGAAGCGCGAGGTGCACGGCGTTGCCGACGAGAATGCCGCGTGGTCGGCGTGGCCCGGGAAGGAGCTCCTAATGGAAAACATGGCGGAGTCCGCGAAGGCCGTCTGCGACCATTTCGGGAAGAAGATCGTCTTCATCAACGTGATGGGCCGCATGACGGTTGACTGCGACTGCGCGGGCAGGAACGCCGCGGAACCCACGATTCCCGATATCGGCATTCTCGCCTCGACCGATATTCTCGCAATCGATCAGGCGTCGGTGGATCTCGTTTAAGCGCGCCCCGAGAATCAGCGTCACGACCTCGTTCAGCGCATTGAAACGCGCCATGGCCTGAGGCAGCTTACTTACATGAAGGAGCTTGGCATGGGGAACGACAAGTATGACCTCATCAAGGTCGCCTGAGGATCTTCCCAGAAGGCAGAAAAGCCCTGAACGGAATGCGGGCATGGATCAAGTTGTCCGGCTTCCTTCATGGCGTTTTTGTTTCAAACTCAGCTGCTCACTGCTTTCCTGCGCGCAATTGCGAGGACGATGAGCTCAATAAAGCCGAGAACGGGCACGAATAGGAGAATCGCCCACCAGGTGGACCGCCCGATGTCTCTCAGGCGCGCTGCAGCTGCACAGATCGTGCACCAGGTGACGCCGAGCGCGGCAATGAGAACGAGGAGGGCTGCGAGCGACCCGCCGTGGTGAAGTCCGTGATCCGGGGCCAGTGGACTATTTCCCCCGAACCAGCTCGAAATGAAGTTGAGGATGAGGCTCGCGATGATGAGGAGCACCATGCGGATCAGAAATTCCTTGCGGCCGATGCGGCCCTTGAGCGAAAACATTTGTTAGCCTCCTTCCTCTTTCCGGATGCTCAATCGGGGAACTTTCTATTCTATGCGTTCGGGCGAGGCTTTCTAATAGAAAAAGGCAGTTCTTCGAGAGCTTTCTGCTGACAGAGAAGCGCAGAACGTAGAAGAATGAAAGTCTCAGGCTAAATCAATTTTCCAAGCAATCAGAGCGCGCATTCTCCATGTCTCAAGACGTCATCAGTCTCGTTATCGATTCCTTCTGGAAGATTCTGCTCCCCGGCCTAACGGTGACGATTCCGCTCACGGCCGTGAGCTTTGCGCTTGCGATGGTGATTTCCATTGCGGTGGCGCTCATCCAGTACCGCGGCACTCCGATTCTCACGCCGATCACGCGCTTCTACATCTGGGTGATCCGCGGCACGCCGCTCCTCGTGCAGCTCTTCGTCGTCTTCTACGGGCTCCCGCACGCCGGGATCCTCATCAACCCCTGGACGGCGGCGATCATCGTCTTCTCGATCAACGAAGGAGCGTACTGCGCAGAAACGGTCCGCGCGGCGCTTGAGAGCGTCCCGGCGGGGCAGCTCGAAGCCGGGCTCTCCACCGGCATGTCGTGGCTTCAGGTCGTGCGGCGCATCATTCTGCCTCAGGCCATGCGCACGGCCTTCCCGACCCTCGGCAATTCGCTCATTGCCATGGTGAAGGATACGAGTCTTGCGGCCAACATCACCGTGACGGAAATGTTCATGACGACGCAGCGCATTGTGGCGCGCACCTACGAGCCCCTTGTTCTCTACATCGAGGTGGGCCTCATTTATCTGCTTTTCTGCACCGTTCTCACGCGCATTCAGCGTGCGGGCGAAGAGAAGCTCCGCTTCTACGGCCGCCGCTGATTGAGAGGAGGTGAGGGAAAATGGCTGAAACCTTCTATCGGATTGAGAATTTAAGGAAAGCGTTTGGCGACGCGGAAGTATTGAGAAGCGTCACGTTTGAGCTGAAGGAACGCGATGTCTTCGCGCTCATCGGCCCGAGCGGGGCAGGGAAGACGACGCTTCTGCGCTCCATCGACTTTCTCGACCGTCCCGACGGGGGCGTCATGACCTTTAAGAACAAAAGGATAGAGCTCGCCCATGCGAAGCCTCACGACATCCGGGAGTACCGCAAGCGCACGTCCTTCGTCTTTCAAAACTTCAATCTCTTCCTCAACAAAACGGCGCTTGAGAACGTTACCGAGGGCCTCATCATGGCGCACGGGATGCCGAAACGCGAGGCAGAGGCGCGCGGCATGGCGCTTCTCGAAAAGGTCGGCATGAAGGACCATGCCGGGAAGTACCCGAGCGAACTCTCGGGCGGCCAGCAGCAGCGTGTTGCCATTGCCCGGGCGCTCGCGCCTGATCCGGATCTCATTCTGCTCGACGAACCCACCTCAGCGCTCGATCCAGAACGCATCAAGGAAATTGAAGGGCTTCTCAAGCTTCTGGCAGGCGAAGGCCGCACGATGATCATCGTGACGCACGACCTCGCCTTTGCGAGAAAGGTTTCGACCCGCACGGCCCTCCTTGAGGGCGGCGTCATCGTTGAGGAAGCCCCGACGGAAATCTTTTTTACTGCTCCGAAGGAGCCGAGGACGGAAGAGTTCCTCCGCGGCTTCGGAAGCGACCATTCATAGGACTTTAAGAAATGACGACAACTTTCATCAGCAGAACCTCCCGGCGCGCCGTCATCGCCGCCGCCTTTGCCGCGGGTGCGCTCATTCTTACGGGGTGCGGGGAAAAGTCGGAGCCGACCCCCTCCGCTCAGACCAGTGCCGCTCCGGCTGCTGGCGCTTCCGCCGCGAAGGATGATCTTCTCGCGCGGGTCATGAAGAAGGGCGAAATCACCATTGCCACGGAAGGCACCTGGGCCCCCTGGACTTATCACGATGAAAAGAATGCGCTGACGGGCTTCGACGTTGAGCTCGGCCGCCAGATCGCCGCGAAGTTGGGCGTCAAGGCCCACTTCATTGAAGGAAAGTGGGACGGACTTCTTGCCGGCATCAGCGCGGGGCGCTTCGACATCATGATCAACGGCGTCGACGTGACGCCCGAGCGCTCGAAGGCATTCCTCTTCACCGAACCCTATGCCTTCAACCGCACCGTCGTCATGACGAAGACGGATTCCGACAAGGTGAAGACGCTTGACGACCTGAAGGGCCTCACCACGGCCAACACGATTTCGAGCACCTACGCGGAAATTGCGGAGGCGCACGGCGCGAAGGTGACGGGCGTCGACGACCTCAACCAGACTTTCGAACTGCTGCTCTCGGGCCGCATCGATGCAACGCTCAACGCCGAGGTCACGTACCACGACTACATGCGCGCGCACCCGGATGCTCAGATCAAGATTGCTGCCGTCGACCCGGACGTGATCCCGGTGGCGATCCCGATGAAGCCGGGCGAGGACTCCGCTTCCATGAAGGCGAAGCTCGACGAGATCATTGAAGGGATGAGGAAGTCCGGTGAGCTCGGGAACCTCTCCAAACAATTCTTTGGCGGAGATCTGACGCAGCGCTGATCGCGCTTGAAGCACGCATAATCGCTTCTGAAAACCGCCCGTGAGCTTAATGGTTTCCGGGCGGTTTTAGTTTTGCAGGTACGCGTGGTTTTGAATTCGTATTGGGAATTGTTGCAGAAATGAATGGGCTGCAAGCTCCCGCCAAGGATGCCGAAGTTCAATCACGAGAACTCTTCTTTCATGCGGCAGATTATCGCGGGACCGACGATGCGCTGAGGAACCTGCTTCTGCAAGTACCGGAAGATGACGGGATGAAGGCGCTGGGGATTTCCGATCACGATTCGCGAATCGCCTGATATCCTTAGTAACGGAGCCGTGCTCGCCGGAGGTTTCCAAGGCCTCCGGCGGTCAAAGACTAAAACATGGACGCCAGGACAACTATCAGAAATTTTGTGCACGCTTATCTCAACGTAGATTGTTGTTTTATAAGGTGCTTCGTATTCCCTTCGGCACTGCTTTGCTCCGACGCTTCGGGTGTGATAATCTTGTGTCACTAGGGTGTTGGTGATAGGGCATCCCTAGCCTCCAGAGGGCCTCACTGTTCGAAGCGGTGCGGCCCTCAGTTTTTTAGGGTTTCGAAATCAACGGCAACCCGAGATGGAAATGCCGCGATTCGACGAACTCCTAACGCCCAAATCCCTCGCCCGTTCCTGCCTCCATTCAGGACTGCGGATCGGATGATTTTACCGACAGCAGCGAGTGTTTCGACAATCAGGTCATGACGTTATTTTCGATTGCGATTGAATATGTGTGCTCGTCAACGAGAGACGATTCCGCTTTAACGAATCAGATCTCCTCTGAGATTGACGTTGCAAAGCTGAAAGGAATCAATTGAAAACGTCAGCGCATGCCTCCTCGTGTTCGGGTAGCCGGGCATGATGGCTCCGGAGATGTCTGTCAGATCTTCCAACACCAGCTCGTTCTAAAGAGCAGGATCAGATCGGAACGCGGGGACAGAAGCCAAATCAATTGCTGTGAGAAAATATCAGTTTTAGCCATAGAGTCCCCATGCATTCCCCGATCCGCCTGAGACCCTTCCAGCTTTCCGACCTCGACACCTTCGCAGACGCCTACGACAAAACCTGGGGCTGGGAGCTCTCTCCCGACCCGGAGCGCCCCGAAAGAATGCGGCACGCCTTCGTCTATGTGATCGGGAACCTTCTCAAGTCGGACGTGATCCGCGTCGCCGAACTCCCCGACGGCCGTCCCGCGGCGCTCATGTGCGCGCGGCTTGATCCGAAGTCTGAGCCCGTCGCTCCTGACGCTGAACTCACGGGACTCCGTGAGCGTCATCAATCGCTCGCAACGCTCCAGAAGGAAACGGAGCTCGGACGATCCTGCCTCGGGTTCGAGGAGAGGCTCCATTCGGTAAACCGCAAGATGCTCGCCGACTATGTCGCGAGGGCCGGCGGCTCTATGGATGACCGGCCTGAACTCGTCTTCCTGATCGCGCATCCGATTGCGAGAAGACGGGGCTGTGCGGGAGCGCTCCTCAGGCTCTTTGAGTCGGAAGCGCGGCAAAAGGGCGCCGGTGAAGCCGTGCTCTTTACCGACAACGACTGCGTGACCGCGATCTATACGCGGAACGGCTGGAGACGGGAGGGCGAAGTCCCCTGGAAGATCGATGAGAATGAGGATTTCAAAAGCTGGCTCTACGTCAAAACCTTCTGAAATGCAGGGAAGAGGGCAAAAAAAGCCGGACCGGAGGCAATATGCGCCTCTCTGGTCCGGTGATGTCCAATAGAAATTGACCTCAAACTTTGCGCCTTCCTCGGGAAAGGAGAGAGAAAAACCGAAGAGAAGGCGAATCAGACTTGGATGGGCCCGGATCTCCGGGGATACTCAGGCAATGACTGCCGGGTTCCCCCGGAATTTCAAGCCCGAAGCGCTGATCAGACTTCCTTGTAGCCCGTCACATAACGGCCGGCCATGAAGCCGGAGGTATGCGCGAACCCGCAGGCGTTGCCGCCGCAGTAGAAGGCGCCGTGAACGCCCGCAACCGTTTCGCCGGCAGCGTAGAAGCCTTCGATCGGCTTCATGTCCCAGCCGAGAACCTGGAATTCTTCCGTGACGCGCAAGCCGCCGCAGGAGAGGTTGTTCCACGGGAACATGCGGATCATGCGCCACGGACCCTGTTCGAGCTTCCACTGCTGGTCGGTGCGGCCGAACTGGTTGTCGACCTTGGTTTCAACGGCCTTGTTCCAGACGGCGAGCTGATCCTTGAGGCCCTCAAGATTGACGCCGCTCTTTTCGCAGAGCTCTTCGATCGTGTCGCACTTCCAGAGGTTTTCGCCCTTTTCAAACTCAGCGAGAACGCGCTCTTCGGTCCAGGAGGGCAGACCCACGAGGGCGGAAAGCTTGATCTTCGAGAGCGTGCGCTGCCAGGTCGCCTCGTCGGCGAGGATGTAGTGGCAGCCGTCGGGGTTCGAAGCGAGCTTCGGCGTCACGTGGCAGATGCCTTCGCGTTCGGTGATGAAGCGCTTGCCGTTCTTGTTGATGAGGATGCCGCCCTGGCCGGAAATGAACCACCAGCGGCAGTAGGGGCCGTTGCGTCCGTGCGTCACGATGCCGCAGGGGTAGGAGGCGATGTACTGCATGTGCGACAAGGGCGTGCCCACGTCGCGGACGGCGATCATCATCGCTTCGCCGGTGTTGGAGGGGCCGCCGATCACGACGCCTTTGCCGGCAACGGAGGGAACCCAGCGGTCGAGCGATTCGGGCGAGCCCGTGATGCCGCCCGTCGCCATGACGACGCCCATGCGGGCGCGGCAGGTTACCTTTTTGTCGCCCGTGCCGCATTCAACGCCCACGACGCGGTTCGCCTTTTCGTCGAAGAAGAACTTCGTGAGGCCGCAGCCGTGATGAATGGCGAGCTTGCGGGCGGCGATTTCCTTTACAAGAACGTCGATGTAGTCGCGGCCCTTGAAGGAATCCTGGCGGTGCGCGCGCAGGTTCGAATGACCCGCATAGGGTTCGAGGTGGTGGGCGGCAAGGCCGTGGTCCTCAAGCCAGTCGAAGGCTTCGCCCGAATGCTTCGTGAAGCCGTAGACGGGTTCCTTGAGCGACTGGTGTTCGCCGTAGGCGATGATGTCGTCGGCAAAGGCCTTCCAGTCGTCCTTGCCCTTCGGGTCGGCCTTCTGCATTCTCGAGCCGCAGGCCGTGAAGAGGCCGCCGCAGAGGTTCGTGCCCGTATGGTAGGGAGAGAGGCCCTTGTCGAAGATTTCGACCTTGGCGCCGCGGTCGAACGCCTGGCAGGCGGCCATGAGGCCCGCACCGCCGCAGCCGAGAACGACGACGTCGGTTTCAATATCCCACTTGGCGGGAAGTTCATTCTTCTGGCTCGCGGCATGGGCGAGCGGGGCGGCGGCAGCGGCAGCAGAGGCTGCTGCGGCGCCGAGGAAGGAGCGGCGGGAGAAATTCTTAAGCGTCATGGCGAATCTCACTTCATCTTGATGTTGAAGTTGTGGCAGTCGTTGCACTCAAAGCGCGACTCTGCATGGAGGCTGTGGCAGTTCGTGCACTGCTGTTCGCCGCGGTGATTCATGTGCGGATTGGGATTCTTCTTCGCGGTGCGTTCGGCAACCTTCGCGTAGGAGCCGTGGCAGCCGAAGCAGGTCTCCTTGGGAGGAGCCTTCATTTCATTCTGGTGGCAGGTCGAGCAGGGGAGCTTCGCATGCGGGCCGTTGATCTTGGAAGGCATCGCAGCGGAGGCTGAGCCGGCAGAGCCGAGCGCGAGGAGCGCTGCGGCCATGACGCCGAGGAGAGCGGGTCGGAGGGTCATTTTTCTTTCTCTCACTGTTTATGGTCTTGATGGAGCCTGAGGCCTCATTAAGACCAGGGGCTCCGTCGGTCCGTCGGGACCGGGCAGGGCGGGAAGGTGCGGAACTCATGTTCCGCTCCTTCCCCTTGCGACTCATATTAAGAATGAGGAAAGAATTCCAATACCGCCCGCGGGAGGTATTGGGGGATCGTAGGAAAAACCTTGAAGCGCTCTTCTGGATATCAGGAGGCTTTCGCGCGGTCAGTGAGAGCGCGGACACGGCGCGCAGCTTCCCGACCCGCAATATCCCCGAAAACAAAGGCATCCGTGAGCCCGCAGCCGCCCACGCGCGCGGCGCCATGGACGCCTCCCGTCGTTTCGCCGGCGGCATAAAGCCCCGCAATCACCAGACCGTCGGGGCGGAGCACCTCTGCGCGCGGCGTGATCGCAATCCCGCCGCAGGAATAGTGAAGCGCAAAGTGCTCGCGACCGTAGAAGAAGGGAGGCGTCTCCACCGGGAGCCCCCGCATCGGGATCCCGAAGTCGTCGTCCCAGTGCTTTCTCACCGACCGGTTGTAGCGCGCGATTGTTTCTTCGAGCGCGGTATAGGGAACCCCCATGCCGCGCGCGGCTTCGTGAAGGGTCTGAGCCTCGCGCACCGTCCCGTCCATGAGCTTCAGGCCCAGCGTCGCCCCCTTGGGCGAGCGGGCGTCCGAGATCACCCACATGGCTTTAGAGGGCTGACTCGAGATCGCGCGTTCGATTTCCCGAAAGCCCGCGCCTTCGGAGACGAAGCGTTCGCCAGAGTCGTTGAGCCACACTTCGCCCCCGACATAGTCGAGAAGCCGTCCGCCCGCGAGCGGGAGCATCTGGAGCGCATCCATGTCAACGAGCTTCGCGCCCGCCATCTCGGCCATGAGGATGCCGTCGCCGTCAGCGCCGTCAAGAAGTTCGCCGCCCGCGCTCGCCGTGGTTTCAAGCTCGGGCGGGAGTTCGGGCGCAAAGCGCCGTCTCAGCGCTTTCGAAGCCGTGTAGCCGCCGGTCGCGAGCACCACCGCTTTTGTCCGGATCAGAACGGAATCGCCCGCCCGCGTCCTCGCGTAGAGGCCTTCGACGCTTCTGCCGTCGCCCGAAAGCAGAAGCCCTTCGGCGCGCGTGAGAAAACGCACCGCCGCATTGGTTTTTCGAAGCGCCGCCATCATCACCTGCACGTAGTCGTAGCCTGACTGCGGCGACCCCGAATTCCAGCTTCGGGCCGAGGGCGCCCCGACCGCCCGGAAGGGCGTCGTGATCCAGGTGATCCCGAGCGCGGATAGGCGCTCAACGGCTCCCCAGGAGCCTTCAGCAAGCGTCCGGGCGAGCTGAGGGTCGGCTCTTCCTTCGCCTGTTTCAAGAATTTCGTTCGTGAGTCCGACGATGCCTTCGGGGGACTTTTCGGCTGCGAGAGAGCCCGACGAAATGATCGTGTGGCCGCCCGCCATCGGGGCTTTTTCAAGGACGACGACGCGGCGCGCGCCTTCGCTGACGGTTGCGAGCACTGCGGACAATCCAGCAGCTCCGGTGCCGACCACGACGACGTCGGCTTCCTCCTCGCGGGGAAGCGGCTCTGCCGAGAGTCTCCCGGCAATGAGGCCGGAACCAGCGGCGCCGGCAAAAAGGAAGAGCGTGCGCCGCTTCACGGGAGGCTCCCCGGCGCTTTGATGCCTTCCCCCGTGAGGCCGCATTCGCTCGCAAGCTGCCAGAGCTCGCCCGGCGAATGGACGCCGAGCTTCGCAAAGGCATTGGCGCGGTGCATCTTGACGGTTGAAACCTCAAGCCCGAGCGCGCGGGCGATTTCCTTATTGGCTTCGTTTCTGAGAACGTGCTCGGCAACGTCGCGCTCGCGGGGCGTGAGGGACTCGAAGCGCGAGCGCTTTTCGGCGAGCGCCGACTCCTCCGCCGACCTTGCGGCCGAAGCCGTGGCGCACTGGGCGACGCGCGCGACGAGGGCCATCGGATCAACGGGCTTTTCGAGAAAGTCCTCCGCACCCCGGTGAAGCGCCCGGACCGCGAGCGGTATGGAGCCGTGGGCGGTCAGAAAGAGGACCGGAATGCGCGAGCCCCGGCGGACGAGCTCCGACTGAACCTCGAGCCCGTCCATGCCGGGCATCTGCACGTCGAGGATGATGCATCCGGGACGAAGGAGGCTCTCGGCCTCGAGGAATGAAGCGCCGTCGCTCCAGGTTTCGACTTCCCAGCCCATGGACCGGAGAAGGAGCGCGCTCGAAGCGAGAAGCGCCTCGTCGTCGTCAATGATGCGGATGAGCGGGAGAAGCGTCTTTGGGGTCATGATGTTGGGTCTTCGGGGAAAGATTTCTTGTCCGTATTCTCGTCGGGGAGTGCGTCGGAGGCAAGGTCGAAGCGCACCTCGGCGCGAAGCCCCCTGCCGGGGAGGCGCGAGAGCTCAAGACGGCCGCCGTTCTCCTCAACGAGGTTCCTCACAATCCCGAGTCCGAGCCCGAGACCGTCCGATTTCCCGGAAGCGGAAACCCGAGAGAGGCGCGAGAAGGCTTCGTCGGAAAGGGGCTTTCCGTTGTCGTCGACCGCAACGGTGACTTCCTGTTCCGTGGAAGAGATCCTCACGGAAACCCTGCCTTCAGGATCATCCTTCACGGCCTCAATGGCGTTCTTGATGAGGTTGTGGAGAATGAGCTCAACCTCGAGGGCGTCCCCGAGAATGACGGGCGACCGTGCGGGCAGATGCGTCTCCACAGGGAGCGATGAAGAAAGCTTCACGCCCGCGAGCGCAGACCGGAGGACATCATTGATCCGGAGCCTCACGGGACGCGATTTTTCCGCACGCGCATAGCCGCGGACGCGGTCGACGATCCGCGCGATTCTTCTAGCCTGCATGTCCGCGCCGTCAATGGCAGTAATGAGCACCGGATCGGCCTGGGATTCCGTTCCGGGCGCAGGGAGCGGCGACGCCGCGGAAATGCCGGTTTTGAGCCGTGCGACGGCAAGGTAGTTGATGACCGCCCCCACGGGCTGCTTCAGTTCATGGGCGACGATGGCGCAGAGCTGACTGACGGCACCCATGCGCTCGAGCCTCGAGAGCCTTGAACGAACGTTTTCTTCCGAAGCCGCGAGGCGGTCGCGTTCGGCCAGAGCTGCCCGGAGATCCGCCGTACGGCGGCGGACAAGCTCCCGAAGCCGGAGTTCGGAAAGAAGGAGGAGCAGAATGAGTCCCGCAGCTCCGAGGATCCAGACGCGCCAGCGGCGCCAGAGGGCCGAAGGCGTCATCTCCTCGAGATAGGCCCAGGGTCCGATGTGAAGGCGTTCTTCCAAGGCCCGCACCGCATGAAAGTCGCTCGTCGGGTACCAGGAATATTCGCCGGCGCCGAGCCCGAGGAGGGCGAGCGTTGCCGAGCGCACGGTTTCCGGGTCGGCCGAGGGGAGCGCGGCGAAGATGAGATCGGGATAGAGCCGCGTCGACGTCCGGCAGAGCGATTCGGCGCCTTCCTTCAGAGCCGCGACGCGCAGAAACCCCGGTTCAATCAGCCCCTTGGCCTCAATGCGCTCGAGCGTGCAGACGGGAACGACGCCGACGTCGTAAGCGCCCGAAAGCACGGCCTCAACGACGTGCGGCATGCCGTAGCCGAAGAAGCGCAGTTTCGAAAAGAAATTCTCCGAATCCATCCCGGCATCTTCAATCTCGCCCCGGAGCGCGAGCCAGCCGTCGAGCGATGTCGGAAGCGTTGCCGCAGCCTTGAGTCCCTTAAGGGTCTTGAGCGTCGTGATGTCCGTTCTCGAAGCGAGCGCAATCACGGCCGCCCCGGTCGATTCATGCGGATCGCGGGCCCAGCGGGTTTTCCTCGTGGCAATGGGGTGCGCGCCCACGGCGTCGACGAGCCTCAGGAAGTCGGCGGCAGGCGAAATGATGAAGTCGGGGCGAAGTTCCCGGACTGAACTCTCAAGCGTCGCCGAGTTGACGCGCAGGATGACGATGTCTTCCGAAGGGAAAACCGACGAGAGCGCCTTCCGGATGGGGTTCACCGTCGTTGCGGCAAAGCCCGGCTCCGTCATCTCGACGACGGCGAGCCGCAGCGCCTGCGGTTCTGCAGAGACCGGGAGAGACAGAAAGAAGAGAAGGAGTGCGCAGGGCACCCGAAGGGCTCGGGAAAGCAAGGTCGGGAAGCGTCGGACGTCAGACGGCGTTGTTTGAAGGAAAGATTTCTGTGAAATCTATCACAGCCGCGCTCCCCGGCCTCAAAGCGATCGGATGGTCAGAGGAAGGTCTGCAAGAGCGCGTTGAAGGCGACGCCGAAGAGAATCGTGACGGAGAGGCTCGCCCGGAAGGCAACGAATACGGTGGCAAAGAGCGTGATGAGGGTTGCCGGGTCCGTCGTCATGAAGGCCGGGGCCACGATCGAAATCATGACGCAGCCCGGCGCCGCATCAAGCACGCGCTGCATGGCGGGCGAAACCGGGCGGTTCCTGAGAATGAGCCAGCCGATCAGGCGCGTCGAATAGGTGGCGACGAGCATCCCGATGATGACGATGAATTCCTTTAACGACGGCAGAGCAAAAATTGCTTCCATTTTTCTTCTCCCCGCTTATTTGTTGGAGACCGCAGCCGTTGCAAGGCCGAGGAGCGTTGCAATGAGAATGCTCCAGTGAAGGGGCAGCCAGAGGCTTGCGAGCGCGGCGGCAATGCCCGACACCACCATGGGCGCAGACTTCGAGAGCGCCGGGCGCATGGCAACGACAAGGCCGATGAAGGTCGCCGGGAAGGCCATCATGAAGCCCCAGCGCGAGAGGTCGCCGAGCGATGTCCCGAGCGCGGCGCCCAATCCCGCAAAGAACCACCAGTTGCTCCAGAGCGTGAGGCCGCAGCCCAGATGAAAGGGGAAGGAAAAGATCCTGTCGGCGGGGAATCCGAGCTTTCTTCTGCGGTCGACTTCCTGCATCGAGAGCGCCCAGACTTCGTCGCACATGAGGAAGAACGCGGCGAGCTTCGCCGGAACCGGGAGATGCGCCTTTTCGACCCAGGGGGTGAGCGCAGCGCCCAGCACAATGTGGCGCGAATTGATGAGCCAGGTCGTCATGAAGATGACGAGGAGCGAGGGCGCGGCGCTCCAGAGCGCGACCGCGGCGAATTCGCTTCCGCCCGCGAAGTTGAGGCCCGCCATCAGCGTCATGCCGACGCCGGAGAGCCCGTGCTGGGCGCCCTGCGTGCCGAGAATGAAGGCGAGCGGAATGATGCCCGCCAGAAGCGGAAGCGTTGTCCGGATGCCGCGCAGGAGCCCTTCAGCGAAAGTCTCGTCGGCCGTGCTCTCGATTGTTTGCGAAGTTTGGGTCATGTTCTTTGGGGAATGAGCTGCAGGGGGCCTGCAGCCTCAATGAATAACGCCGGACTCATGAAGCCCGGGCGCTGGTGCGTTTGTTTGCGGAGAATTTTTGAATTCTACGCTTCGGGCTTTGCCGGATCAGATGCGGGCTTGAGAGCTTCAGGCGGAATCGCATCGTCCGTCCACCGCCAGGCGCGCGAGGGACTCACGGCCTTCGCCACCGCTCCCGACCGGATGTCGGCGCGGATCACGCGGATGAAGGCGATGAAGAGCGCCATCAGAACGAAGAAGACCGGGATGGAGGAGACGGTGATCATCGACTGGATGGTGGAAAGGACGTTCAAGCCCGGAATCGCGCGCTCGAGGAGCAGAATCCCCACGGGCATGACGAGAAAGAGGACGCACCAGAAGATGGTGAGACGGCGGTCCGGCTCGTCGCGGGGCCCGAGGCCTTTGGCGGTATAGAGCGACAACGCGAGGCCGCTTCCTGTTGCTGAGGTCGCAAGGTTGAAGAAGACGAGAACGAGGAAGACGAGCGCGGCAACCTTCGGGAAGGGAAGCGTCTGGAGCACCATGAGGGTTGCGCCCGCCGACCCCACTTCATTGATTGCCGACGAGACCTCGAGCCCGTGAAAAAGCTCCTGCCCCATGCCGTAGTTGCCTAAGGTCGAGAAGGAAAGCCAGCAGGCGAGCGGCGCCCAGATGCAGTTAGAAACGGCAATCTCGCGGAAGGTCCGGCCGTAGGACGTGCGGGCGATCCAGTTGGCGCAGAGGAAGGCGATGGCGACGTACTAGGCCCAGTAGAAGATCGTCCAGCTCTGAACGAAGCCGCTGTTTCCGATGGCGTCCGAATTGAAGCTCATGCGCACGAATTCGCGGATGTTGGTGCCGATCGACATCACGGTGTTGTTGAGCATGAAGCCCGTGTCGCCCGCGATCAGAAGAAAAGCAAAGAAGGCGAGGCCGAGCTTCACGTTGAAGTCAGAGATCCGTCCCATGCCGCGCGCGATGCTCTTAGACGTCGAGAGCGTGAAGAAGGTGCAGAAGACGATGATGACGCCCAACTTCAATGCAAAGGAATTCTCAATCCCGAAGACGTCGGAGAGGATTTCGCCCATCACGGGCGTGCCGATGCCGACGGTCGTCATGATGGCGGCAAAGTAGCCGAAGACCACTATGGCGTCGAGAAGAAAGCCGGCCGTGCGCGAGGCAAAGGTCTCCCCGCTGCCGATCAGCGGACGGGCGAGGTCCGACATGCGAAGGCTCGCGGCGCCCTTGTTCCAGTAGAGGTACCCGATCGCAAGCCCCGGGATCAGATAGAAGGCCCAGGCCGAGAATCCCCAATGGAACATGCCGTAGGCGGACGCATATTCATAGGCTTCCACCGACCCGGGCTCGAGCCCGAAGGGCGGGGTATTCACATAGAACATCCACTCCACCGTGCCGAAGATGAGAATGCCTGCCGCGAGCGCGTTGCAGATATTCATGGCGATCCACGTGAAGGTCGAATATTCGGGCTTCGCGTCGCGTCCGCCCATCCGGATGTCGCCCCAGCGGGTCGTCATTGCCAGAACGGCAAGAATCGCGAAAACGACGCCGAGAAGCAGGAAGAGCCATGCAAGGCTCGTGGTCAGGAATCCGTAGGTTCCGCGCAGAAGCAAAACAACGCTTTCCGGCGCGGCAAGAATCGCAGCAATCGTCGCGGCAAGAAGCGCGAGCGTAAGCGCGATCAGAGGTTTGCTGGCATGCGTGAACATGGTCGACAAGTCAGTTTCAGGGAGAAAGAGAAAATGACTTCAAAGACTACCCGCACGCTCGAAGGAATCCTAGGGCGTCTCAGGGTAATACCTCATCGCGGACCGCATCAGGAAGCGAAAAGAAGCGTCAAAAGCACCCCGGCAAGAATAAAGAGTAAAAGAATGCCCAGAAAGGCGCCGAAGGAAAGGAGAACGACGCGCAGAATCCGTCCCCGGTCAATAGGTTCCTTCGGGAGAACGAAGTTGGTGAGGTCGATTGAGCCTTTCCGGGGTCTGAAGGAAGCTCTGAGCGATGCGGCGCTTTCATCGCCAAAGCGGTTCATGCGCACGACGAGGGCCGGCCGGCCGCGGAGCCTCTTTTTCTCCGGAGAGCTGCAGTCCGTGAGCGCATTGGCGCCCAGAGCGTCAAGAGCCATTTCAAGCCGCCGCGTCCATTCTTCTTTCCCAAGATGCCCGGCAATGACATCAATGCAGAAATCGCTTTCCGCGATCAGCTCGAGCCCGTCCGGGGGCGAATTGTCGCCCTCGAGCAGATAAGGTCCGCGGACGCGGTAGCAGCGCTTCTCTTCGGGCACCCCCGGAGGCAGGACCGTCATCGCGCGCTGCTCTTCAAAACCCGGGCAATCAGAACCGGGATCAGGTAGCCCGCGAGCGCCGCGGCGAAAAAGGCCGCGAGAAGCAGAAGAAGCCAGAGGCCCGCAATGAAAAGCGACTCCGGAAATTTGAGAACCGAAGCGATGGAGAGAACCGAAAAGGTGGAGAGGCCGCCCAGGAACCCTGTATGGACGAGCGGCCGCCACCAGCTCGCGGCCGCCGGGCTCATCCAGCCTTCCATCAGAATGCCGCTTGAGAGCCCCATCAGGAAGCAGGCGAGAAAGTTGGCGGGCATCCAGGGTCCGAACTCCGGGACGTCGAGAAGGACGCGGAGCACTGCGCCGGCGCCTCCTCCCGCGAAGATCAGGAGGAGGTCGCGGAAATTCTTCTCAGCCATGGGAGCCCGCTCCCGCAGCATTGCCTATTAGCGTTGCTGCAATGCCGGTGACGAGCGTCAGCACGACAAAAAGGACGATGGAGCCGTATTTCCCGAGGCGCTCCATGGCAATGATTTCAGAGCAGAGAGATGAGAGCGTTCCGAGGCTCCCGACAAAGCCTCCGCCGATGATCAGAAGGAGTTCATCCGGAACGCGAGCGGCGACAAGCGCGGAGCCGATGAAGGCGGCAAGCGCGTTGACGACGAGAATGCCGGCAGGGAAAGGTCCCGCGGCGTGCGCCGAGACGACAAGAACGGCGTACCGGGCGAGAGCGCCGATGCCGCCCAGGAGAAAGACAAGCGCCAGGGATTCCGGAGAAGAAAGTTGAAGCATGAATGAGCTCGCGAACCGTGGGATAAAAGGCCGCAGGTGACGGAAGTGTACTCGCCTTTCTTCAGAGGTCTGAAGAAGAAAGGCCGCTCTCCATGGCCTCCGGCTGACCCGGAGCCTCAGGTGGAACGCCGCCGGGCGGCTCTCGGACAGGGTATCGGAATGAGCGTCAGAACATCGGAAGAACGCCATATTTATCAATTGGTAATGACGTAAATGGGAACCGCTTCAGGGAAAGTATTGAAACCGTTATTCGAAAAAGAAGAATTACGCCGTGCAATCATGGAGGTATCGATCCCGGTTCATCCGCCGGGAGAAGGCTCAAAAGGAGAAGGCCATGACTCAAAACATTTCCAGACGCAGCCTCATTGCCGGTTCAGCGCTTTCAGCGTTCGCTCTCGGCGCTGCCGGCCCGGCTCAGGCACGAACTCAGGTTCTGCCGCAGAAGTGGGACTTTGAAGCCGACGTCGTCGTGATCGGCGCGGGCGCGGTAGGTCTGCCCGCCGCCATCCTGGCGCGCGAGGCGGGCTTCTCGGTCCTCGTGGTTGAAGCCAATTACGATATCGGCGGACATGCCATTACCTCCGGCGGCAATGTACCCCTCGGAGGCGGGACGTCCTTCCAGAAGAAATACGGCATCAAGGACGATCCGGAAACGCTATTCAAGGACCTCACCGACTGGACCGTCTGCGAAACGAGCGGGATGCCCGACTACCGATACAACGACCGCGCCGTACAGTACGCGCTCGCGCAGAATGAAGCGCCGACCTTTGAGTTTCTGCTTGTCAACGGCGTCAAGTTCATCGACCAGGCGCCCGACAACAACGGCGCGCACGCGGTCGGCATTTCCGCAAAGCGCGAACACCACTGCCGCTGGTCGCAGGGACAGTCTGCCGAATCGCCGGCGGGGGCCGGCGGCACGGATCTGATGCGCGGTCTCGAGCAGTCGGCGCGCGCCAAGGGCGTGAAGTTCCTTCTCAACCACCATATGGACGAGCTTTATCGCGAGGAAGAGGGAGATGCCCGCGTCATCGGCCTTCGTGCGAGCTATACGCCCACCATCCTGCCGGGAACGGATAAGCCCCTCGCGAGCTTCCGTTCCGAAGGAAATATTGAGTCGGATGCTGCCGAGATCACCGTCCTCGCGAAGCACGCGGTCGTGATCGCCACGGGCGGCAATGCCGGAAACGTCGAATTCCGCCGGATCTTTGATCCGCGCCTCACGGCTGAGTACGCCAATGCGGCGGCTGAGTACTCTCCGCAGGACGGCTCGGGCGAGCTCGCGGCAATAGCTGTCGGCGCGTCGCTCTGGGGCACGGCCAATCAATCGATGGACAGAAACGGGTCCCTCAGAAAGCGCCCCGTCATCGGCGTGCGCACGAACTACATCCGCTGGACGCCGCAGTCGCCGATTTTCCCGAAGATCCGCTACACGGGTCTCTACCTCAAGAACTGGCAGAACGCCATCATTGTGAACCAGGTGGGAAAACGCTTCTACAACGAAATGGAAAACGGCTACCCGAACGGCACGCATGAAGGCTTCTACAAGGACGGAAAGCCTTACGTGCACGGCGACTGGCGGAACACCACCCGCGCGCCCTTCAGGCCCAGAAACTACATTGACGCCGCCTGCGCCATGAACGAAGGCTCCCAGGCTCCGGACTTTGCTTCCGGACCCCAGTGGGCGATTTTCGATGCTGCCGCTTTGAAGCGCGAACGCATAACGCTCAACGATCAGTCGGGCGACCCGGAAATCTTCTTCAGCGCAGACACGATCGAAGAGCTTGCCCGGAAGATCAGCACGTCGCCCTGGTCGACCTGGAAGATGGATCCCAAGGTCCTTGCCGCGACGGTCGCCCGCTACAACGAGCTCGTTGAAAAGGGGGCGGATGAGGATTTCGACAAGCCCAAACCCCGCTACAAGATTGCCGAAGGTCCGTTCTATGCCGCCTGGGCAACCTTTGCCGTTCACGACTCCTATGCCGGTTTGCGCATTGACGGCGACTGCCGGGTCCGCGACTGGAAGGGAGAAGTGATCAAAGGCCTCTGGTGCGGCGGCGAATCTGCGGGCGGCTGCTCCCAGCACGGGCTCGGGCGCTGCCTGACGCAGGGCTATATCATCGGCCGCAGGATTGCCGAACTCAGGGCTTGATGGATGATTTGAGCCGTCAGGCAATCTGACTTTCAAAAAATGAGAGCCCCGGCACGATGAGTGCTGAGGCTCTCGTGATCTATATGGCGTCGTTCCGGGAATTACTGATTCGCTTCCTCGAGGCTCCTGATCGGCGTAAAGCTGCCGTCTGGGTTGACGCGGAAGACGTAGTGTTCCTTGAGATAGATGATGTCCTTGCGGTTCACTGCGCCGAGTTCGGCAAGAATGGCCGCCCGGGCAACGACGTTGGCGCCCGCGGTTTGGGCGAGGCTTTCGATAGCGGCGAGCGATTCGCCCGTGGCAATGACGTCGTCAATGAGCGCAACGCGCTTCCCGCGAATCTTGTCGGCGTCGCAGCCGTCAAGCCAGAGGGTCTGGTCCTTCTGCGTCGTGACGGAAAAGACATGGTGCGAAACCGGATTCACCATGTAGGGCTTGCGGCTCTTTCTAGCGACGATGAATTCCTTCATGCCCATGATGCGGCTCATCTCGTACGTGAGGCAGATGCCTTTGGCTTCGGCCGTCATGAGATAGTCGACCTCCGGCAGGCGCTTTACAAGCTCAGGGGCAACCGTCTGAACCAGCTCGGTGTCGGAGAGGCAGACAAAGCTCGCAAGTCCGAGTTTGTCGGAGATTTGCACATAGGGGAGCTTGCGGGTAAGGCCGCAGATTTCAAAGTCAAAATACTTCATGGCTGGAGGGGAAGCTGGTTGGAACTTGCGAGAGCTGTCGGAGGGCTCTTTGATCGCGCCGCATTTTATAACCTGGGAGGCTTGAACGGCATGATGACGACTGAGCGTTTTCGAGATGCATGAGCATGGAAATGACGCGTTGCATATTGAAGCGCCGCATTAATGTTTACACGCATAGACTAGGGTTCAACCGCACGCTTCACGCTCCATAAGCCAACGCAAGTGCTTTGATTGCCGCGGAAATGATTCAGAGAGAATCCTGCGTGTTTGATTAATTTGCTCTGGAAGGTGGCTGTTCAATGTTTTCGACCTCGAAAATCCTCGTACCTGTATGCGCCGCACTCATCGGCGTTTTCACTGCAGCCCCGGCTTCGGCTGAGGCTTATGAAGGCCAAATCCAGGTTTGGTTTTCTCCGAACGGCGGCGTGAAGCAGGCGGTGATTGACGCTGCTCGTCAGGCGCAGAAACGGATTCGCGTTTCCATCTATAAGATTGAAAGCCCGGAGATCACCAAAGCGCTTATCGAAGCCGCCCGCCGCGGCGTCTCCGTTGAAGTGGTGCTGGATGCCAAGAAGATGCATCTGAAGGCTTCTCAGAAAAAAGTGTTGGCGGAAGCTGGCATTCCGGTTTATGCCGACGCCATGCATAAGACCTTTCATGACAAATTTATGGTGGTCGACGGGCTGCGGGTTGCGACCGGCAGCTTCAATTACAAGGACTCCGGGGACACTTCAAATGCTGAGAACCTCGTTCTCATTGATTCTCCCGCCCTTGCTGCCCGATATGAAGCCGACTGGGAGAAGCATCGCAATGAGAGCATTCGATATGAACTCAAATGAGTTCATGGGGCAGAAATATTTATGTTGAGTTATTATTTTGCTGCCAGCGTTGAGAACGCATGTTCTTCATGATTGTCGCAGACTGGATGGCACCTGTGCTATAGGCGATGAGGTGGTGTCGGCATGTCGGGACGTCCGTTTCGCATAGGCTCTTGGCGCGCAGGTCGAACCTATGGGACGGCGTCTCTCAACTTGGCATACAGCCCATTCGTGCTGACGGCATGAACATCTCGAATCACTCTCTTCATGCGGCAAGAGAGGTTCAATGCGATCCTTTTCAGTCGCCGCCCAAAGAGAAAATCTTCAACCGGCGCCGAACAGAACTGTGGATGATCTCATCTGAAGCTGTTGAAGCCAGCTCCATGCACTTGGTCAACAAAATCCGGTATCAGCCGGGATTGCCGACGCGTCATGGCATAAAGGCCTCTCTTAAAAAAGAGACCTCTCGACACTGAACCTAGCCCGCAGTCCGCGAAGCTGCGGGCTTTGGGTTTAACGGAAGGTTGAGTTCGAGTCAGCAGGAAAAAACTCCGTTCTCCTCGGGCAGCCGATGTAATCAATCATCAGAGATGCGTCAGGGACAGCTGAAAGCGTGCAGCCTTCTGACCAACATGAGCTTTCGAGCCCTGAGGCGTCAACGAATGAGAGTTCGAACTCTTGTATTTGCGTAAGGCGCTGTATGCGCAGTATCGGGCAGCAGGTCTTCTGGTACTCGATGACATCCCGATCCTCATTGAATCCGTAAGTGAGGAGCAGCGTGACGAGCATGCCGACGGCCTGCCTGTGGTTCCTGGGCTGCCATCCCGAATCCCTCAAAAGTTCCAGAAATTTCGGAATCAGGACGATGTCGTCCACCAAGGAAAACTCGCGTTCTTCAGCGGTCGTCGGAATGCCGTAATCCGCAGGCTTGATGCCGTTGAGAAGAACTCGGCTGAGCTCCCGGGCCATTGAGACCCGTGCTTCGGTGTTCGGGTAGTCGACTATGCTCTTTAAGCAGTCTTTCTTTCTCAAAGTCAGATACCCCATCTCGGTCAGGATGCGCAGAGCGGGCTCTGGCGAGATGTAATCGACGTAATCGATGTACCAGAGATTCCCGGCACAGACGGCGCCCGCCGTCTCGCGGAAGGCTCGCTGGATGAGAGAGGCGACAAGGCGCGGTCTGGGTTCCGCGCGCACCCAGTGATCCTCAAAGCCGTACTCGGGATTTGCAAGAAAACTCAGGATCGAGAATGGGTTGTAGAGCCTCTCGCGCCTGCATCCGTTGTTGAATTGGTAGCCGCCGTAGCGCCGCCAGAGGCCTTCGAGCAGCTGATCCATCCCGAACCACATGCCGTGCTCCATCGCTCGGTCAAGCCACTCGCCGAAATTTTCCCTAAGCTCCTTCTCGGTGAAGCCGCAGACAAGAGCTGCGTCGCTCATCGTGGTCAGATGGTGCAGGAACTCGAACATGTCCCAAAGAGGAATTTGCGTAATGGCCGTAAAGCAGGCGAAGCGGAACACTTTTTCTGCCGAACCGATCATGCGGCAGAATTCGAAGAACTTTGCCCGCACGCGGCCGAGCCGCGCCTTGTCCTCAAGGCTTTCAAGCCAGGGCGAGTCGTAGTTGTCTACGAGGAGCACAAACTCATGAGTCCTGAAGCTGCTGAGCCAATCCGATATCTGCAGGAGCGGCGGTCTGCGGTCGCCGTCTGAAAGCCGAAAGCCGTGCCGGGAAAAAGCATCCACGATTGAGCTGTCGAAGCGCTCTTCAAAGCTCTCCGCATCCGGAGAGCCGCAGAGCGCTTCAAAGTCGAGACGGACGATTCGATGAACGCGTCTCAGCTTCCATATGCCGACGCCCTCGAGCGCCCGCAGATCTCCCGAGCCACGGCTGAAAAGAGACTCATAGGTCGAGAGGAGGAGCGTCTTGCCGAAGCCCCGGGGCCGTGCGATGTAAATCATGTCGCCGGGGGTGCGGGCATTGTCGCAGATGACTTCCGTCTTATCGACATAGATTGCCCCGGATTCGCGCAGTTTGGAGAATTCAGAAATGCCTAGCGGGAGTTGCTGAAGATTGCTGGTCATAAGAAGAGGGCTCAAGGAAAACAAAGTGCACTAATCACTTTATATAGATTTAATGACGAAGCGTCAAGAATTATGTTGAGTTCATTAGTGAAGGCGGAAGATTCCAATTTAGAGGCAAGAACGATAGTTTCCCTGGCGCCAGAGGAAGAAATTCCCTTCTTGCGTAGAATTCACAATGTCGCTGGCGCCGGGCTCCTGCGATGACCTGCCTTCCAGGCAGCTCCAGCTCGACGCGCTCATTCGATTCACCGGGAAGAAATGCCTCAATCTGCCGCATCATCCGAAAGCAAAGCTGCGTTTTCGCTTGCCGACGTCTTCGAGTTCAAATTTGATTCCAACGCCGGAGGGGGCCATAGGCGGTTCGTGCTTCCCGACTTCCAGCGGCCCTATGTCTGGACAAAAGCCGACGTGCAGAAACTCCTCGATGACGTTGACGAACTCCGAGCGGATCCTGACGGCGAGCCCGGGTCCCGATATCCCTCTGACGATTCCATGGGTTCCGGCGTGCATGCGCCGGAATACTTTTTCGGCTCCATCTGCCTGCGTAGAAGCGAGACGAACGAGGACTGCTGGGAAATTCTGGACGGTCAGCAGCGCCTTACGAGCTTCCTTCTCATCGCTCACGTCATTGATCTTCAGGTTTCCGCGCTCGAAAAAAACGCGAAGCAGGCCTCCAAAGCGGATGCCGCGCTCTTGGATGTCATCCGGGGACACTGGAAAGCTGCGAAGTCCATCCTTGAAAAGCAAATTTTGTTCTCATCCAATCCGAGGACGCATGCCCAGGTGCGCAAAGTATTCGAGGAATTCAATCTCGACTATGAGTTGCTGCGCATAGACGGACCGGACCTTCACCTTGCAACGCTATGCAGGGACGTTGAGCGCTTCGAGTACATCCTCCGCAAAGGCATGGTCGCCGTAAGGCTTCTCATCTCGCAGGCAGCGGCCGAACAATTCTTTCAGGGTGAAAACAATCGCGGACTGCCGCTTTCGCTCCTCGATCTTCTGAAGGCCTATCACATGCGTGTGGCCAAAGCCTGTTTTCATCAGGAAATTGGGCGCATCTGGCATCTTTTCAATGAGGGAGAGGAAGAAGTTCCGGATGAGGACGGTGCTGCGAAGAAGAGTTCGGCAGAAGACAAATCCTCTGATCGTGAACGCCGGGCAAAACTCGTATCCAACTTCGTCATACCCGCGATGCTGATGAGATTCGGCATCGCGCCCTGGGAATCTTCCCGCCCGGCTTTTCGCGATCGATGCCTGGCGCTCCTGAAAGGCAAAACTGGCACTCATCTCAGAGGCCGGTTCATTGATTGGAAGCTGAGCTCTGAGGGCGGAGCCGCCGGTCATGAACGTTTTGCTTTTGGTTTGCCCGATGATCCCGGGACC
>ERZ1673744.1321-NODE-1321-length-22952-cov-6.735642_pt1 | contig 22952 bp, 30 predicted proteins | sample MGYA00580207_ERZ1673744 | MGnify/ENA primary metagenome ERZ1673744 (study PRJEB41218, sample SAMN15661751) | gut metagenome | host: Homo sapiens | place: Canada: London | collected 2015-08-20/2019-03-30 | study: EMG produced TPA metagenomics assembly of... | reverse complement strand
TTGCAAAGTTTAAAAAGTGATGAAAGTAGGTGGTATCAATGACAATTTATGCAGAAGAGGATTTGGGTGACGGATTTTTTAAAGTAGCTTTCAATTTTCTGCCCGCTGTGATAATTGCAATGCTTTTTACTGAAATGATGCCGCCTGCCGGAATTTTTGGCTTTGTTCTCTGCCTCGTCAGTGCAGTGCTGGGATATATTGTATTGTGGTATATAAGCTTTATAGTTCAGACCTTGGCTTTCTGGCTGTTTAATGTCTGGGGATTGATTACATAGTAAATATTTTCTCGGGTGCTTTACTTCCGCTTTGGTTTATGCCACAACCTGTTCTGAATATTATTAAGTTCACACCGTTTGTAGGAATCATACCTTATATCATCGCTTACTTTTTCTGGAAGTTCAGTATGAGGTATTATAAAAGTACCGGTAATTAAGGTTTATTGCAAAATATAAAATGGCAGACGCATAACATTAGTAAGTTTCAATTTAGCGATTATAGCTAAACTGAAGTGCGATGATTTGTACAATACAAACTACAAAATCGTCATCTTATGTTATGCGTCTGCCAACTTAATTTTTGCTCAAAAACAAGAAAAAGCCCGATTTAATCGGACTTTTCAGGGTGGTGCGAATGTTCTTAACCAACCTAAAATTTCACACTTAAAATCCGGCTGAAGGCTCACATATTTTCCCGTACATTTGCCGACGTTGCGTCTCTTTGATATGATGATAGCAGAAGATTTTAAGGAGGTCAAGATAATATGGAAAAGTACAAATATAACGAAAGCAACGGGCTATGGTATGAGCTACAGGGCAACTATTACTTGCCGTGTCTGAAACTACCGGAGGAAGAACAGGTGCATATCGGTATATGGGGGCAGCGGCACTTGAATTATCTGCGAGAAAACAAGCGGGTTCTTCTCTCCGGCTTGCAGCTCAGTGGCAAATTGAATAGTTACCTTGCTGATATTGACAAACAGGCAGAAGAAATGTGTTCCCGGCTGGTTAAGCAGATGGCAGAGCGTGAGGGTATAACAGAACAGCTCAAGGCAGAGAATCAAATGGAATGGGTTCGCCAAATGAATAACATACGAATCAGAGCAAACGAAATCGTATTACGTGAGCTTATATATAATGCATAGATGAACTTGGGGATGGTTTGACTGCCGTCCCCATTATTATTGTTTATTCTGCGTATATCAATGCAGGAATAATTTATAATTAAAATGCAGTTGCCGCTGTTTCAAATGCAGGCATTTTTAATCGAACATTACACCCGGATTGAGCTGCGCCGGGGAGCGCCAGAGAATACCGTGTTCAAACAAGAACTGAGCTTTTAAATTCCAGTATTCCAGACAGAAATTCATCTGTTTGGCTTTATCTATTTTTTCCTCCACCTTGTCAATCACCGCGAGGTATTCCTCCGTTTTTTCAACGGGATCGTTTTTGATGAATCCCCGTCGGTTTTCCTGTGCTGAGAAAAGCAATTCGCGAATCCTTTCATCCGGCAGACTGGCGGACACGATTGCGACAAGGTCGGAGCAATCGTCAGGTTCATAATAATTTCTTGCCTTGACCGCCAGATAAAAGCAGTTTTCCAACCGTTCCATGTCCTCACTGTCATATTCTCTGAGTTTCATAAGCTCTGTATGAGCTTGAAGCAGCGGTGTGTAATATTTCACGGACATTCCCGCCCGGCACATTTTGTCATAACATTCGGTAAGATACCAAAGCGTCGGAATGATCTCTTCCAGCGTTTCTATATCGTGGTCACGGGGAGCAAGCGCAATTTGCGCCATTTCGGCAAGATAAGGGCTGTCTTTATAGGTGGGCGCTGCGTGGCTGTGCTCCTTATGGCCTTCAATAATGTCGTGAAGCTTTACAATTCTGTTTAATTCCTGCATGGAAATGTGCATAGTATACCTCCCGTTTATAGGTCTATTCTATCATAGCCTTGATAAATCCGATGATATTCTGGGCGGCGTTATAGCGAAGCATACCTATACCAAAGGAAAATTCGTCAAGGCGCTCTTTTGAAAATGGAAACAGCAGCTTGACCGAGTAGTAAGGCTCGTCCGCTCGGTCGGCTATTATTTTTCGCAGTTCGTCCTCGTCCCGCGCAATCAGTCCGTTTTTATAGAAATAGTTGATTTTATTGGGAACGCATTTCGGATAAAGCTCGGTATCAAAGCAGTGATCGGCGGCAATGTCGGCATCGCACAGATTAAAATAATCGTAAGCCGCTCCGCCGAAACGTGAATCCCAGGCTGCATCGGTATGGGCGGTTACACCTTTTATACGGGTGATGTTCCAGGAATGAGGCTCCCGCCGCCCGTCTTCGTGTAAAGCCTCTCCTACAACCACAATTGAGGCTATTCCAAGTCTGTCGCACAACAGTTTATATGCCTTGGCGAATCCTTCGCAGACGCACCGATCGCGGAGCAATGCACCGACCACCGAAAAGCAGTCGCTGTCAAATGGCTCCTCGGCCGTATGGATGGAATACAGAAAATTATGCACACTGAGCTGCTTGGCAAGCGGACTCATATCCGGCTTTATGCGGTTTTTTATAAATAGATCTACTTTCCTTTCTACCTCTGCCCATAGCTGTTCGGCTTCTTCCTTCGTGTAATCGTACTGAAAAATCAACTGAATATACATTGGCGTTTGCTTGACGATTACCCGATGTCGATTGAGATAGAAGAAAACCGGATTGTCAAACAGTACGGCGGTCATGATCTTCCCCGTGTCTACCGTAAACGCTTTGCCCATACCGGCGTGAAGTGATAACGCAGGTTCAAAGCGAAGAAGCGCTTCGCATATCCGATCATATAGATTTTTCTCACCGTCCGTCAGACGGGAATAATAAAACTTGGAACCGTTATCGTTCATTTCACACCTCGACTTATTTTTATTCTGTTATTTCCTGTACACCGATTCGCTCTTACAGACAAGGTCTGTGTTGACGAGAATGCCCACCGACATATCATCACCGCTGCCTTTTTCGGAAAGAGTCGGCAGATACTCCTTTAATTGTGCTATGGCGGTTTCCTCATCCGTCTCCGCAAAAGATTTTAGCGTCACGCGGTAAAAATCATACAGCCTTTCATCCCCGGCAAAGCAATCGTCAATTCCGTCGCTGCCGATAAATACAGCGGCGGGCAAGGTGCGGCTGAAGCAAAACCGAAATTCTTTGGCAGCATTTTCGTCGCAAAGAGAGGTGGTGACATTCAAAAAACATTCCTCGTCCCACGGAATCGGCTGTGTAAATTCACCGGTTTCCGATACGGCCACGCACTTTCCATCGCCGATCTGCAGTCCCAGCCAGAAGTTTTCTGCCAATACTGCGCCGATAAGCGTTGTGCCGTATGCGGCTTGCAGCCGTTCTCCTGCCTCATATCTGCGCCGTGCCTTTTCTGATACGCCGCTTAGCTCATCTTCATCAAAAGGATGTTGCCTCATATCCTGCTCGACAAGGCTGTTCCAACGAGCGATTATGCTTTTGATCAGTTGTTCCATTCGGGATTGCCGTTGCTTTTCCGCAGCCGCCGCAGAAAGCGCCACTATTAGATCGGGATTTTCCATACAGTCCATAAAGGCAACGGCTGCCAATTTGCTCCCTCTGTCGGAGCGGAAATAATCTGCGCCGCCATGACCGTCGCACACAACAACAAGGCGGCATTCAGTCTTTTCACAGCTTTGCGAACAGTCCTGACAGACCGTGCCGTTTTTGATATGTGAGGCGCCGATGACTGTCAAATGGAAAGCCCGATAGTCCGTCACCATTCCAGATCACCGTCGTCATCCGGCTCGGCGGCTTTTACCTCGCTTATTTTGTCAATCATCTCATCCTGCTTGTTTGCAGCCTCGTCCACGCCGCCTTTGCCGACACCGCTGGACTTTGATCCGATTTGGGATGCAGTAACCGAAACGAAACGAATCATTTTGGTGAGCGCTTCCGGCGTATGCACGGTAAGCACCGCTTCTTTATTACCTGTGAATTCGGCAAGTACATCACGGTTCGCATCCTCGCCGATGGCGACCGCTACCTTGATGGCCTTTTTGAACCAGTTATTCTCTTTGAGATTTGCGAGGGATGATGCATATTCATCGGTCGGCTCGCCGTCCGACAGCAGAAAAATAGCGGGTGCAAAGGAACCGGCCACATCGCCCATAAAGGCTTTACGGGACAGTTTTTCGTTGAGTTGCTTGCAAGCCTCACCGAAATCGGTCAGTCCGTCCGCCGTCAGAAAGCTCCATGTAAAGTCCTCTGCGTCCATCGGCGCAGGCGTGATCCATCTTGTACCGCTTGAAAATTCCAGCACAGCGATTTTGATTGCCGCGTCGGCATTTTCGCCGGATATTTTTCGTATTTCGGGAATAACCTCCTCAATGGCGGAATTGAGTGTCCCCATTTTTGCTCCGTCCATACTGCCTGATGCATCAACAATAAAGAAAAGGGTCATGGTTCTGCGGGAAACCTCCACCGCACCTTCATATATATTTGCCATTTTATAAGCCTCCTTATTCGACGGTCGCGATACAGTTCGGGAAATGAATCTGTTTTGTTTTTGTTGCGACCAGTACCTCGTTTTTGCCGATTGTTTTTACATTGCCGTCCTTGGTTTCGGCCTGCCAAGCCTCATAACTGAGATTGCGAAGCCCCCATATGGCCGGATTTTTAGGATTGCGTATAACCTCGCCGACAATTTTTCTGAAATCATCGCTGTCCCGGTCGGTGTGGCACCGATAGAGCTTCATGCCGGGGAACAAGGCAACCTTGTAGCGGTTCTGCGATAATAACACAGGCGGTCTCGGAATTTTCAGGCCGCAATTTATACATAAGCTGTCGCCGTCAAGATTAAGGAATGTTTCCCCACCGCAGGGACATTTCACGATGCAGTCCCGAAGCTGTGTAAAGACGATTTGCCAATCGTTATCGGTAGGGCGAGGCTCCTGCCCGTTCATAGCGTTCTTGGAAAATGCTTTCAAGAACTGCTCACGAATGAATTTGGGATACACCGGCCAAAAGCGCAAAGCGTTCGCATGGATGCCGTGTACTGGGCGGTTGGAATCATCCGTTTTATCATAAATAAATACCGGCTCTTTGCCATAAAATTTCAGCTCCAATTCCTCTGTCAGGCAAGGGTGCTCCACCACACGCTTCCCCTCCAGCGGGTGATCGAGAAACAAAAGGCGGAACAGCACAACCGCCAGAGAAAATCGGTCGCTCATGACATCCGGGCGCTTGATATTCCGCACCACCTCCGGCGCCATATACCGTGCTTTCCCGGCAATGCCGAGGCTCTCTCCGTAGGGTGCCACATTGTCGTTGTCGCAGATGAGCGCCTCGCCGGTTTTGGGATCAAGAAAGAAGTTTCCGTCGTTCATATCCTGATAGGAAAAGCCTTTTCGGTGCAGCTCCCGAAAGCCGTTGGTGATATTCAGCGCCGCATTAGCCGCCGCCGACAGAGAGGAAAAATGCACCTTTGCCAGCAGAAAATCCGAAAACTCCCTGTAATTTGACGGGCGCAGCTTCATGACATAGCCAAAGCTGCCGTCCCTTTCCTTTGTCAGAAATTCGGGCCACAGAAAGGCGGGGGAGGGCGCACCCTGCCGGATATTGTTTTCAAGATTCTGATAAAATCGGCGGGGATTCTGCAAGGCGCCTTTATGATACCATTTCAGCGCATATTCTTTTCCGCCGATATGCACACGGTATACCGTGCCTTGCCCGCCCTCGCCGAGTTTTGCAATCACCTCTGCCGACTGCCCGTTTTGCAGCGGGATCCTGCTGCCTTTTGTAAAATACCGTTCCATATATAAACTCCCTTTTATGAACGGTCAATGCCGAAGCGGATACCGTTAATGCGGTCCCTGCCCTCGCCGAAGAAGAAATAGGCGTAGCCGTCGATATTGTCGAGAAAGCCGGTGCTTTCTGCCAGCGGATCGAATTGCAGCAGCAGTTCCTCGTCCGTTTCATAGCCGGAGGACGGAACACCGAACAAACGGGTTCCGTCAAAATCTTCATCGGCAGGCTCAAAGCTCATGAGCCAATCCTCGTTCAAATGAGCAAACTGCACTTCCGCCTCGTTGAAATCATCCACAACGACATTCGGCTCGCCGTCATAATAATACGCCATCGACTGATAGGGATACATCTCAATATCGAGGAAAAGATAAAGATAGCCCGTATGCGGCAGCTTGTTTTCCGTGTCAAGCTCTGCGATATCCGAAAGCCGTATCTGCCCAAAGAAGATAATGTCCTCGGAAAACATTTCCAGCCACCCATCGGGAAGTACCGGCGCACCGAAAAACTTACTGGTACAGGGGTCGTGATTTCCATCCGCCTTTTTTATTTTAATTCCGATCGCATTCATAGCCGTACCTCCTAAATCAGTTTAAATTCATAGAAATACCCGCCGTCAAAGGAGCGCGGCCGATAGGTTATTTCTTCACCCTTGTTTATTGTCCATGTTTTGTTATATTTCGGATCGGCGCAGTGTACCGAAAGGCTGATACTGTTTTCTGTTACCTCGTCTACGGTAAAATGCCGCTTGCCTTTTCCGAAATCGGGGATCTCCCCGACTTCACAGGGGAAACATAAATCGGCGGTAACTCTTTCACGGTAGCCTCCCGCCACTCGGTTAATGCCCCAAGCTGTTTCCTTGATTTTCAGTTTCATTTTATTTGCGCCTCCTTTAGTCCCGTCCCTCGCCGGAAAGCCACAGATAATGCGCCGCTTTTTTACCGTCCGGCTGAATGTGTAAAAGACCTTTGGTGTATATCTCATAAAGCCTTATCATAGCCGAGCGCACGCCCTGTTCGGCGGCTTCGGTGTAGAGGAGAAGTGCCGCGTCAATATTCCTGTCCGTGCCAAAGCCGTTTTCATACAAATGCGCCGTCTGATACATTGCCGAGCCGTCGCCCGCATCTGCCGCACGGGAAGCCCACAAAAACGCTTCACGGTCGTCACGGGTTTCGGGGTAGCCGAGATGATACGCCATACTCAGAGCGTTCATCGCGTCGGTATCGCCTGCTTCGGCGGCAAGACGATACCACGCCATCTGTTTTTTGTGCTGCTCTCTGATTTTTCTCTTTGGCTGTTTTTCGGAATATTCCAAATTCCGAAGCTGTGCCGCCTGCTACCAAAACGGGATATCTGTGTCTGCAAGCTCCGAATCGGCAAGGCCGATAATCGCCTGAACACTTCCGCCGTCGGCGGCACGGCGAAGATACTGTCTTGCCAGTTCTTTATTGTAAAAGCCGCCGTTTTTGTCAAGATAAACCGCTGCCACGCTCAGCAGAGCGTCAACCTGCCCCGCTTCAATGGCTTTGTTAAACCACCCGGCGGCACCGGTTTCATCATTTTCCTTTTTGCATAACTGTGCCATCTGCCAAAGGGCGTCAATGTTGCCTTTGTCGATCTGCTCCTGCAAAATTTCACGGATCGGGCGGAGGTCAAAGCCGTCTGCAAGCCGCGCTTTTGCCTTTTCATCTCCGAGCCCTGCCGCCTTTTCGCACATTTCCTTGGCTTCGGCGGCTTGCACCTCGTATACGCCGCTGTCGTGTAAATGACATAACGCAAAGCAGGCGCGGGCATTGTCCTTCTTCGCCGCTGCACGCAGAAGCGTGAGGGCTTCCTGCAAATCCTTTGCGCAGCCGTACTGACCGTATACACGGGCAAGGGCTAAATCAACCATGGCGTCGGGATTACCCATATCGGCGGCTCGATTCAATGGTGCGAACACCTCGTTCCACTCGCCGCTTTCCATAAATGCAAGCGCCTTTTCATAACACCGTTTGCCTTCAATCGCCATTTTGCGGCGACATTCGTCTTCACGCTCCTGTACGCTCTTGCTTGTCGATACGCCCTCATAGCAGCGTACCGCCTCCGGCCAGTCCTCATATAATTCGGCAAGAAATCCCTTTCGTACCAGCACATCGAAGTTATATCCGTTAAAGCTCCCGGCGATGATCAGATGATGCAGTCCGCATTGTATTTCCGCAAGTTCGGGAACCGAAAAATAACAGCCTGCAAAGCTCGCGTCGGCTTCGTTTCCCAGCGGAAAATCGCCGTCGAACGATGCGTCCATATCGTCCATGATCTTTGCCATCTCAATATAATACATATCATCGTGCGACGATGAGGGCGGCTCCGGCCTATTTCGCTCGGTAATGAGCTCACCGGCTTTTTCGGCGCGTTTTGAGAGCCTTTGTGCCAAATCCTCCGCACCCGGAAACTCCGCCGCAATAGCAGCATATTCCTTTAGCCATTCCTGCAATTTTGCCGTGGGTTCTTCTCTGTATTTTATTCCAAGCACCGTTTCGGGTTTCATATGCGCTCCTCCTTTACACCATAATGATAGCACATCATGTAGATCGTTTGGTCGCCGCCGCAGCGACATTTATTTGCCGTTTTTTACGGCTTCGATGCGGGCCTTCCATACAGCCGCATATTCATCTCCGAGCGCTTCGGACTTTTCGGCATATTCTTCTGCTTTCTCGATATTAGGCTCAAATCCGTATCCGTACAAATACGCAAAAATGAGATATACAACAGCGTATTTATAAGCCTTATGATCAGCCTGCATATTTAATGCGGTATCATTTGCCTGCCGATTAAAATCAGGCTTTTGCTTCAACAGCCTTTCAACGAGCTGCAGGGTTTCTTCATCAAAATCCCCTTTGTAAACTGAAGCCCAAACAGCGCCGAAAATCCGTTCCACAGCAGATGTTTCCAGCTTTTCGATACCTAACCCATATAGTTCTCCAAAACAATAATGCAGAGCTATTCGTCCGATGCTTTTGTCGTATTCGTTTTTTCTTATCCTTTTATACGCTTTTTCCAAAACCGATTTTGAAGCGGTTCCTTCAATCAGTGTTTCCATTGCTTCATCGTATGACATTATTCCAAACAGTCCCATAATAGATTTCTCCTTTCAGTCTGTATTTACTCTACAATTTTATATTTCGAATAATTCGGTAATTTGTCCATAGAGTATTTATAGTATTGCACCTTATAGAGGAGTCTTTCTTCGCCGCTTTCATCAAGGGCGTTGACGCGGTTGCCGTCCCCGGAGCAGCTTAAAGATACGCCGTCCTTTTTCAGGACATAATACTGCGAATTGATGCCGTATTCGCCGCCCGATACCTTTTCGGTAAGAGGTTTTAATACCGCAGCCGGATTAAACGCCTCCAATTTTTCGATATGTTTGCCGAAAAACTCCGAGCCTTCCATATAGACCTTGCAGTGATCATCATCAATGAGTGCCCGTTTGCCGTTTATATCCGTGAGATAAAACTCGCCCTCAAGCCCCGTGCCAAAATCATAACCGCTGAAATAGTAGTTGAGCACTGTTTTGCCGTCTACGGTAAAATTTGAGGCAGAGGCAAAGCCTTTTGACGAGCCGAAAAGGTTAGATACAAAGCCCTCTTTCTTTGGAGAAACATTCAATTGGTAGATTTCATATGTATTGCTTCCCGAAAGTGCGGTGCTTATGACATTCGAACCGTCACCCGATTCCTTCTGCGTAATTTCAAACGGTGCAAGCAGGTTGCTTTCATTTTTAGAATAGGAATAATACTTTATTCCCACAAACACTCCCGCCACTAAAAGGATCAGGATTATAATAGTTCGCCAAAAGCTGCGCTTGACCTGTTTTGGAGTATAGACAGTTTGTGTACCGTTGGCATAGGTCTTTACCGTATTACCGTATTCATCGGAAGACAGGGTATATCCCGGTTGTGAAGGTGCCTGAGATCTGCCTGCCGTTTTGTTTTCCCTGCTTCCGCTGCGTTGAGATGCCATTTGCTGTTGACAGTTTAAGCAAACTGCTCCAATTACATCTCCAGGCATAGGCATCCCACACCTTGCACATCGTCCCATAAATTAAATCACTCCTTTTGAATAAATTTTGATCTTCACCGTTTCCGCCTCCGGTCGATTATCGGGAGCGTAAGCGGTATATTGTCTTGTTGTTTCATACGGCACATCGGTAATGCTTACAAAAATCTCGCCGCCGAGGTCTGCTATATCTTTGCTGATTTTTAAGCGCTTATATCGGCAAAGCGGGTATTCGAGACGGCTTAAATCGTATTCACCGTCCTGAAAGGCAAATTCCGCCTTTGCCTTTCGGACAAGTCCGCCGCCCTCAGCCGACATTTCGATGCAGATCACGCGTTGAAACAGGTCCGCTAAATCCGGCTCTGTCGCGACCGTTCTGCCGCAGTCAAGGCAGATTGTTTTTTCTTTTCTGCGGTCAAAGGGATTGCCGAAGTTTCCTCCGGTTGTTTGCAAACGGGATGAGCCGCAATAGGGGCAGGTCAACATCCGCTATCACTCTCTTTCTTTAGCTCACTGAGCAGGTCAAAGAGTGCGTCGATTTTGTATTTGTTCTTGCAGTTTTTCTCCCAGCGGAGTGTCTGCTCATCCTCTTCGCCGCACATCAGCTTGTTTGCCATAGCGTCGCCGTAGCCGGAATGACTCGCCTCCCAATATGCATTCGAGAGGCTTTTCAGCTTCTCCTCTAATGTCATTGAATCGTTTACAAGATAGGAAAGCATTTCTTCAAGTTCTTTGATTCGATTGCGTTTTTCGTCTGTCATTTTTGTACCTCCTTATATGGCAGTCATTCTGCCGTTTGTCTCTCGTATCAGCTTTCTTGCCTCGTAGTCGGAGTAGCCCATAGACCTAAGATCTTCATAGCTATAACTTGGAGGTTCCATTTTTTTGGCAACAAGCATTATAACGGCAACAGCGGCAAGCCACACAATAAAGATTGCGGCGGGCGCTATGCTGAATACAAGCACGGTTGAGAGTGCCGCCATCATCAGGCAGCGCAGCGGCGCCGTGCCGTCCTTTGTCAGACAGAATTGTGCGACCATACCCAGCTTTTTACCAAAGGCAGTCTTAACACAAAGGATTCCGCCGAGCAGCATCGCCATAAGGAAGCACGCCTCAATGCCGAACATATTGTTAAAAATCGGACTTGCACCCTCCATCGATGTGTCCCCACCTCCGGTAGCGGCGCTGAGTATAATGGGCATAGTTACAAAGGCTCCGCGCATAATGTCGTAGCCGCCGAAAATGCAGGCAAGCACTTTGGCAAGCCCCGGCTTAATAAAGGAATATTTCGCACTGTAAACCGAAAACAGCGGCAGGAAAACGAAGATAAAGACGACGCCGAACAGCGTACTGCCGAAAGTCTTGATCTGCATGATAACCGTGCCAAACGCCGAGGCTTCATCCTTCGGCACGATCCAAAGGGCAAACATCAGTGCAAAATTCAAAATGATAGCGAGAACAGAAAGAATTTTTCCTATCACGCCGAAAAAGCCTTCCAGCCCGAAGCGGTCGATAAACCGCAGTGCCCCGAAGGCGGGGATCAGCACACTGAGCTTGTCGTAGGTGTCGAGGTCATCATAATCGCCGACATTCTCGCTGATGCAGAATATGTAGGATAGGATAAGCAACACAGCCGTGACGATCCACCAAACGCTGATCCCGCTGATAAATCCCAATACGACAAAGCCGATAAACCAGACTGCACCGAGGATTCGGCTCTGACAGGCGGCATAGCCCACCACAAAGCCGGGAACCAGCATCAGGCTGAACAGCCCGCCCACGGCGTTCCACACATCGGCGTACATATATGCACCCATGAAATTTTCGGGAAGGAGATAGATTCCTCCTGCCGCAAGCATCAGCACTACCATAAACGCTGTGCCGAATAATAGTGTAATGACTTTTTTGAACATACCCATCCTCCTTCTGATTACGGTATATAATTGCCTGCCCTTAAAGCAGCAGCTTTTTTTGCATTTCTCCTTCGATAAAGTAAATTTATGATAAACACGGCGATGATTGACACTATTCGGTACACCACAATGCCTGTTATCATTCCGTAAAACAGGCGGACAACGCCGTTATAATCCGTCAGCCCCACCAAGGCAAGCTCCACAGGCTCAGAATCGGGCAGCATTTTCACCGACTGTCCGGTGATATCCTTTACCACAATCTCCTGACCTTCAGAAAACGGAGGTGCGGCGTAAAAATATAACCCAAGCACCAACGCAATAAACAGTCCCGTTACAATAAGGTAAATTTTCAGCGGCCGCCAGCGGCGCTTTGCGTTGCGGTCATACCGGGCAATCGCCGCCGCTGTCGGCTGTGCGGGAGCGGCATATGTATGCGAGAACGGAATGCCTGCCGAATTGCTCTCGGGCGGCTCGTAGGTGTCCTCCGGCTGAACGGAGGCATTTTCATAGGCTGCTTTCAGCACATCCACCTGAGGCCACCTTTCAAACACCGCATACAGCATCAAATAGTGCATTGTGACGACCGCCATTTTTTCATGCTCATCAAGCGTTTGGAACAGGCGCGTCAGATGTTCGGTAAACGCCGTTATCTGCGGCGGCGACATGAGATTCCGCCCGATATTCGCATAACCGGGAACGGTCAGCGCAAGTGGCAGATCGTCGCACAGCCTGTTGATGTTTGACACATACAGCTTCAGTCTTTCAGACATACGCTCTCTGTCGGCAGAGCTTACGCTGTTCCAGCCGCCCGACACCGCCGAGCAGGCAATGAGCAGCGAAATATCCTGTATCGGGTAGCTTCCTCCGCCGTCATCGGAAAATCGGGATAAGCCTTCTGCGCAAAGCCGAAAGCACGCCGCCGCTGTTTCGATGGATTTGTCGATTCCTTCGGCGTATGTCTGCTCCGCCTGTTTTTTTAACTCGTCACATATGCTCATAGTTTTTTCTCCTTAACGGTAGTTTTATGACTGTCACATATCCTTCGTTTCGGTTTCCATCACTTTTCGTACCGAAAGTTTCTTCCCGGACAGTTCCCCCGCAAGACGCAAAATCTGCGGGATACGGTATAGGTTCTGCCGATCCTCCGCATCAAAATTCCGCCCCGTAATATCGGAAAGTTTTTTGGTGCTTTCCGCAGAAAGTCGAGCGTGGCACTTTTTTAATTTATCCTGGTAAATGCCATCATGAACGCAGTCAAGCGGCAAATCCGTCCAGCCGGACGCGCGCATAAACGCTTCAAAGCGCAAGGCCTCCTGTCTCAGAAGGAGATCCTCAAATGCCGGCAATGTTTCTTCCATAACAGAGAGGTCGCCTCCTCCGTCATCAACAAGCTCAAGCCCCATCAGATACAGCTTATAGGGCAGAGAAACAGCATACGCACCCGCGTAGTTTTTGTAATACTCCACCTGATTGTACAGACTTTTGAGCAGCGCAGGTGTATGTGTTTCGTTGATTTCGGTAATGCCTATACGCACGGCATTGACCGCAACCGCCAACCAATAGTCAAGTGAATCGGCAGTCAGGATATGTCCGTAGGTCTTCTCATAGCTGCCGAAGGGCAACAGTGCAAAGGAGCACAGCTTTTGCTCCGTATATCTCTGCCGGTCGGCGGATATTTTCCAATCTGAAAGGCACAAATACGGCAGAAGCAGTTCCTCGGTTGCCGTTTTGTCCATCAGAATATGTATAAACGGTTTGTCGCCGTTCAGCCCGTAAAACCGCCGCAGATACAGTCCGGTGCGGATATTGCGCTTTTCCTCTCCCAGCGACACAATGATGTAATCGGGAGAGATACCGGACAGCACCTTCGGAAAGCTGTCGGTTTCCGTATCCGCGGTATAAAACTGTATGCTGAACCTTTCGGCAAGCTGCGGCGAGCTTTTGGCCAGCAATGCCTTTGCCCGGTCGCCGTCGCGGTCGATGACATGAATCTCCGTCCGTATTTCGTCACCCAGCTGCCCGCACCAGGCAACGGTCCGCAGAATTTCAAGACCGATATTTCCCGCGCCGACAATCAGTACCGACAGTCTGTTTCCCGTTACGGCTTTATACAGCGGAAAGTCCCGCACAAGCTGCCGGGCGATAAGCTGTTCTTCGTTAATAAGCTGCACATGAAATTTTTCGTACAGATAATCAAAGATGACCGAAGCCGTTTCATCCTTGGTATAAAGCCACATATACAGAGTATCACTTGCCACATCGTTGTATTTTTCAAAGAGCCGCAGACCGTTTTCCAGATTGATACTGCCGTCAAAATTCAACAGATAATAATGGCGTTTGCGGCGGATGTTATGCCGGACGGAGGTAATATTCCCGGTCAGCACATACCCGCCGAGCTTTTTGATTCGGGACAGCAGTTCGGCGCTTTCATCCTCCGTACTGCCGGAAATCGCAAACAGAATCAGCGGTTTCCGTTCCTTTTCGGCAATATTCTCCGCAAGGCAGACGGTGCGTTCGTTTACAGCCGAGAATAAATAGGAATCCCGAAATACCGAACGAAGTCGGTAGAGCAGCCTTGTGAACCGCTCCGAGAAGAAGGACAGCGTAATACCGACCGTAAACAGCGGAGCTAAAATGAACAGAAACAGCAGTACCGCCCGATAGACCGAAACAAAGCTTACCTGAACGGCGCCGATGCTTTCCAGTATTTCCACCGGATCGGCATTCATTAACATGGCGCACATGGCGTTGAACACCGACAGCCAAAAGGCATAGGGACTTCTGCCGCCGATGTAATACGGCAGCACCATCACCACCAGCGACAAAAACACGCCCACACCGAGGGTGCGGATAACGCTTTTCAAATTATTCCGTTTCCATACCGCGAGGAGAACACTGACCGCAACGATCAGGATTTCTACTGCGGCACACAGCTTTAATGCGGTTTCAGGCTGCATGGTGCACCTTCCTTTTTTGATGATATTCTTTTATTTGTACTGTTCAAACATTCCGTCAACAAATCTTCCGTGAAGCTCCTCCTCGTAGCGGTTGATTACCGTTGCCGGTCCATCCGGATGTTCGCGGAAGGTATCACAGTAAATAATGCTTCCGCCTTTCACTCCATAGGGGGTATACCTGCTTCGTTCGGTAGTTCCGATAACATACATGACGCCTCTGCCGTAGCAGACGGAATCCTTGCATTCGCCGACATAGTAGAGAAAGAAATCACAGTTTCCGGAGGGATCTTTTATCCCGCAAACGCTTTGAAAATGACCGCGCGGAATGATATCGCCGCGAAAATCGTTACTTGCCATGATGATTGGCATATCGGTTTCGAGAGAGGTATAAAGCCGAATTCCCGTCCCGTACGGCATATCATCCTTGAATTGTCCCTGGTAGCGATCACTCGGACATTCTGAGTCGTCGTCCGGAAAACGGTATTCACCGAAGCCCTCCTTTACGCGGTAAATCGTATTGCCGCGGCGTCTTTCAATGATCGGGCCACAATACTCTGATCCGTCTTTGTAAGCGGTCCAGCGCCCGGCAGAACTGCCGATCACTTTACCATCTGCCGCTTTATAACCGCTCCATTTGTTTCCCCGGTTATAAAGAAAAATCCCGTTTTCTTTGTCGTTTTCATACTCACCCACATACACCTCACCGCCGGACAATGTCATGCAGCCAAAGCCCTGAAAGCAGTCATCCTTCCACCAACCGAAATATTTTGACCCGCTTTCAAAGGTCTGCTCACCGTAGCCGCAGCGCTTGTCGTCCTTCCAAAGTCCCTTGTAGACCCTTCCGTTTCCTTCGTCCAGCATGCCGTAGCCCTCGTAGCTGTCCGCATGGAAGTAGCCCCGGTAGAACCCGCCGTCTGCAAAGAAATATGCGCCGAATCCCTCGCGCACGCCGCCGACCGCCGCGCCGCTGTAGGAATCCCCGTTTTGGTAACGGAGCAGCACGTTGTCTCCGGTATCGGATTCCTCCGTTTCGTCCCCGCCATTATCGTCACTGTCCGACAGATACATTTTTCCGTCCGAGCCGGGCAGGTACCCTTGATCGAGAAGATCGCCGAACACATCATCGAAATCTGCGAATTGGTCGTCGAAGCTGCCGTCATCGTTCGGCTTGAGCGGATCGTCGATATTGCCGTTTTCCTGTAGGCGGAGTATGGCGCAGAGCCATGTGCTGTCGTCGTCATCGTATTCACCGGACAGCCTGAACAGATCAAGCAGCGGATCAAGGTAGTCGCCGTCCCCGGTGTCCGTCCATAAATAGCAGGCGAGATTGGCAAGATACGGCGCAAGATCCGTTCTTTCGTCGTAAACAAGGCTGTACATCGCCGCAAGGAGGTACTCCTTTTCGGTAAATCCGCGAATAAAGTCAATACGGAGCTCGATGCTCTCCGTGAGCTCGCCGCTCTCCACGCCGAGGATCTCGGCGATGATCTCCTTTGTTTCCGCATAATCGCCGCCCGCAAATTCCTCATGGAATTCATCGACGAACGGCTCCATATACATACACGAATTGAGGAGATAGCGATCCAGCGGGTCGCGGAAAAGCTCCGGACGGAGGATTTTTTCGTGAAGCTCGCCGACCGAGGAAAACTCCTCCCATTCGAAGTCCTCTGCCGTATTGCTCTCGGGCGACTCGTAGGCTTCCTCCGGCTGAACTAAGGCGTTTTCATAGGCGTCTTTCAGCACATCCACCTGCGGCCATTGCTCAAACACCGCATACAGCATCAAATAGTGCATTGTGACGACCGCCATTTTTTCATGCTCGTCAAGCGTTTGGAACAGGCGCGTCAGATGTTCGGTAAACGCCGATATCTGCGGCGACGACATGAGATTCCGCCCGATATTCGCGAATCCCGGAACGGTCAGCGCAAGCGGCAGATCATCACACAGTTCGTTGACATTTGACACATACAGCTTCAGTCTTTCAGACATACGATCCCTGTCGGCAGAGCCTGTTCTGTTCCAGCCGCCCGACACCGCCGAGCAGACGATGAGCAGCGAAATATCCTGTATCGGGTAGCTTCCTCCACCGTCATCGGGAAATCGGGATAACCCCTCGGCGCAAAGCCGAAAGCACGCCGCCGCTGTTTCAATCGATTTGTCAATTCCCTCGGCGTATGTTTGCTCCGCCTGTTTTTTTAATTCGTCACATATACTCATAGATTTTTCTCCAACATCACCGCCGTCATATCTAATTTGCTTATATTCGGTTTTGGCTTTTTGATTGCTCCGGATTACCGTAGAGCTTGTTTTCGGTGTTTCAAACGGCTCTTTGCTTATAATTTCATCTTCTTTGCAGGTTACTTTATACTTTTCTCCGTTAGCATAGGTGTATATTCCGTTGCCGTTCATCTCTCCGTTAACCCAATCGCCGTCATAACTATTGCCATTGGCAAAAGTCAACATTCCATGACCGTTTTCGTTTCCGTCCTTCCATTCACCGTCATAACGATCGCCATTGGCATAAGTCATCGTTCCATGACCGTTTTCGTTTCCGTCTTTCCATTCGCCGTCATAAACATCGCCATTTATATATTTCATTATGCCATGACCGTTTTCGTCTCCGTCCTTCCATTCACCGTCATAAACACCGACATTTATATATTTCCTTATGCCGTGACCGTTTTCGTTTCCGTCTTTCCACTCGCCGTCATAACTATTGCCATTGGCAAAAGTCAACATTCCATGACCGTTTTCATATCCCTCAGACCAGTGCCCCTCGTATCGGCTTTGGTTAGAATAAACTAAAACGCCAAAGCCGTCCATTTTATCATCTTTCCATCCTCCGTCATAACAGCTACCGTCCGGATGGCTTTGTTTTCCGTTCCCGTCTTTTTTGCCATCTTTCCACTCGCCTTCATAGAAAGATCCGTCAGACCATGTGTATTTGCCTTTGCCGTGACGTTTACCATTTAATATTTCACCCTCGTAAACATCGCCGCCGTCATATTCAACCCGTTTGAATTCCGCCTGCGGCGCCGATTTGTCGGAAGGATCCTTTGCAGAAGTAGGTACGGCGGTAGAAGTCGGATCCGTATTCGCTGTTGCATTCTTGCGGTCATTATCATCTGCTGTGCTGCCGTTGTGGGTTTCTTCCGGGAAAATCTTTTTCAGCGCGTATTTAACAAGCGCTCCGTCGGCGTCTGTGAAGCGCAGAAGATCAGCAAACTCGACAGCCTTTGCGTGATCTTTTTCGCAATCGTAGAAGCCGATCTCATAGGCAAAAGCGAAAAAGGCAATGTAGTCGGGATTGGAAGGCTCCTTCTCATAAGCCGCCCTGAAGGTACGAACAGCGACATGCGTAAACAGAGCCATCATTATTTCCGGAATCAGTTCTTCTCCATGTTCTGCTCTGTTGATAAAAGACAGCGCCAGACCACAATCTCCCTTATGCAGGCTGTACATAATATAACAAGCCGTTTTTTCTTCCTCGGTAAAATTGGATTCTGCCTTGATGATCTTCTTTTTCAGATGCGGTGAAAGATAGTCGCAGTCTAAAAGCTGCAGGGCATCCCAAAAAGTCATTTTGTTAAACAGTCCCATAGTAAAGCTCCTCCCGTTATATTTGCGCCGCTTTCACTTTGGAAAAATCGTGCACTTTTTGTTTTTCCGTTTCATTATAAAAACACAGCCAACCGTCATCTTTAAAGCGGATCTCCGCATCCTCCGTTTCAAGCGAGCCGATACGCAAAAGCGGCAGACGATTGTTTATAAAATCACAGCTTTGCGTCATATCTCCAAGCAGAAGATGAGCTGATTTATCATCCGCATCCGATGCTTCAAAATCTATTTTCTGTTCCGAAAAAGCCAGACTGTTGCCGTCCTCATCTGTCAGTATCATTTCATGCAGGGCGGACAATTCGCCGTTGTACCAAAGAACCCGTGCCGATTTTTCATCCGGTACTTCGGGCATTGTATCAAGATCGTAAAAGAAATAAAGGATTCCCGTTTTCGGAAGCAGTCCGCTTTCATCAAAGCCTTCTGCCTCGGCACAGTCAATCTGACACATAAAGGTCAAGTCGTACTTTTCGCCGTTTTCCTCGATATACGGCCATTCAAAGCCGTTCCATACATCGGGATTGCCAAACAGCTTACTTGAACCTGCAGGAAGCTTATCCGTTGGTTTTGATATTTTCAGCTTAATACCTTTCACGTCGCCACCTCACTGTATCTTATTTCACCCATACGGCCTGCCATTCATCCACGCCCGTAAACCACGGGCCGTCGTATGACGCCTGAGACTTCCTTATGTCAAAAAGAAAGTTGATCCCTTCGTGCAGGGTGTAGTCGTTTCCGTTAAAGGTTATGCTTATGTTGTTCTGACCGACACTGTTTATTTTCAGAATGTACCTGCGCTTCGGAATATAGGGTGAAAAATCGACTGTGTATTCTCCGACTTCGGCAGGGAAAGAGATATCATATCTGTGCATATCGGACGGGCAGTCCTCGCTGATATTTCCCTCAAGCCGCATTGTCAGCGTGTTTTTTTCAAGCCCTTCATAAAGATCCACTTTGTCAAAAATTTCGTTGTATTTCAGACGTTTCATACATTCCCTCAGCTTTCTGCCTGAATCAAGGCGTCATCGTCAAAAGAATAATCCTTTATCCAATCAAGTGCCGGAGCATATCCAGTCTCAGCCGCTGCGGAGATCCATTCGGCGGCTTTCGTTAAGTCTTTCTCAGTCATATTTCCTGTTTCAAAGCAAATACCAAGTCGGTACATATCGCAGGGCTTTCCCATTTTCGCCTCTTTGATCAGCTTTCTTAATTTCTTTGGTTTTCCCATAGCAATGCCGCCTCCTGTTCTGAAATCCATTTTAAACTATTCCGTCTGTAATTTGGTCGCCGCAGCGGCGACATTTTTTGAAACTCAGTGATAGTTACACTTCTCCAAATATCATTATACATTATTAGAGTCCAATCTGCAAGCGTATTGCAAGATAAACTGCTTGTATATTTATTTCTAAATAGAGTGCATAATAATATGCGGAGAGGTGAGATTTATCATGCTTGAACTTGAAAAGGGTTTTGAATCCGTCAATAAAACATTTCGTATTCCTGTAAATATTGTGGAGCAGCTTGACCGCCTTGCCGGCGAGTACAACACTTCCATGAATAAAATCGTTGTGCAATGCCTTCAATATGCGCTCGATAACCTGAACACATCGGATGATAAATCCGCGGACTCAAAATGATACTCGGTTGCCGTTTTCCGACGGCGGCTTTTTCTTTTTCAAAACGGCTCAAAACCGAAATGAAAAAGCGCCTCGTTAATGTCAAAGAAATTAAATATTTTCTTTTCAATGCAAAAGGCAATCACAAGATCAAAATCGTCGGCACGGGATAAACTGTATCCGGCAGAGGAAAGAAGTTTATCTGCATCCTCTCTTGATAATTCCAATGCAAGACACAAAGCGATTACCGTTCTCTTGGCAGGTATATATTTTTTGTTCGACCGTATCTTGGAAAACAACCGCCGGTCAATCATGGCTTTTTTATAGATATCGCTGTCTTTCTGTCCGGTACGGTCAATAAAGGCAAACATCTGCTCCGCGAAAGTATTCTCCCTGTGTTGCTGTAAATACTGTTCTGCGTCATCGGTATCGATATCCATCATCTTGCAGAAGGGTATTTCTATCCTCCAAAAGGATGAACCGGTAAGGAGGCCGCCGTTTCGGATAAATTGCTCACATTCCAGCAAAAGCTGTTCTGTCATCAGGAGTTCACCTCCGATTTTGAAGCCGGAATAAAATCGCAGATATCACCGATATTGCACTCCAGATATTCGCATATCCGTTTCAGAACAGTCATAGAAACCTCTTCGTCGCGGCGAAGTTTTGTCATCGTGTTCGGAGAAATCTCCACAGCCCTGCGCAGATCAGCCTTGCTCATTTTTTTATCGACAAGCAGCTTCCAAAGCTTGTTGTAACTGACCGTTAAAGACATTTTTCAGCACCTCGCAAGTAGTATTTATTTTATTATACTACATTCACATCGCAAACACAAGAAAGTTTATCTACATTTTGTTATTGTTTCGCAAAATATTGCGATTTTCTGTCATACCATAAACAAAACACAAACAGCCCTGATGAGTTTCAGATTTTTGTCTGTCTCATCGGGGCTGTTTCATTTTATGCGGTTACAAAGATACAACCATATATCTCGGTATGTGCTTTCACCGTCCTCGTCGGCGTATTTACGGTAAAAATCGGTATAGTGTGTGCTGTCAATTCCGGCACGGATAATTTCTTTGGTGTCCTTGACGCTTTTCCCGATTTCGGCGGCGATTATGGTTATCGTTTCATCGTCAAATTTATACTCATACTTTGCATACAGCACCATTGCCTTTCTGAGCGTTCGGTATTCGTCCACGCTCTGTACGGAATAACCTTGTCGCATGGTGCTGATGTATTTGTCAATCTCGTTTTTGACATAGTGCTCTTTAAAGATGAGAAACGGCACTCCGGTGGAAATATCGTATTTCTGCAATGCCTTGTAGATACCGAAAACATATGCTTGCTTCAAATCGGCAAAATGCCCTTGCATAGCGTTTTACAGCACGGTTTGCATAATGATTGTGTTTATCCTTGGTTCGTAATAATGAAAAAAACTGTTGAGATACTTTTCGTCCTTTTCAGGGCAGTATAAAGCAATATATTCCTGTAAATCGTCTTTCTTCGGCGGTGCCGATTTCATACGGAATAAATACAAATCTTCTGTCCACTTTTCGTTTTACACCGGCACACACCTTCTTTCACTTCAAATTCCTGTCCACTTCGGCGTATAACGCTTCTCGACTCATATCTTTTTTGTACTGCGTTTTTGCATATTGATCGTCCGCCAACGCTCGCAGCTTATGTTCCTTTGCAAGATGTTTCGCCGCTTCACCAAAAGCTTTTGATATTGTACATCTGCCAACCTCTGTACGAATGGCACCACATCGGCGGTTATACAGCGATACGATAGGATCGTTCTCCGCCTTTTCCTTGCGGTTCAAGACGGCGGCATATTTTCGGCAAGTAATCTTCTTACCCCGATACAGCTTAGGCGCAATGCCGTAAGAACAGTATTTTTGCCGCCTTGCGCTCTGCATAAGGAAATACTTACCGCAGATTTCGCATTTGCGGGGATAATGCCCGTAATGTAGACCTTCGAAAAAATCGGTCAAGATAAAACTATAATAGCTATCGAAATTAAGCCTCTTTGCCACGGTTCCAGTTACGCTTTTTGCATTCTTCTTCACTGAAATATATCTGCCGCTTTGCATAAAGTGATGGTCTCCGAAAATCTCCAGTGCTAAAAGCTGTGGTTTAACATCAAGCATGATAAAGAGGATATTCCGTTCTTTATGTGTGGCAATTACCACGGAAACCGAGGCACCTGTTCCTCCACGCATTATTTGATAGCTGATGCCATTGAGCAGGTGGTAACATTAGAGCTTCGCAGGCTGTCAAAATGTCTTTGCGATAACGAGGAAGACTTTGCAACACTGCTTGCCTACAAAACCAATGCCGACATTTTCAAAGAGAAAAAGCATCTTGAGAGCGAGCTACAAAAATGTCTTATGCGCAGTGAGCAGGTGTCGGAGCTGTGTATCAAGTGCTATGAGGACAATATAGCGGGCAAACTAGTGACGAGATGTTTATGCGGTTTTCTCAAAAGTACGAAACCGAACGATTAGAACTGAAAGAGAAAATCTCCGCATACCGTAAACGCCTGTCGGAAGTGGATGAAATGCAGCTCGGAAAAGAAAAGTTCATTGTCGCTGTTCGGAAATTCATGCAGATGGATAAGCTCACAGCACCTCTCTTGCAGGAACTCATTGACCGCATTGATTTGTACGAGGTCACGGGCATCGGCAAAAAAACCGCAAGCAGATGATAAAGATACACTATAAGTTTGTAGGGTATCTGGAACTGCCGAGTCTTGCAAGACGGCACAATTACCGTGAGGAAACCCGAAAAGGCGTTGCCGTTGAATATGTCCCGAATGCTTTACCGACATAACAAAAAGAGCAGGGTAATCCCTGCTCATACATACAAGAAGATGCAAAATGTAGGCAAAAAGAAATCGAGTGTCCTCATCCAACTCTCAGGTTGGTTATGAACACTCGATATGGTACGGATGTTCATAAGGGATTTAACAAACACACCGGAACGTACAATCATATTTCAAAAAA
>ERZ1673744.1307-NODE-1307-length-23118-cov-4.355808_pt1 | contig 23118 bp, 20 predicted proteins | sample MGYA00580207_ERZ1673744 | MGnify/ENA primary metagenome ERZ1673744 (study PRJEB41218, sample SAMN15661751) | gut metagenome | host: Homo sapiens | place: Canada: London | collected 2015-08-20/2019-03-30 | study: EMG produced TPA metagenomics assembly of... | reverse complement strand
ACAACATATCAGGATGGACAAGAGTCCGATTATTGGTCAGGAGTGGTACAGGGGTCGGTACACGAAAATACTGGCTGGGATTGGGCAGAAGATTATTATAGTATACATCGTTTGCACAGAACAAGTTCAGGGGAAGCAAGAGATAGAGTCGAATTATCTTCTTGCTGGTAATTAAATGAAAATATGACTTAGCTTCAATAAATAATGTATTGAAGCTAAGTTATACCTATATAAGGGAGGGGGTGGAGCTTATGAAAAAAGTATATATTATATTACTGCTTCTGGTAATGACGATAAGTGCTGGTTGTGGAACAGGAACAACATCATCTCATAATACAGAGGCAGATATAGAATTAGATAAGCCAAGTGTAACAATAACGGAAAATAATACATTGGGTAAAGATGTATCTGATATTGAGAGCGAAAAGAATTCATCAGACAACAGTGACGATAGGATTATAGATAGTGGATTTTGGGTAAATGAGTTAAAGACAGATAATGGAATGGTGTGGAAATATACTCCATTAATTAGTCCCAAAGTTGCTGGGGTATTTGATTGTGAAGATGACGCTAAATTTGTATTTTCATATGAATATTCTGGATATAATCGTCCAGATGGCACAAAGACAGCAACATTAAAGAGTTATGGATGTCAATTTATATATGTGAGCAATCCAATGTTGGGATATAATGCTGATGAAGAGGTATATCCAACACAGGAAAAGCAGATTAAAGAAACCTTTTCATTAACAGCTAATAATGGAATTAACAAATTGGGTATATATGATGTGGGATGTATAACTTTTGCGTTGTATAAAGATTTATATCCCGAATATCCAGAGATGAAACTGCAAGTGTACGGAATACCTAATAATCTGATAGAGCAGAGGTTTGGCGATATAACTAAATGCGATGGAAGAGCATATAAGGATTTTTTGGTGAAAGACTGTCCAAATGAAGATTTTGTAAGTTGTGTATATTTAGGAGAAAAATATATAACAGATACAAGTATATTTTATATAGATTATAAGAAGATGGCAGAGGAGAATGATTGTGGTCAGTTTTTACTTGTGTTAAAAGTATCTAAAACAACAGGGTTTGCTTACCTTATGAATGGTGATAATTGCTACAATATATCTGATAATGAAAAGTATCAGGTGTGGAAACAGGAACATATAGGGCAGTTCATAGGGGAGTGAGAAATATGAGAATTAGATATATATTAAAGCTTATGCTTGATGATATTTTTCAAAAAAAGATAATGATTATACTGCTTCTTGCTATGAGTTCAATATCTATATATATGACTGATGTTATAGCAACAAGATATTTTTCTAATCAGTATAGAATTAATTCAATGAGTTCGATGTTTGCGGTAAATCCGGATAAGGTTAACTATGTAAAATATCTTAATCTAATGAGTCCTGAATATACTCCTCAGATAGGTGATGAGCTTATACAATATATTCGTAATTATCAAGGTGTTGTTGCTTGTGGAAGATTTAATAACAATAAAATGATACTTAATGGTGAACTTGTAAAGACACTTGTTATAGAAAAAGATATTGCTAATATGGGTAATCTGCTGTTGGATAACGATAATCTGAAAAGCAAAAAAAATGGTAGTGAGAATATGGCATATGTGGGCTATAGTTATAGGAATGAGTATAAAACAGGAATTCAATTTAATTATTATGAGGAAAATGAGAAATCAAGTTGCGAGATTGCAGGTTATTTAAAAAAGGGAGCATCGTGGCCTTTAAAGGGAAAGTTATTTGGCGGTGTTAGTGATATAGACTCATATAATCTTGATAATACGATTGTTGTGATAACTCCCAATTATGAATATTTTGATAATATAGGAGGTATGCCGGATACACCATATTATATAGTTGATGATGAGGCAGTGGCAGATAAACTTAAGATGGACATTGTTGAATGGGCGGCAGAGCGTAATCTTGGAGTAAGTGTGATTAATGAGGCAGAGGAAATAGCAAATGAAAAAGAATTAAGAAATATAACAGCGGACAGCTCATTTAGTGCAGAAGTTTTGCTGTTTCTGCTTGCATTAATATCAATGTCTTCTGCGGCAATAGTTTCGTGTATTTTGAATAGACAACATATGGGAATTATGGTTGCTTGTGGAGTTAGCAAGCGAAGTATTATGGCAATTAATTATATGGAAAATGTCTTTGTAGTGTTAATTCCAGAAATAATTATATGGCTTATATGTCAGAAAAATATATTTGGAAAAGTATTTATGAATAACATTTCAGAGCTGGATATGATTAAATATGGTGACTGGTTTAGTCATTGTGTCGCTGTTCCAATAATGTATCTGGCAGAACTTGTGATTGTTACTGTTATAGCTGGTATTGTGCCTATGTTTATAATATCACGAATGAAAGTGGCAGAAGTTATCAAACCAGTAGATTAATTATAGAAAATACCGGGTGTGCAGATTGATGGTGAAAGCTGTTAAATCAGTAGGTTAGTGACAGAGGTTTTCAAAATATAAGATTAGCGGTGGAGAAGTTATTGAACAGCATATTCAGGGGGCATTTGAATGAGAAAAATATTTAATAAAATATTCAGATACAGGCTTGTTTCGATATATTTCATATTAAGTCAGCTTGTTATTTTAACAGCAATATTTGGAGTGCTTAATACGATTAATAAAGCTTATGCAAAAGAAAATGACAGGCTTAAGGCTCTGGCTAAGAATAGGATAGAGCTGAATATAGATACATTTGCAAAGAAAGATATATTATCATATGCGGCAGTAAATGTAGATGTAGGAAATGTGTTAGCACAAGGACGTATGTCGGTAGAAGTGGCACAAATTGGAAGTACGAACCGTTGTGAAGTGCTTTTGGCAGTTAATGAGTCAACCCCTTATCCTATGATTAGAGGACATATACCCGATAAAGAAACGGATAATGGCAGAAATTGTGTGGCATTAGGACGTGATAAATACAGATATGTATATAATAGGGATGGCAAGGATTATATAACACTTGGTCAGGAGGAATATGAGGTTGTAGGTGTTATAGGAAGTCCGGTATCTGATTATTGGGACTATAAGATTGTACTTAATATAGATTGTATGAGTGATAGTCTTAAGCAGTCATTTAGTTCACTGTCTAATATATCTTTGACAGTATATAGTAATAAGGAAGATATTATGGAAATTTATAATAAAGTATATTCAAATGTAGTCAATGTTGATAATACCTGTAATATAGTGTCATATAGCAAGAAAGATACGGGCGAAAGCACAGTGAGTGAAACTCTTCAGAAAGAAAATATTAAAACTAATGTTATGGTATATACTTTTTGCCTTATTAACAGCATAATTATATCAATATTCTGGACGGTACAGAGAAAGAAAGAGCTTGCAATAAAACGTGTATTTGGATTTAGTAATATAAGAATGATAGCCGATATCGCAGTTAATCTGTTACTGCTAATGATAATTACTGTAATAATGTATTTTGTAGGATATGTGTTATATAGCTTTATAAGGTATTCAACAATTCAGGGTATGGGATTGTGGAGTGTCAAATTAATATTATTAGCAGTTGGTTTATTTCTGATAACACTTGTTATTGCGATGATATATCCAGTTGTAGATATATATAGGGGGCAGGCATATGATAAGATTAGATAAAATAACAAAAATATATGATGCAAAGGTTGAAAATAAAAAAGCGTTAGATGAGGTATCATTAACTATAGATAATGGGGAGTTTGTAGCTATTATGGGACCATCAGGGAGTGGTAAAAGTACACTTCTTAACATAATAGGCTGTATGGATAGTGTTACAGACGGAAGTTATTATGTTGATGACATAGAAGTGTCACGATTGAATAAATTGGACATACATAGATTTAGAAAGAAGAATATAGGATTTGTATTTCAACATTTTGCATTAATGGATTATTATACAGCTTATGAGAATATTGAGCTGCCGTTGCTGGCTAACAATATAAGACGAAAAGATAGAAAAAGAATAATTAATGAACAATTGAAAAAGTTGAATATTGTGGAAGAAAAAGATAAATTGCCAAAGAAAATGTCGGGAGGACAGCAACAGCGCGTGGCAATAGCACGCGCACTTGTAACTAATGCAGATATTATTCTTGCTGATGAACCGACTGGTGCATTAGACCAGAGCACCGGACAAGAAGTCATTAATATTTTAAGAGAAATTAATAATCAGGGTAAAACGGTTGTTCTTGTTACGCACGATATCAATATCGCCAGCAGCACTAACAGAATTATTAATATATGTGACGGAAAGATTATAAGTGATGAAATGGTATAATTGACTAAAGAGTTGCCTTGCAACTCTTTTTTATTTGTGTAAAATGTGGTATTCTATTATTTATTAAGATAATTTATCAAATAAAATATGAATTTTAGCCGTAGAACATATGTAGTATTTTAAAGAAAGCTAGTACATATATTTATTCAATAATGGAAGGGAAAATGCTATGCCAGTAACAGAATATTTAATAAGAAATGCCGAGTTATACCCCGATGAAGTTGCCTTGGTTGAACTAAATCCAGATGAGAAAGATACAAGGAGAACAACTTGGAAAGAATTTGATTTAATACAGCCAAGTGCCAATATGCCATATAGGCGTGAGATTACATGGAGCGTATTTAATGAGAAAGCCAATAGGTTTGCCAATATGCTTATAAGCCGTGGAGTTAAGAAAGGGGATAAGGTTGCTATTCTTATGTATAACTGCCTGGAATGGCTGCCAATATATTTTGGTGTATTAAAGACAGGTGCAATAGCAGTGCCATTTAATTTCAGATATGACTCAGATGAGATATACTATTGCGCTGAACTTGCACAGGTAGATGTCATTGTATTTGGCTTTGCATTCATTGGAAGAATAGAGGTTAATGCTGAGAGATTATTAAGAGGAAGACTTCTTATATATGTAGGAGACAACTGTCCAAGCTTTGCAGAAAGCTATCACGAGCTTGTTGCTGATTGTTCAAGTAAAGAGCCAGATGTTAAGATAACGGAAGATGATTATGGTGCGATATATTTTTCATCAGGAACAACAGGATTTCCTAAAGCAATACTTCATAAGCACCAAAGCCTTACACAGGCGGCTGTTATGGAACAGAAGCACCATTCTACTGGCAGAGATGATACATTTTTATGTATACCACCACTTTATCATACAGGAGCAAAGTTCCACTGGATGGGAAGCCTTGTTGCAGGAAGTAAGGCGGTTCTTCTTAAAGGAACGAAGCCGGAACAGATATTGTCAGCAGTATCAAGTGAACACTGCACTATAGTATGGCTGTTAGTGCCTTGGGCACAGGATATTCTTGATGCATTGGATTCAGGAAAGATTAAGTTATCAGATTACAATTTATCGCAGTGGCGTCTTATGCATATAGGTGCTCAGCCAGTTCCACCATCACTTATTAAGAGGTGGAGGAAATATTTTCCTAATCATCAATATGATACTAACTATGGTTTGTCAGAGTCAACTGGACCGGGCTGTGTTCATCTTGGAGTTGAGAATATAGATAAAGTTGGTGCAATTGGAATTCCGGGTTATGGCTGGGAATGTAAGATTGTTGATGAGAATGATAATGAAGTCTGTCAGGGTGAAGTCGGTGAGCTATGTGTTAAAGGACCCGGAGTTATGACTTGTTATTATAGAAATGAAGCTGCTACAAAGGAAGTATTAAAAGACGGCTGGCTGTATACAGGTGATATGGCTATGCAGGATAAAGATGGCTTTTATTTTCTTGTGGACAGGAAGAAAGATGTTATTGTATCAGGTGGAGAGAATATATATCCTGTGCAGATAGAGGATTTCTTAAGAAGATTTCACAAGATAAAGGATGCGGCGGTAATTGGTCTTCCTGACAGGCGTCTAGGCGAGAAGACAGCAGCAATTATAGAGATTAAAGACGGAGTCAGTTGTACAGAGGAAGAAATCGAAAAGTTCTGTCTTGAGCTTCCACGTTATAAAAGACCTAAGCAGATAATATTTGCGGATATACCAAGAAATGCAACAGGTAAGATAGAGAAAACAAAGCTTCGTAAAATATATGGAGCAGATAAGCTTGTTGCGATGGAGAACAAAGCATAATTGTGATTATAGATTAATATGCAATACAGATATTATTATAGATGATGGAAGGAAAAGGTATGAAAGAGTTAATGTTAGGCAACAAAGCGGTTGCCAGAGGGTTATATGAAGCTGGTTGTAAGGTTATATCAAGTTATCCGGGAACTCCTAGTACAGAGATTACAGAGGAGGCAGCAGCTTACAATGAGATATATTGTGAATGGGCACCTAATGAAAAGGTTGCATTAGAGGTGGCTCATGGAGCAACACTTGGTGGTGTAAGAGCGGCGTGTGCTATGAAGCACGTAGGCTTAAATGTTGCGGCAGACCCATTATTTACAATATCTTATCAGGGGCTTAATGCAGGACTTGTAGTGTGTGTTGCAGATGACCCGGGTATGCATTCATCACAGAATGAGCAGGATTCAAGGCATTATGCAATTGCGGCGAAGCTTCCAATGCTTGAGCCATCAGACTCAGAGGAGTCGAGAGTATTTGTTAAGAAAGCATTTGAAATGTCCGAAAAGTTCAATACACCAGTCCTTTTAAAAATGGTCACGAGAGTAGCCCATTCACAGAGCATAGTTGATACAGAGGAAAGAGTTGAGCCAGATAGAGTTCCTTATGTAAAAGACCCAGCTAAAGTAATGATGACACTTAACTCAAGAAATGCTCATATAAGGGTTGAGGAGAGAACTAAGGCATTGATAGAATATGCTGAAAGCACAGAACTTAACAGAGTTGAGATGGGTGAGGATACAAGTGTGGGAATTATCACAGACTCTACTTCATACCAGTATGCAAGGGAAGTATTAGGTGATAAAGTTAGCATATTAAAGCTTGGAATGATTAATCCACTCCCAGAAAAGCTTATAAAAGACTTTGCACAGAAGGTAGATAAGGTTATTGTTCTTGAAGAGTTAGACCCTATAATTGAAAATCACTGCAAACAGCTTGGAATTAAGGTGGCTGGTAAGGATACATTTCCTATATGCGGCGAGTTCTCCCAGAACCTTGTAAGAAAATGTCTTGGTATGAAAGAACCAGAGCATATTACTATAGAAGAAAATGTTCCAGCACGTCCTCCAGTTATGTGTGCAGGCTGTCCACATAGAGGAATATTCTACATTTTAAAGAAGAAAAAATGTATGGTATATGGTGATATTGGCTGTTATACATTGGGCGCAGTTGCACCGCTTAATGCAATGGATTTGAATGTCTGTATGGGAGCTTCCTGTTCAGGACTTCACGGCTTTAATAAAGCTATAGGTGAGGAAGCAGAGAGTAACAGCGTAGGTGTTATCGGAGATTCAACATTTATTCATTCAGGAATGACAGGTATAACAGACATTTCTTATAATATGAGTAATTCGACAGTGATTATCCTTGATAATTCTATTACAGGAATGACAGGACACCAGCAAAATCCAACTACAGGAAAGAACCTTCGTGGTGAACCAGCAGGAAAGGTTGATCTTGAAGCATTATTCAGGGCATTGGGCTTTAACAGAGTAAGGGTTGTAGACCCATATGACATTAAGGCAGTTGAGGAAGCTGTTACAGAGGAGCTTGCAGCTAAAGAACCATCTATTATTATAAGCCGCAGACCTTGCGTTATGATTAAAGGAACAGTACATAAACCACCAATCAGTGTAGATGAAAGCAAATGTGTTGGCTGTAAACAGTGTATGAGCATAGGCTGTCCAGCAATTGCAGTTAAAGATAAGAAAGCACATATTGACCCTACACTCTGCATAGGCTGTAAAGTATGTTCACAGATGTGTAAGTTCGAGGCAATATAATGTTGTAAGGCGATGTATATTAGGTGTTAATGGAATAGAAAAAAGTATTAGATGTCCGATTTGTTCAAATTAGATTTGCTTGATGTGAAATTAGGCAGGGCATCTGATAATGTCGGAAATGAGGAATATGTATGAGTAATTCAGTTAAGAATATTATGATTGTTGGTGTTGGCGGACAGGGAACACTTCTGGCAAGTAAACTGCTTGGTTATGTTCTTATGCAGCAGGGATATGATGTTAAAGTGTCAGAGGTACACGGAATGAGCCAGCGAGGCGGAAGTGTTGTTACTTATGTAAGATTTGGAGATAAGGTATATTCTCCAGTTATTGATAAAGGTGAGGCTGATTATATTCTTTCATTTGAGAAGCTTGAAGCGTTAAGATGGATTGAATATTTAAAGATTGGCGGACAGATAATAACTAACACGCAGGAAGTTGACCCAATGCCGGTAATTACAGGTGCTATGCAGTATCCAGATAATATTATTGAAAAGCTTGAGAGTGCAGGTGCAAAGGTCGATGCTAAAGATTTCTTATCAATAGCAGAAGAAGCAGGGTCGGCCAAAGCGGTTAATATTGTACTTATGGGAAGATTATCAGATTATTTCAAAGACATTCCATATGAGGTGTGGGATAAAGCAATAGATGAGATAGTCCCAGAGAAATACAGAGAGCTTAATCATAAGGCATTGAAGCTTGGCAGAGGCTGAGTAAATGTAAAATAATAAAGGTAAAATGGATATACATTTGTGATATTATGGTATCATATGTATATCCATTTTGTAATATTAGTGGCAGGAGTTATTATATAGAATTAAAGAGGCTTATATGTTTAATCTAGAAGAAGAATTAAAGAAGCTCCCAGATAAGCCGGGAGTGTATATTATGCACGATAAACACGACACAATTATATATGTCGGCAAGGCTAAGATATTAAAAAATCGTGTAAGACAATATTTTCAGAGTAATAAAAATCATTCGGCAAAAGTTGTCCAGATGGTTTCACATATTGCATATTTTGAGTATATCGTGACAGATTCTGAGCTTGAAGCACTGGTGCTTGAATGTAATCTTATAAAGGAACACAGACCAAAATATAACACGATGTTAAAGGACGACAAGAGTTATCCTTTTATTAAGGTTACTATTGGAGAGGAATTTCCAAGAGTGTTATTCTCAAGAACAATGAAGCACGGAACTGGCAAATTCTTTGGACCGTACACATCAGCAGGTGCTGTCAAGGAGACAATTGAACTGCTCTGTAAGCTTTACAAGGTAAGAACGTGCAACAGGAGACTTCCTAAAGATATAGGCAAGGACAGACCATGCCTTAATTACCATATCGGACAGTGCAATGCACCTTGTCAGGGTTATGTGAACAAAGATGAATATAAAAAAAATATAGATAAAGTAATAAGCTTCCTTAATGGTAATTATTCTGAGATTATTAATGAGCTGACGAATAAAATGCAGGATTGTTCCGAGCGTATGGAATATGAGGAAGCCGCTAGATACAGGGATTTGTTAATCAGCGTTAAGCAGATCGCACAGAAGCAGAAGATAACAGCAGATGATGCAACAGACAGAGATGTAATTGCGTGCGCTATGGACGCGGAAGATGCAGTTGTACAGGTATTCTTTATAAGACAGGGCAAGCTTCTTGGACGTGAGCATTTCCATATGAAGGTTGCAACGAATGACAGCAGAAGCGGCATTTTGTCAGAATTTATGAAGCAGTATTATGGTGGAACACCATATATTCCCAATGTGATAATGACACAGGAGGAGATTGAGGATGCTGGTACAATCGCCGACTGGCTTTCAAGCAGGAAGAAGCGGAAAGTTACAATTATCACGCCAAAGAAGGGCGATAAGGAGAAAATGGTTGAACTTGCCCATAAGAATGCACTTATGGTATTAACTAAAGATGCAGAGAAGATTAAGCTTGAGGAGAAAAGGACAACAGGTGCTATGAAGCAGATAGCAGACTGGCTTGGGCTTGTTTCGATAAGGCGTGCAGAGGCTTATGATATATCTAATACAAGTGGTGTTGAGTCAGTTGGTTCAATGGTTGTATTTGAGGACGGAAGACCTAAGAAAAATGATTATAGAAAGTTCAAGATTAAGACGGTCAAAGGGCCTGATGATTATAAGAGTATGAGAGAAGTACTTACAAGACGTTTTACAAGAGGAATGAGAGAGCGTGCAGGTGAGGAAGAGACAAGGGGGTTTGCTGTGTACCCGGACCTTATAATGATGGATGGTGGACGAGGACAGGTGAACATTGCACTGGAGGTTCTTGATGAACTTCATATTAATATTCCTGTATGCGGTATGGTTAAGGACGATAACCATAACACAAGGGGACTTTACTATAATAATGTAGAAATTCCAATAGACAGGCATAGTGAAGGTTTTAAGCTTATAACAAGGGTTCAGGATGAGGCACATAGATTTGCGATAGAATACCACAGGTCATTAAGAAGCAAGAAGCAGGTAAGCTCAGTTCTTGATGAGATTGAAGGAATCGGACCAGCAAGAAGAAAAGCGTTGATGAAACATTTTCTTGATATTGACAAAATCCGTAATGCCAATGTAAGTGAGCTTATGGAGGCAGAAGGAATTACAGAAAATGTAGCGCAGAACATATACAAATATTTTCATTGATGTGTTATTTTAATGTCTTTCAATATTAATTGCACTGTGTTAAACTATTAATAATAGATAGTCAGAAGATATATAGTCTTAAGTAAGGCAATGAAATATAAAATGTGGCATAATTGCGCAGGATTGGAGTAGATATGAACGGAAAAGAAAGAGTTAATTTATTCAAGGTAATCGAGAAGATGAATCTTGTTAATCTTACACCTGATATTGATGTTAAGGGAATATGGATTCACGTTCCAGAATTTAACAGGCCAGCGTTACAGCTCACCGGATTTTATGACCAGTTCGATAATGACAGAATACAGATTATAGGTAATGTAGAATATGCTTATCTTAAGAGCCTTTCAGAAACAGAGCGTTATGAAAGATATATGCAGTTGTTATCAAGCAATATTCCCTGCCTTATCTTCTGTAGGAATTTAGAGCCGGAGGCAGAGATTATAGAGCTTGCAAAGAAATATCAGATTCCAATATTAAAGTCTGCTGAGTCAACATCTTCATTTTCAGCAGAAGTTATAAGATGGCTTAAAGTACAGCTTGCACCTTGTATAGTAATACACGGTGTATTAGTTGATGTATATGGCGAAGGTGTGCTTATTACAGGTGAGAGTGGTATAGGTAAGAGTGAAGCAGCACTTGAGCTTATAAAGAGAGGCCACCGTCTTGTAACAGATGATGCTGTCGAGATTAGAAAAGTAAGTGATGAAACATTAGTTGGTTCAGCACCCGGAGTTACTAAGTATTTCATAGAGTTAAGAGGTATTGGTATTATTGATGTAAAGACACTTTTCGGTGTAGAGAGTGTTAAGGAAACTCAGGAGATTGATATGGTTATCAAGCTTGAGGACTGGAATAAGGACAAGGAGTATGACAGACTTGGACTCGAAGAAGAATACACAGAATATCTTGGCAATAAAGTAGTGTGTCATTCGCTTCCAATAAGACCAGGACGTAATCTTGCAGTAATAGTTGAGGCTGCGGCTGTAAACCACAGACAGAAGAAGATGGGTTACAATGCGGCTAAGGAGTTATATAGAAGAGTACAAGAGAACCTTATGAGGGGTGATGATGAAGATGAGTTTATTTAAGGATATAGTTCTTGGCATTGATATAGGTGGAACAACTTGCAAATGCGGCGTGTTCACAACAGATGGCACGCTTGTATACAAGGATGAGATACCAACAAGGAAAGATGAGGGTGGAAGTCTTATTTTATCAGACATTAAAGAACATATTCCAGAGCTTGTGAAAGCGGCAGGACGAAGCTGTGATGAGATTAAAGGTGTTGGAATAGGTGTTCCAGGTGCAGTAAGAGAAGATGGAACAGTCAACAAATGTGTTAATCTTGGCTGGGGTGTATTTAACGTTGCACAGACTTTTAAAGATATGACAGGCTATGAAGTTAAAGTTGGCAATGATGCCAATATGGCGGCACTTGGTGAATACTGGATGGGAAGTGCGAAAGCATATTCAAGCGTTGTATTAGTTACAATAGGAACAGGTGTTGGCGGCGGAGTTATAATTGACGGTAAGCCAATATGCGGATACAATGGTGCTGCGGCAGAGATAGGACATCTGCCTATAGTAGAGGAGGAGACAGAATACTGTAACTGCGGTAATAAGGGCTGCCTTGAGCAGGTGGCATCAGCAACAGGCATAGTCAGAACAGCGACAAGAATGTTAAATGCAACCGATGAGCCATCGGCACTTAGAGCACTTCCTTATATATCTGCTAAGGCAGTATTTGATGAAGCTAAATCAGGAGATTCGTGTGCCATAAAGATTGTTGATTATGTATGCAGATATTTAGGAAAAGGCATTGCCTGTGCTTCTGCTATGACTGATACAGAGGTTATATGTATTGGCGGCGGAGTATCAGCGGCAGGTGATTATCTTATAGAAAGAGTTGCTAAGTATTACAAAGAATACGCATTTCACGCGTGCAAGAATACTAAGATAGTCAGGGCTGAACTTGGTAATGATGCAGGTATGTATGGAGCTGCCAAGCTGGCATTAGGTTAATATAAAAGATTGGAGAGTAAGAAGCTTATGGATAATAATGAGCTGTTAGATAATCTTAAATTAATTGTGGGTGACACACAGGTAAGAACTGGTGAACCTATGAATATTCATACTACATTTAGAATTGGAGGCTGTGCAGATTATTATGTACAGCCATCTTCTATTGAGGAGTTACAATCATTAATTCGATTTTTGAATAAATCGGACATAGAATGCTGCGTTATAGGTAACGGAAGCAACCTTTTAGTATCAGATAAAGGAATAAGAGGAGTTGTAATACAGCTTTCAGATACATTTGACGAGGTAGAATATATTGATGATGTTACTGTAAAGGTTATGTCAGGAATGATGTTGTCAAGACTCGGTAATAAGCTGGCAGATAAGGGACTTGCAGGCTTTGAATTCGCAACGGGAATACCGGGAAGCGTAGGCGGTGCAGTTAGAATGAATGCAGGTGCATATGGTGGAGAGATTAAAGACATAATAGTTAGTGCCGATGTACTCGACCGAAGCGGCAGGCTTATAAGCCTTAGCAGGGACGAACTTGAGTTAGGTTATAGAACAAGCTGTATAGCGGCTATGGATTATATAGTTGTCAGTGCTGTGTTCAGATTACAGAAAGGTGATACTGACACAATCAAGGCACTTATAAAGGAACTTGCTGTTAAGAGAAGAGCTAAGCAGCCTTTGGAATATCCTAGTGCAGGAAGTACATTTAAACGTCCACAAGGCTTCTTTGCAGCTAAGCTTATAGAAGATGCAGGACTTAAAGGAGTGTCAGTTGGCGGAGCAATGGTTTCAGAGAAACATTCTGGTTTTGTTGTTAATACAGGCAATGCAACAGCAAAGGATGTGTGTATGCTTACTGATATGGTTAAGGATAAAGTTAAACAGCAGTCAGGTGTAGATCTTGAACTGGAGGTTATAAAGCTCGGAGATTTTAGTTAAATGCCGTGGAGGAACTTATGAAGATAGTTATTGTAACGGGAATGTCAGGTGCAGGTAAATCAACAGCATTAAATATGCTTGAAGATGAGGGATATTATTGTGTTGATAATATGCCTATATCGCTTATACCTAAATTTGCGGAGCTGGCAGACTGTCAGGAACAGGATAACGGATATAATAATATAGCATTAGGCGTTGATATAAGAAGCGGACATTCTCTTGCAGAGTTCGAGTCCGTACTTGATTATATGAAAAAACGCCAGTATAACTATAAAATATTATTCCTTGAATCTAGTGACGAAGTGCTTGTAAAGCGTTATAAAGAAACGAGAAGGACACATCCGCTTGCGAAGGATGGACGAGTTGACAGAGGTATTGAGCTTGAGAGGGAACAGTTAAAGTTCCTTAAGCAGAGGGCAGATTATATTGTTGATACAAGTACGCTTCTTACAAGAGAATTAAAGCAGGAGTTACAGAAGATAATTCTTGAACGTAAGGAGTATAACAATTTATTTGTAACTGTGCTGTCATTTGGCTTTAAATACGGAATACCAGTAGATGCAGATATTGTATTTGATGTAAGATTTCTGCCTAATCCATATTATGTTGAAGAATTAAGGCCGCTTACAGGCAATGACAAACCAATACAGTCATTTGTAATGAAAGCACCAGAGGCGAAAGAATTTCTTAATAAGGTAGATGATCTTATACAATTTCTTCTTCCTAACTATGTAAAAGAGGGCAAGTCAAGCCTTGTTATAGCTGTTGGCTGTACAGGAGGAAAGCACCGTTCAGTAACACTTGCCAATGAGCTGGCGGCAAGAATAGCAAGTACACCATATGGCTGTAAAGCTGAACATCGTGATATAGACAAAGATGCTAAGAGAAAGGGAGATAAGTAATGTCGTTTTCTTCAGATGTTAAAGAAGAATTAAGCACCAGAATTGATATGGCAAGACACTGCCAGATAGCTGAATTTGCTGCGATTATGGGAATGTCAGGACGTATCAGGAGAGCATCGGGCAAAAGAATGCAGATAGAGATGTCTACTGAGAACGAGATTGCAAGATACAAGTTTATAGTATTATTAGAGCAGATATTTGATATTGATACAGGCGATATAATATATGTTTCAAAGAGCAGTCGTGACACAACAATCAGAATAGAAAATCAGGAATATGTCGCTAAAATATTGCAGACACTTAAATGGGCTGATGAAACATTTGATAATATTGAACCTGTATTTGTTGACCCAAGAATAGTGCAGAAGGACTGCTGTAAGAAAGCATTTATAAGAGGTGCATTTATAGCGGCAGGTTCTATAAGCGATCCTAATAAGTTCTATCATTATGAAATAGTATGCGACTATGAAGAAGATGCACAGTGCCTGTGTGATATGCTTATATTCTTCGGGCTTGATGCTAAGATTACAGTCCGCAAGAATGATTATATAGTATATATGAAGGAAGGCAGTAATATAACAGATGTGCTTAATCTTATGGGAGCATATGTTTCGCAGATGAATCTCTACAATGTTATGATTCTTAAAGAAATGCGTAATGACGTGAACCGTAAGGTTAACTGCGAAACTGCGAACCTTAACAAGACGGTTGCCGCTGCGGTAAAGCAGACTAAGGACATAATATATATAAGGGATACAGTTGGTCTTGGAAGCCTTAAGGACAGCTTAAGACAGGTTGCCGAGGTAAGGCTTGAACACGAGGATATGAACCTTAAAGATATAGGTGCATTGTTAGACCCGCCTGTTGGCAAGTCGGGTGTCAATCACAGACTCAGAAAGATAAGCGAATACGCAGAACAGTTAAGACTTGAAAGAGGGGATTGACAACAAGCGTATAATAAAAATTAGGTAAGGTAAATTATTAGTTAAATGTATAGACAGAATGGAGGATAATATGACAAAAGTAGATATTATATCAGGATTTTTGGGAGCAGGTAAGACTACTCTTATTGCAAAGCTTTTAAAAGAAGGACTTGCTGGTGAGCAGGTTGTGCTTATAGAAAATGAATTTGGCGAGATAGGTATTGATGGCGGTTTCTTAAAGGAGTCAGGCGTTGAAATCAGAGAGATGAATTCAGGCTGCATATGCTGTTCTTTAGTTGGTGATTTCGGAACATCTTTAAAGGAAGTTGTTGAGAAGTACCACCCAGACAGAATTATTATCGAACCATCAGGTGTTGGAAAGCTTTCAGACGTTATTAAGGCTGTAAAGGATCTTCATATTGAGAATGAAATCCGTTTAAACAGTGCTTCAACAGTAGCCGATGCTTCTAAGGTAAAGGTATATATGAAGAACTTCGGTGAGTTCTTTAACAACCAGATTGAGCACGCTGGAACTATTATTCTTAGTAGAACACAGAATGTATCAGAAGCTAAGTTAAAGACAGATATTGAACTTATCAGATCACTTAATAAGGATGCTCATATTATAACAACTCCTTGGGATGATATTGATGGCAAGCAGATACTTGATGCTATGGAAAATGTTACTAATCTTGAACTTGAAATGCTTGCAGAGGCAGCAGCAAAGGTGGCAGAGGAACACGAACATCACCATCATCACGATGGCGAGTGTGGCTGTGGACACGACAATCACGATGAAGAGCATGAACATCACCATCACGATGGCGAGTGTGGCTGCGGACACGACCACCACGATGAAGAGCATGAACATCATCATCACGATGGCGAGTGTGGCTGTGGACATCATCACGAGCATGGTCATCACCACGCCGATGAAGTATTTACAAGCTGGGGCGTAGAAACTCCTAACAAGTATGACAAGGAAGAACTTTCAGAGATATTAAGAAAGCTTTCTGAGACAGATGATTATGGTAACATCTTAAGAGCTAAGGGTATGCTTCCTTGCTCAGATGGTAAGTGGATGTTCTTTGACCTTGTACCAGAAGAATATGAAATCAGGGAAGGCAAGCCTGATTTTACAGGAAGAATATGCGTAATAGGAGCAGAATTAAAAGAAGATGCTCTTAAAGAATTATTTAATGTATAATTGCGGAAGTTAAAGTACTGGAAAATACGCAGACAACACAGACTGGGGGCATAAGCCCCCAGCGTTATATATAGTTAGAATAGATGGAGGACATATAATGGCACAGGAAGAGTATCAGATTCCTATATTTTTAATAAATGGCCAGTTAGATAGTGGCAAGACCAGATTTATCTCAGATACTATAGCAATGGGACAGTTTGCAGAGGCAAAGAATAAGCTCCTTATCGTATGTGAGGAAGGCGAAGAAGAATACAGCGGGAAGCTTTTAAAAGATAATGGCGTAGATATGGTAGTTCTTGAAAAAGAAGAATTAACAGAAGCCAAGCTTAATGAACTTGATAAAGAGTATGACCCTTGGATAGTAATTGTTGAATATAATGGTATGTGGGATCCAGCTCTTCTTATGGGAACAGCTAAGCCAAGAGGCTGGGAGATATACCAGTCAATAACACTTATTGATGCTACAGCATTCAATCTTCAGTGGAACAATATGAGATCAATAATTGCAGAGACTGTTAAGTATACAGATATGGTTATATTTAACAGATGTAAGTCAGGTATGGATCTTGGAAGCTACAGAAGAAGTATGAGAGCACTTAATAACACACTTCAGATTGTATTTGAGGACGATAAGGGAGAGATGATGTCGATTGCAGAACAGCTTCCTTATGATGTTAATGCGGATATTATCGAGGTTGATGATGCTGATTACGGAATATGGTATATGGATGTATCAGAAAGACCAGATGTATATGTTGGCAAGAAAGTAAGATTTAAGGGTCAGGTATTAAAGAATAAATATTTCAAAGATAAGAACTTTGTACCAGGACGAAAGGTTATGACCTGCTGCGCTGAGGATACACAGTTTATTGGCTATATAAGCTTTTATAATAACATTGCTTCTTTAGAGAATAGACAGTGGATAATGGTTACAGCAACAATCAAGAATGAATTCCAGATGGCATACAAGAAGAAAGGACCTGTTCTTTATGTAGAAAAGGTTGAAAATGCAGAGCCACCAGTGGAAGAGATGGTTTATTTCTAGGATTGCAGTGTAGAGAAAATGGAATGTTCTATTATACATTTTTGAATAAATCGGACATATATAACAATTAGTAATACGGCTGGAGAGAACAATGATACAGGATATATTTCCTAATAGACTTGATAACCAATATGTAGAATGCAGTCCGCAGGATAATGATGTAATCTTCTTCTTTGAGGGTTCATCACTTCTTGCGAAGTATATTAAAGAAGATACATTAACTTATCCACTGTACAAGCAGTTCATACAGGGGATAAAGACAGGCATATCAAAAGATTCTGTTGATAATTATTCATTTACATACCTTTTATCTGTGGATGATACGAAATATTTTCTTGCACAGAGAAAAGGCGAATTATTAAGAGGACAATATGCTGGTGAAATGGCAGATTCCAAAGTGCATAATGAGTATACATCAGTGGTGGAAGGATTTTCATTTGTCGGGGTAGACTCATTTAGAAAAGCCAAACCGAAAGCCACAGCATTTGCAGCAATAACGGCATATCATCTGTATGGCTGGTACAGGGACAATCATTATTGTGGACGATGTGGCAGACCTACAATACACGATAACAAAGAGCGTATGGTAAAGTGTCCGGTATGTGGCAATATGGTATTTCCAAAGATAAGTCCTGCGGTTATCGTGGCAGTTACAGATAACGACAGGGTTCTGCTTACAAAGTATGCAGGAAGAACATATAAGAATTATGCTTTAGTCGCTGGCTTTAATGAGGCTGGAGAGACAATAGAGCAGACAGTCAGGCGTGAGGTAATGGAAGAAGTAGGACTTAAGGTCAAGAACCTTAAATATTACAAGAGCCAGCCTTGGGGACTTAGCGGCTCACTGCTTTCAGGGTTCTTCTGTGAGCTTGACGGTGATGATAAAATCACATTGCAGGAAGATGAATTATCACTTGGAACGTGGGTTAAGGCAGACGACCTTGACTTAGAAGATGATGGAATAAGTCTTACAAGAGAGATGATATTAAAATTCAAAAAAGAACATTCAATTGTTCCGTCTAATTAGAATAATACATTATTATTAAGCATAGAATTATCCCAAACATATGTGGGGTGGTTCTATGCTTAATTGGTTATGGGGCTTTATGATTATCATAGGAATTGTATACGCCCTTATCACAGGCAATATAGAAAGTGTCACACAGGGGGCATTTGACTCTGCTAAGGAAGCGGTCACATTATGTATAACTATGTTTGGTATTATGTCATTCTGGTGCGGTCTTATGGAAATAGCAGAAAAATCAGGACTTATAGACAAGTGCAGATACATGATAGAGCCTCTTATAAAATGGCTGTTTCCGGGGGTTCCAAGCAGCTCCAAAGCATTTGGCTATATAGTTACCAATATGATATCTAATTTTCTTGGACTTGGCTGGGCGGCTACACCGGCAGGAATAAAGGCTATGAAAGAGATGGCAGTGCTTAATCAGAATAAGAATATAGCAAGCTGTGATATGTGTACATTTCTTGTGATTAACATTTCTTCAATTCAGTTAATTCCAGTAAATATAATAGCATACAGAAGCCAGTACAAAAGTCCTGACCCGACCGCAATACTATTTCCCTCAATAATAGCAACAACTATAAGCACGCTTGCGGCTGTTATATTTTGCAGGGTTATGACAAGGAGGGAGCGATGATAACTAAGATTTCAGCGTATATAATGCCGTTTGTCATATTGATTATTGTTGGATATGGAATGTACAAAAAGAGTGATAATTACGATAACTTTGTAAATGGTGCAGAGGATGGAATGAGGACAGTGGTTTCAATAGCACCTACACTGATTGGGCTTATGGTTGCGGTTGGAGTATTAAGAGCTTCTGGATTTCTTGATTTTATAGCTGGACTTTTAAGCGGTGTGTGTGGAAAGCTTGGAATACCGGCAAGCATAGTGCCGCTTATTATAGTAAGGCTGTTCAGTTCGTCAGCTGCAACCGGACTTAGCCTTGATATATTCAAGCAGTACGGAACAGACTCATATACAGGACTTATAACGTCTATACTTATGGGGTGTACAGAAACAGTATTTTACACAATGTCAGTATATTATATGGCGGCACGCATTAAAAAAACGCGCTGGACACTTGCTGGTGCATTAATTGCAACAGCGGCAGGCATAGCTGCGAGTGTCATTCTTGCGCGTTATTGTTAATTATTATTTTTTCAGCTTTTTCATAGCAATATTGATGTCTATATTGCCCGATACTCCATTTATTGAACCTGTGCTAGTATACTGCCACATAGCGTATTTGTAGGGATAATATGGAGAGGCAGTCTGATAACCGGCGAACCATTTATCATAACCTTCAAGTCTTTCAAGTTCAACATTATCCATAAAATACAAAAGATTACTGTAGATTAATGGAGTATATCCAGCAGCTTTAATTGTGTCGCAAAATGCGATTATTACGTCAGTTAATTCACTAGCTGAAAGATTTTCCTGACGGAAGCTGTCATTTTCTATAGCTTCTACGTCAATAGCGATTGGGTATGTAATATTATAAGGCTTTACAAGAGTAAGTACATAGTTGGCTTCTTCGATAGCTTCCTCTTTGTTAAGAGCCTGTGAATAGAAGTATACACCGACATCTATATTATTCTTGATAGCATTAGTTGTGTAAGTATTAAATGAAGTATCTTCCACAAGAAGTCCTGAGCCATAAGCCCTGTAGCCACATCTAATCATAGCAAAATCCACACCTGCGGCTTTAACCTTTGCAAAATCTACATCAGAGTTGTGCTTTGATAAATCAATTCCTGTATATGTCTCGGCATTAGTTCCTGAATAAGTCATCAATCCCTTATCATTGCGGGCAAAGGCTGATTTATCATATTCGCTTGCGGCAAGCTTAGGGTTAATATCGGCAAATACATAATTACCACTTCTATTGACATATACTATGTTGTCAGGATAAAGTTCTTTTAATAATGAGAGTGTAGATGAACCGTTCTCAAATCTGCTTCGGATAAGGTTAAGCATATCGTCTTTCTCAGTATTGCGTGCAGTTTCAATGTCCTTGTCCTCAATTCTTGCTACAGTATCAGCAGTTCTCTTGGAGTCGGTAACAAGCAGGACAATATTGGCTATTATTGAAGCGATGGCAGTAACAAGCAGAACAATTGTCAATACAGATAATTTGCTTTTGCTGCCAGTCCTGCTTTTATTCTTCTGTCTGGAATTAGCTTTCCAATCTGAACTGTTATCAGATTGGCTGTTGAAATTATTATCCATAGGTATCCCTCTTTTCTTTATAGTACATTAATGTGTAACCGCATATAAATAAATGATAACTACAGTGTAAACGAGCTGTATTTAAAAGTCAAATAGTAAAATGTAGTAATTGTATTAGAAAAATATAAAAAATATAAGAAAACATATTGACAATATACTAAATAAATAGTATATATAATGTACACCATATTTTTAATATACATCACATATTTAGAGTATATCAGATGCCTGCATAAGATATATGTTGGGTGCATATATTTCTGATTCTTTAGCCTTTTGAAGAAGGTATTTATAGCGTTTCTGCTCAGAATTCAATTGATATATATAACAATCTATAAGGTCTGGGTCAGTTGCGTTATCAAAGTTGGCATATGCGGCACTAAGCGCAGCCTTTGTCATATTAATTTCCTCAACAAGATATTTTTCATCATATGTAGCAGGATTTTTTTTCTTGCTGAACATTTTCAATAGAATTACCTCGTTTCCTCTTTTTTTATAAGTATAGTCAGTAATTGGTAATTCTATACATTAAACAGAATAATAGAATTAAGACAACTATATTGCGGTGGCAATTCATATATAAAGCTGTCTGATAAGATATGGGAGAATTAAAGAGAATATGACAGAGCAGTACATAAGATACGCCGCTATGTTTATTATCATAATGATGGCGGTGATTGATGATTACAGACGTTTTAAGGTGTCGAATAGAATTATAATTGCAGGAATGGTTATTGGTGTTGTTATTAATATGGGAAGCCTTATGTATGGAGGTGATGTGAGAGGGTATATATATGGCGGTATGGCAGGTTTTGCAATTATGTATATGGTGTATATATTTGGCGGCGTAGGTGCAGGAGATGTTAAGCTTCTTGCTGTGTGCGGACTGCTGATTGGTGTTACATATATTGTGAGGTTAATATGTGCGGCTATGGTATGCGGTGTATTAACAGGTGTATTAGAGAATGTTGGCGTAATTAAAGGCAGACAGGGTGTATGTATAAGAGATAATGTTTTAATAAAGCAGGGAAGACATACAATACATAGATTTCATTATACATATGCCTTGTGTCTTGGAGCGGCAATTATGGTGGTATTAAATATTAAAGCATAAAGCTGTAGATACTGTAATTAAGATTATATAGTGTATGGAGGAAAGTGTATTTGGCAAAAGATAATATATGCGTGATATATGACGATGATGAGAGTTATGCCAAAAGGCTTATGGGAATAATTAACGACAGTAAGGATATTCCCTACAGGGCTAAAGTGTTTACCAAAGAGGAGGAGTTTAACAGATACATTTTAGCTAATAAGACAGATGTGTTAATGGTTAATGAAGAACAATACACATATGGCATTAATCATGAGGATATTAAGACAGATGATAACAGCGTTATTGTTCTGTGTGAAGATGAGAAAGAAGCAGGAATTATTAATGATAAGAAAGAGAAAGGGCTTATCGGTGTGTGCAAATACCAGCCAGCTTACCAGCTTTTAGGGTCAATTACAAGACAAAGACCAGATAGAACGCAGAGGGTTGAGGATATTACCAGATATATCGGAGTGTATGGCTTTAATTCGACTTTAAGAGTGACTTTGGCAATGGTTATTGCGGCGGCATATTCTAAAAAGGGACGGACACTTTTTATCAATCTTGATGAATTCTCAGGCATTGAGCATATTATGATGTCTGACGGGTGTAGTAATCTGTCAGATGTATTCTATATGTTTAAGCAGGCAGGAGAGCATTTTACACAGCAGATTAGAGAATGTATAAAGGCGAATGAGTTATTTGACTATATACCGGCTGTGGTATGTGCTGATGATATATCGTATGTTAATGACAGGCTTATAAGTGGTCTGCTGGATGAGCTGGCACATAATTTAAAATATGATTATATTGTTGTTAATATATCAGAGGGAATTAACAAGCCTTGGAGCATTATGGGAAGATGCAGTAATGTATATATATCTGACAGTGGAGATTATATAGAGAATTGCAGATTTAATAATCTGAAAAGATATTTTATTGAAAGCGGGAAGGAAGCTATTGTTGACAGAATGATGAGAATTAATCTTAAGATGAAGGATACAATGGATGAGGGTTTTCTTAAAAGAATTATGTATACAGATGCGTATGGTTATGTAAGTTCTTTATTAGATATGGTGTAGAAATGACATAGAAGAAGTTAAGCATAGCATAGGGAGTAAGTATGAATAGCAGGCATTATG
>ERZ1673744.1271-NODE-1271-length-23727-cov-5.718190_pt1 | contig 23727 bp, 18 predicted proteins | sample MGYA00580207_ERZ1673744 | MGnify/ENA primary metagenome ERZ1673744 (study PRJEB41218, sample SAMN15661751) | gut metagenome | host: Homo sapiens | place: Canada: London | collected 2015-08-20/2019-03-30 | study: EMG produced TPA metagenomics assembly of... | reverse complement strand
ATGGAGTCGGCGTGCTGGCTGATGAGCTTGCAGCCGCCGGCGATGAGCTTGTTGGCAGCTTCCTTCTCGAGGGCCTCATCGTACCAGGAGCCGGTGAAGGTGACGTCCATGGTCACGGTCGGGCACACGGACTTGGCGCCCAGATAGAAAGAGGTGTAGCCGGAGATGACTTCCGCATAGGTAAAGGCACCAACGTAGCCCATCTTGGCCTGATCGGCGGTGAATTCACCGGCCTCGATCATCTCGTTGAGCTTCATACCGGCAGCGACGCCGGCGAGGTAGCGGCCTTCATAGATGGAGGCGAACGCATTGTGGTAGTTGCTGAGCTTCTCGGTGTGGGCCTTGGTGCCGGTGGCGTGGCAGAACTGCACCTTCGGGAAATCCTTGGCGGCCTGGATCATGAAGTCCTCGTGGCCGAAGCTGTCGGCGAAGACGACGTTGCAGCCGGCGTCCACGAGCTCGGCCGCGGCGTTGTAGCACTCCTGGCCCTCGGGGATGTTGGTCTTAATGATGTACTGATCCTCGCTCAGGCCGGCGTTCTTGCAGGCAGCCTTCGCGGCGTCGATGAAGTTCTTGTCGTAGGTGGAGTTCTCGTCATGCAGGCAGATAAAGCCGACCTTGATGCTCTCGGCTTTGTCGCCGTCCTCGGTCTTGCTGCCGCAGGCGCACAGTGCGAACACCATGACGAGCGCGAGCAGCATCGAAACGAACTTTTTCATTCTCAGCTCTCCCTCAAATCATCAAATTTTGTATTTATCTGCATTGCTTGCGCAAAGAAGATACAAAAAACATTGGCAGGTGCTGACCTTTCGGCGCTCCTGCCAATGTGGAACCGGGAAGATGCCGGTACTGCCATCTCCCGCGGGGAATTTCACATCGATAGTCCAGCAATTTACGGTGCCGGGTAGAAACGCCAAGCCATATCCTTTGGTATATATCGACTGCTATTTACGATCGCTCCCACAGCGCGGGAACACTTATACGTTATCATGGGCGAACGGGGTTGTCAACCGTCGAAATGAGCGAATTTCATACTTTTGAAACATTTTCCCCGTCGATTTGCACAACGCCGCTCAGCAGAACACGATGCCGGTCTCGGGGTCCATGCTCTGCACGCGGGCGAGCGATTCCACGCGGTAGCCGCGCGCGCGGATGCGCGCACCGCCGGGCTGAAACGCCTTTTCCACCGCGATGCCGGCGCCGACCACGGTCGCGCCCGCGCCCTCGATGAGTGTGATGAGCCCGTCGAGTGCCGCACCGTTGGCGAGGAAATCGTCGATGACGAGCACGCGGTCGTCCGGTGAGAGATACTCGCGCGAGATGCGGATGATGTTGTCATTGCCGTGCGTGAACGAGTGCACGACCGTCGTGTACGCATCGTCGGAGACGTTGCGGCTCTTGGTTTTCTTGGCGAACACGACCGGGCAGTCGAACACGAGCCCGGCCACGGCCGCGATGCCGATACCGCTGGCCTCGATCGTGACGAGCTTGTTCACGCCGCAGCCGTCGAACAGCCGCTTCCATTCCTCCGCCATCGCCAGAAACAGCTTCGGGTCCATCTGATGGTTCAAAAACCGGTCCACTTTCAGGATCTCGCTGGATTTGACCTCGCCCTCGGCGAGAATGCGCTGCTCGAGAAGCTGCATATCGCTCCATCCTCCCACAATCACTAAGATGGTCTTTATCGTAGCACCCGCGCCGGGCGTGCGCAACCGTTTTTCGCAAAAAATCCGGCAAATCGCCGAATGGACGGTTTTTGCGCCGGACGCGGTTGACTTTCCCGTCGATGTGCGGTATCATCAGTTCCTACAAGTAGGAAAAGTACGAATTTCTGCGACAGGAGGCGAGGCTATGCCCGGAGGCAAGCACGTACTCGGCCAGAGCCGCGACCGGCACATCTTCGGCACGGTGAAGGTCGGCGAAAAGGGCCAGATCGTGATCCCGAAGGAGGCGCGCACGGTCTTTGGCATCCAGCCGGGGGACACGCTGCTCGTGCTCGGCGACGAGGTGCGCGGCATCGTGGTCACGCGGCCGGAGGTCATGCGCGACGTGGCCGCAAAAATTTTCGACGAATCTGACGAATGATATGACGAATGATATGACGAATAATATAAGGAGAGGAACGATGAATACAGAGTCCATGTACACCGCGCTCGGCATCACGCCGGCGGTGCACCGCTTCGGCGAGGAGGTGCTCGCCGGTCTGCGCGCGCGCTTCGACGAGATCGACCGCGTCGCGGAATATAACCAGTGCAAGGTCATCGGCGCGATGCAGAAAAACCGTGTCGACGCGACGCACTTTGCCGCCACCACGGGCTACGGCTACAACGACGCCGGGCGCGACAATCTCGAGCGCGTCTATGCCGACTGCTTCCACACGGAAGCCGCGCTCGTGCGGCCGCAGATCACCTGCGGCACGCACGCGCTGACCGTGGCGCTCAGCGCCAACCTCCTGCCCGGCGACACGCTGCTCAGTCCCGTCGGCGCGCCGTATGACACGCTCGAGGAGGTCATCGGCATCCGCCCGAGCGCCTGCTCGCTCAAGGAATACGGCGTGCACTACCGGCAGGTCGACCTGCTGCCGGACTACGGCTTTGACTATCCGGCCATCGAGCAGGCGCTGCGCGGCGGTGTGAAGCTTGTGACCATCCAGCGCTCGAAGGGCTACGCCACGCGGCCGACGTTTTCCGTGCAGCAGATCGGCGAGCTGATCGCGTTCTGCAAGCGCGTCGACCCGAACGTCATCTGCATGGTCGATAACTGCTACGGCGAGTTCGTCGAGACGATCGAGCCGTCCGACCTCGGCGCGGACATGATCGTCGGTTCCCTCATCAAGAATCCCGGCGGCGGGCTCGCGCCCATCGGCGGCTACATCTGCGGCCGCAAGGATGTGGTCGATCGCTGCGCCTACCGCCTGAGCGCCCCCGGCCTCGGGCAGGAGGTCGGCGCAAACCTCGGGCTCATGCCGGCGTTTTATCAGGGCTTTTTCCTCGCGCCGACCGTGACGGCCGGTGCGCTCAAGGGCGCGGTGTTCGCGGCGAATGTCTATGAGCGGCTGGGCTTTCGCTGCATCCCGAACGCGGCAGAGCCGCGGCACGACATCATCCAGTGCGTGGAGCTCGGCTCGCCGGAGCGCATGGTCGCCTTCTGCAAGGGCATCCAGGCGGCCGCGCCCGTGGACAGCTATGTCGACCCCATTCCCTGGGCCATGCCGGGCTACGATTCGGAGGTCATCATGGCCGCCGGCGCGTTCGTGCAGGGCTCGTCCATCGAGCTGTCGGCCGACGGGCCGATCCGCCCGCCCTACGCCGTGTATTTTCAGGGCGGCCTGACGTGGTATCACGCCAAACTCGGCATCCTCATGAGCCTGCAGAAGCTCGTGGACGCCGGTCTCATTACACTCGATCAACCGGAGGAGAAATAAAGTATGTGGTTCTGGCTTTCCCTGATTGCCCTGCTGTGCTGGTCGGGCTCGGATCTGTTTTCAAAAATCGGCTGCCGCGACGCGGACGATCATCTGGCACATTTAAAAATGGTCATCGCCGTCGGCGTCGTCATGGGCCTGCACGCGGCGTATGAGATCTTCATCGGCGGCGTGAGCGTGACGTGGCACGTCATCTGGACGTACCTGCCCGTGTCGCTGCTGTACATCGTGTCGATGGCGCTCGGCTATGTCGGCCTGCGCTATATCGAGCTGTCCATCTCGTCGCCGATCTGCAACGCCTCCGGCGCGGTGGTGGCCGTGCTGTACCTGTGCTTCGGCGGGCTGGACGAAGACCTCAGCGGCGGCATGCGCGTGATGGTGCTGCTGGCCATCGCGCTCGTGTGCGTCGGCGTGATCGGGCTCGGCGTGGTCGAGTCGCGCGAGGACGACGAGCTGCGCCGCGCGCGCCAGGCGGCCTCGAACTACCGCTACGCCAAGAGCTGGCTCGCCCTCGCGCTGCCGGTGGCCTACTGCCTGCTCGACGCGGCCGGCACGTTTGCCGACAGCCGCGTGCTCACGCGCCTTGACCCGGACGCCGCCAACTGCGCCTATGAGCTGACATTTCTGTTCGCGGCGGTGGTGTCATTCGTGTATGTCAAGTTCATCCGGCACGACCGCTTCCTGCCCAAGCGCGAGGGGCCGAAGTACGTCGGCGCGCTGTTCGAGACGGCCGGCCAGTTCGCGTACATCTACGCCATCGCGGACGAGGACCACGTCATGTACGCCGCGCCCATCATCTCGGCCTACTGCGCCGCGTCCGTGCTCTGGAGCCGCATCTTCCTGCGCGAGAAGCTCTCGTGGCGGCACTATCTCATGCTGCTGCTGATCGTCGTCGGCATCGTGCTGATTGGCATTCTCGACCTGTGAGCGCTCACTCGATCACGCGGCCGCCCGACACGGGGCGGCCGCGTTTTTGCGCAAATATTTGTCAAGTGTGTAACGGCGGCTTGCAATTGGCCGTTTGTCTGGTATAATGATGGCATATCTGCACCTTTCGGTACAGTATTTTGGGAGAAATGTGAAAAAATCAGGAGGGATCTCGTGGATACGGAAATCAAATCCAAACGCGGCGGCTGGGGCAGCAACTTCGGCTTCCTCATGGCCTCGATCGGCTCGGCCGTTGGCCTCGGCAATATCTGGGGCTTCCCGTATAAGATGGGCAAGAGCGGCGGCGCCGTGTTCCTGCTGCTGTATCTCGTGCTCGTCGTGCTCGTGGGCGTGACGGTCATGCTCGGCGAGCTCGCGCTCGGCCGCCGCAGCGGCAAGAGCGCCGTGAGCACCTACCGCGGCCTGTCGAAGAAGTACACCTGGCTCGGTTACGCGGGCATCGTGTGCGGCTTTTGCATCATGTGCTTTTACTTCGTGCTCGGCGGCATCGTCCTACGCTACGCCGTCGGCTACTTCCTGGCCATCTTCGGCGGGAGTGAGTTTGCCTGGTCGGGTCAGGGCACGGGCTTTTTCGGCTATTTCCTGACGGATACGAACAGCATGATCCTGTTTTTCGTGCTCTATATCCTGCTCAACATCCTCGTCGTGTCCGGCGGTGTGCAGGGCGGCATCGAGAAGTTCTGCAACGTCGGCATGCCGGCGCTGTTCTGCCTGCTCGTGTTCATCATCCTCTACATTGCCTGCCAGCCCGGCGCGGCCGAGGGCTACAAGTTCATGTTCAGCCCCGACTTCTCTGTGTTCAGCAATCCGGAAATTGGCTTCGGCCGCGTGCTCAAAAACGCCGCCGGGCAGATGTTCTTCTCCCTGTCGATCGGTCTCGGCGTCATGATGACCTACGGCTCCTACCTCGGCAAGCAGGAGCACCTGCAGCGCAATGCGCTCATCGTCTGCGGCGCGGACACGCTCATCGCCGTCATGGCCGGCATGGCCGTCATGCCCGCCTGCGCCGCCTTCGGCGTGGAGTACGGCGCCGGCCCCGGACTGCTGTTCGCCTCGATGCAGACGGTGTTCGCCCACATGGGCAGCATCGGCAATTTCATCGGCTTCATCTTCTACCTGCTCGTGCTGATCGCGGCGCTCACGTCGTCAATCTCCATGCTCGAGCTGTGCACGGCCTACGCCGTCGATAAGCAGATCGACAAGGGCCTCACGCCCAAGCGCGCCAAGCACACGGCCAGCGTCGCGGCGCTCGTGTTCGTGGCGGGCTCGCTCGTCGCGCTCGACGGGCTGGGCGCGGGCGTTGCCGGCGGCGCCGCCGTCGAGACGCCGGCCACCCTGTTCGGCCTGAGTGTGCACGGATGGAACGACTGCTGGCTCGACCTGTACGACATGGTCGCCGAGGGCATCCTCATGCCGCTCGGTGCGCTCGTGATGACAATCCTCATCGGCTGGGTGCTCAAGCCCGAGGTCGTGCAGCTCGAGTGCGAGCAGAGCGGCTTGAAGTACCGCGCCGCCGGCTACTTCAAGCTCTGCTTCAAGTTCATCGTGCCGGTGCTGCTCGCGTTCATCCTCTTCTGCCAGCTCATCGACTTCTTCGGCCTGAAGATCCCCGGCCTGAGCTGAACCCCGCATCACAAAAAGTTCCGTCAGCGTCTGCCCCAACGGGCGGGCGCTGACATTTTTATGACACTTGTTGAAAAAGTGAAAATGCTCTGATATACTGGGCTTCACCGCCATTTTTCGTCCGAAAGGAGCGCTGCGCCATGCGCAAAACGGTCGCCTACGCCTTCCACCACTCGATCCCGATCCTGATCGGCTTCTTCCCCGTCGGCCTCGCCTATGGGCTGCTCATGCAGCAGGCGGGCTATAACTTCCTGTGGTCGGGCGCGTGCAGCCTGTTCGTGCTGGCAGGCTCGCTGCAGTTCCTGATGGTCACGTTCTTTGCCGGCGGCGTGTCGCTCGCCACGGTGGCCGTGCTGGCGCTGCTGCTCAACAGCCGGCATATTTTCTACGGCCTGTCGTTCATCGACAAGTTCCGCTCCTTCGGCCCGTGGCGCTGGTTTCTGATCTACTCGCTGTGCGACGAGAACTATTCGCTGCACTGCTCGCACGATTTCGGGCCCGACGTCAACGAGAAGTGGGCCTACGTGCTCACGGCCGCGCTCGTGACGTTTTACTGGGTGACGCTGTCCATGCTCGGCGGGCTCGTCGGCTCGCTCATCCCATTTGACACCACGGGCATCGACTTTGCGCTCACGGCGCTGTTCACGGTCATCGTGGTCGATCAGCTGCGCGGCGCGCGCACGCGCATCCCCGCCGTGGTCGCGGCCGTGTCGAGCATCGGCGCGCTGCTGCTGCTCGGGCCGGACAAGTTTCTGCTGCCGTCGCTGCTCGTGACGGTCGCGGCGCTCACGCTGCTGCGCCCGGTGCTCGCGCCGAAGTATGCCGAAGGAGGTGCGCAGGCATGACCCTCTCCGTCGGACAGAGCATCGCCATCATCGCGGTCTGCGCCGCGTGCACGTTTTTGGAGCGCTGGCTGCCGTGGCTGCTGTTCGGCCGCCGCGCCGTGCCGAAGGTCGTGGAGTACCTCGGCAAGATCCTGCCAATGGCCGTCATGGTCTCGCTGCTGGTCTACTGCCTGCGCGGGATGCAGTTCACATCGGCCGGGGCGTGGGTGCCGCAGGTCATCGCCGTCGGCGTGACGGCGGGTCTGCACTGGTGGCGGCGCAACACACTGCTGAGCATCGCCGCCGGCACCGTGTGCTATATGCTGCTCGTGCAGCTCGTCTTTTGATGCCAAACCGGGCGTCCCGACTGGGGCGCCCGGTTTCTGGTTGCACTTTTCCTGCATATCCGTTATAATATAGGGCCTAAAAAGAAATTTCTCCTGCAGCGAGGTCTGCCCATGAAACACGACAAGAAAAAACAATGGCTCTCGATCGGCCTGCTGACGCTCGGCGCGGCGGCGCTGGCGGTGTTCGCCGCCGCGACGCTCGACGCGGGCGACGTGCGCGCCTCGCTCGCGGCGCTGCTGCCGGGCTGGACGGCTGCGATCGTGGGCTGCATGCTGCTGTACTATCTGTGCGACGCGCTCAAGTACCGGCTCATCACGCGCGCGTTCGGCTGCGCGCAGCCGCTGGGCGACAGCATCGACGTGTCGATGATCGGCTTCTTCTACTCGGCCGTGACGCCCGCGGCCGCGGGCGGCCAGCCGTTTCAGGTGCTGCACATGCACCGCCGCGGCATCCCGACCGGAACGGCCACGTCCGTCATCTGCACGGTCTACAGCCTGTGGAACATCGCGCTCGTGACGCTCGGCATCGTGGGCGCGTGCCTGTGCGGCGGCAAGCTCGCAGCGCAGAGCGCGGCGTGGATTCCCGTGCTGGCGCTGGGCCTGTTCGTGCACGCAGGGCTGCTGTCGCTCGTGCTGCTCTCGGCCATCTTCCCGAAGCCGATGTCCGCATTCGGCACGGCGTGCATCCGCTGGCTGTACCGGCGTAAGCCGTTCGTCCGCCGGGGCGCAGACCCCGAGGCGGCCGCCGAAAAATGGTGCGCCTTCGTGGCGGAGTATCACGATGCGTTCGCCGCCGGCATCCGCCACCGCGGCAAGCTCGCCGGGGCGCTCGCGCTCGCGCTGGGGCAGTGCGCGGCGTACATGTCGGTGGCCTACTGCACGTACCGCGGCTTCGGTCTGCGCGGCGTGCCGTTCTGGCAGGTCACGGGCACGCAGGTGCTGCTGTACATCGGCGCGAGCTGCTTTCCCATGCCGGGCGCATCCGGCGCGAGCGAGGGCACGTTCTACCTCGCCTTCTCGCCGCTGTTCGGCGACTATCTGACCACCGCCATGCTCATCTGGCGTCTGGCGTCGTACTATCTCACGATCGTGCTGGGCTACATCGCCGTCGTGGCCGAGCGCGTAACGCTGCGCCGCGCAGAAACGTGAAGGCGCACGAAATCCGCACACACGGGATTGGAGGCTTTTGAGGAAACATGATTCGGCTTTCTTGGTGCGACCATTGCAAGAACATAACCGGGATGAAAGGCTTCATCCCAACATGCAGGGCATTTCCTGACGGTATCCCTTATGACTTTGCTAACCGCAAAGATCACCAAGCCCCGGAGATCTGCTGCAACGGGATCGGCTACGAAGAAGACCGCCTCACAGAAACATAATGCAGCGCACGCCGCGGAAAACTGCGCTTGCAGCGCAAGCGCGCTCCGGCGTGTCCGGAAAACCGAAAATCGGCCGCTCTCGTGCGAGAGCGGCCGATTTTCTGGTGCCGGCGGCGGGGCTCGAACCCGCACGGTGCTGCCACCGAGGGATTTTAAGTCCCTTGCGTCTGCCTGTTTCGCCACGCCGGCACGCTCCGTCACATCGTACCACCGCAGCCAACACCTGTCAAGCACAGGAAACCCGGACGGCCGCCGCGCGCACATTGCCCGATCTGTTCGACAAATCTGCGCGGCAGCCGCCGATACCCGACACACGCCTCTTGCATCCGGCCAGAAAATTTGATAAAATAATAAATTATTTCTATAGGTATCGTTTTGGGATTCGAGGCACATTGCACTTATGAAATACCGCAACTGGCAAATTCCATACACGGCGCCGCAGCCGCCGGAGGCATTGCTGCGCGCGGGCTACTCGCCGCTGCTGGCGGTGCTGCTGGCCCTGCGCGGGTACGCTGACCCCGTGCAGGCGCGCGCCTTTCTCAGCGGCGGCGACCAGAGCGCGTTCGACCCCATGCTCCTGCAGGACATGGACAAGGCCGTCGCACGCATCCGCACCGCCATCGAGCGCAGGGAAAACGTGGCCGTGTTCGGCGACTATGACGTCGACGGCATCACATCCACGTGCGTGCTCACGGACTATCTGCGCCGGCAGGGCGTGCCCGTGCATCCGTACATCCCCGACCGCATCGAAGAGGGCTACGGCCTGAACATGGACGCGATCACAAATCTCCAGCGCACGAGCGACATCACGCTCATCATCACCGTTGACTGCGGCATCACCGCCATCGACGAGACGAACTACGCCCTGCAGCGCGGCATCGACATGGTCATCACCGACCACCACGAGTGCAGCGGGCAGGCGATCCCGAACGCCGTGGCCGTCGTCGACCCGAAGCGCCCCGGCTCGCAGTACCCGAACAGCGGGCTCGCAGGCGTGGGCGTGGCATATAAGCTTTTGTGCGCGCTCGAGGACGGCAGCGACCGGGTGCTGCGCGAATACGGCGACCTCGTCGCCATCGGCACGGTGGCGGACGTGATGCCCCTCACGGGCGAGAACCGCTATCTCGTGGCGCAGGGGCTGGCGCAGATCAACGCCCACCCCCGGCCGGGCATCCGCGCGCTGCTGCACGAGTGCGGCGCGGAGGGCCGCCCCGTCACGGCCACGACCATCGGCTTCACGCTCGCGCCGCGCATCAACGCGGCCGGCCGCCTGGGCAAGACGGCCGTCGCGGCGCTGCTGCTGCTGACAAAGGACGACGGCGAGGCCGACCGCTACGCCGCCGGGCTCTGCCAGCTCAACCGCGAGCGGCAGGCGCTCGAACAGCAGATCTGGGAGGAGGCCTCGGCCATCGCGTGCCGCTACCCGCCGCGGATGCCGCTCGTGCTTGCGAGCGACTCGTGGCACCAGGGCGTGATCGGCATCGCCGCCTCGCGCCTGAGCGAGGAGTTCCACCTGCCGACGATCATGATCTGCTGCGACGGCGAGCGCGGCAAGGGCTCGTGCCGCAGCTTCGGCGGCTTCAACCTGTACAATGCCCTGAGCGCCTGCTCGGAGTATCTCGAGGGCTTCGGCGGCCACGCGCTGGCAGCCGGGCTGACGATCCGGCGCGAGAACATCGACCGCTTCCGCCGCGCGCTCGGCGAGTATTACCGCCAGAACCCTGCCGACGACCTGCCGGAGCTCACGTGCGACCTGCGCGTGAACGATCCGCACCTGCTGACCATGCCGTGCATCGAGTCGCTCGACGCGCTCGAGCCGTGCGGCAACGGCAACCCCAAGCCCCTGCTGTGCATCACGGGCGCACGGCTCGTCAACGCCGTGCCCATCGGCGGCGGCCGCCACCTGCGGCTGCATTTTGCCAAGGGCGGGTATAATTATGCCGGCATCTTCTTCTCGTGCACCCCGGCGCAGCTGGGCGTGCGCATCGGCCAGTGGGTGGACGTGGCCTTCACGCCGCAGATCAACGAATTCCGCGGCCGCCGCAGCGTGCAGCTGCTCGTGACCGACGTGCGCCCGAGTGACCCGCTGCCCCTGTGCCGCGCGCTGCTGAAAAATCAGTGCATCCCCGCGTGGGACACGGTGGATCTCTATCCCCTGCGCGCGGACTTCGCCGTGGCGTGGCGGTGGCTGAACGCGCCGGTGGCCTTCCCGCTCGAGGAGCTGCCCGCGCGCGCGCCCATGCGGCCGGAGAAGTTCTGCGTGTGCCTGCGCGTCATGGCCGAGATGGGTCTCGCCGCCGTGGACTTTGACGGCGAAACGCTGCGCCTGCGCCCCCTGCCGACGAGCGGCAAGGTGGACCTTGGCGCGTCGAAGCTGCTGCAGACCCTGCGCGAGCGCCGCCAGAGCCTGCTATGAAACACTTGCAAGAAATCCCCATTCCGTTCGGGAAAGGAGCTGTCCCTATGTCTGAAGCGACCCGCGCCGAAAACGTGGCCCCGGTGCCCTACGACCTTGAGGCCCACTATCAGGAGCTGGAACAGAAGATCACCGCCGCCGGCATCCCGGCCGATCTTGGCCGCGTGCGCGCGGCCTTCGAGTGCGCCGACCGGGCCCACTCCGGCCAGAAGCGCCGCGACGGCTCGCCCTACGTGTCGCACTGCATCGCCGCCGCCATCATCACGGCGGAGATGGGGCTCGACGAGGACTCGATCATCGCCGCGCTGCTGCACGACACGATCGAGGACACCTCGCTCACGCACGAGGACATTGCGCGCAGCTTCGGCACCTCGGTGGCCGACATCGTCGAGGGCGTCACGAAGCTCACGCGCGTGCAGTACACGAGCGTCGAAGAGCAGCAGATGGAGAACATGCGCAAGATGCTCCTGGCCATGGCCAAGGACATCCGCGTCATCCTCATCAAGATGGCCGACCGCCTGCACAACATGCGCACGATGGCCTACCAGAGCGAGGAAAAGCAGCGCATCAAGTCCCTCGAGACGATGGAGATCTACGCCCCCATCGCGCACCGCCTCGGCATGCAGAAGATCAAGTGGGAGCTTGAAGACCTCTCGCTGCTGTATCTCGACCCCACGGGCTACAAGGCCATCACGGACGCGCTCGATCAGCGCATGCCGACGCTCGAAAAATTCATGGGCGAGATGCGCACGCAGATCCGCGAGCGTCTGGAGGCAGACGGCGTGCACGCGACGATCTCGAGCCGCATCAAGCACATCTACAGCATCTACCGCAAAATGTACGCGCAAAAGCTCGACATCAACGGCATTTTCGACCTGTGCGCGTTTCGCGTCATCGTGGACACGATCCCCGACTGCTACAACGTGCTCGGCATCATCCACGATATGTATAAGCCGCTGCCCGGCCGCTTCAAGGACTACATCAGCACGCCGAAACCGAACATGTACCAGAGTGTGCACACGACGGTCATCGGCTCGGAGGGCATCCCGTTCGAGGTGCAGATCCGCACCTGGGAGATGCACATGACGGCGGAGTACGGCGTTGCGGCACACTGGAAATACAAGACCGGCAGCGGCGAGGGCACGAAGCCCGGCGACGAGGAGAAGTTCGCCTGGATCCGCCGCCTGCTCGAGACGCAGCAGGAGTCCGACGCGCAGGACTTTTTCCACAACCTGAAGGTGGATATGTTCGCCGACGAGGTGTTCGTGTTCTCGCCGAAGGGCGATGTCATCAATCTGCCCGCCGGCGCGACGCCGATCGACTTTGCCTACAGCATCCACTCCGCGATCGGCAACAGCATGGTCGGTGCGACGGTCAACGGCCGCATCGTGAACTTCGACTACGTGCTGCAAAACGGCGACATTGTCGACATCCGCACGTCGAAAAACGCGCCCGGCCCGAGCCGCGACTGGCTGAACCTCGCCAAGAGCGGCGCCGCGCGCACGAAGATCAAGCAGTGGTTCAAAAAAGAGCGCCGCGAGGAGAACATCGTCCACGGCAAGGAGCAGTTTGAGCGCGAGCTGCGCGCCAACGGCATCGCCCCGGCCGACATCATGGGCGACGAGATCCTGCCGCTGATTCTCAAGCGGCTGGCCTTCACCTCGCTCGACGATCTGTACGCCGCCATCGGCTACGGCGGCGTGACCGCCACGCGCACCGTCAACCGCATCCGCGACGAGATCCTGCGCAACCAGAAGGCCAACCAGAAAAACGCCATCGACCGCATCAACGAGGCGGCCGAGCGCCGCAACAAGCGTCCGCGCCACGCCGTGCACGGCATCCTCGTCGAGGGGCTGGACAACTGCCTCATCAAATTCTCCCGCTGCTGCACGCCGGTGCCCGGCGACAGCATCATCGGCTTCATCACGCGCGGCGCGGGCGTGTCCATCCACCGCACGGACTGCGAAAACTATCTCGCCAGCCGCGACAATCCGGAGACCGCCGGCCGCTGGATCCGCGTGAGCTGGGCCGAGCGCACCACCGATGCCTACAGCACGACGCTCATGATGCTCAGTGCGCAGCGCTCGGGCCTCGTCATGGACGTGGCCACGGCGCTCAACACGCTCAACGCCAAGGTGCGCACGCTCACCGCGCGCGACGTGGACAGCGGCCGCTCGACCATCACGATCACCGTCGAGGTGCACGACCTGGCTGAGCTGCGCACGATCATCAGCCGCCTGAGCGCCATCCGCGGCGTCATCCGCATCTCGCGCAGCGGCGCGTCCGACCCCGCAAAAGCCGCCGCGCACACCGCCGAGCTGCAGGCGGAACAGGAAAAGAAAGCCAAACAGGAGGGCAAAGCATGAGAGCCGTCGTCACCCGCGTTACCGAGGCGTCCGTCACGATCGACGGCGCCGAATACAGCCGCATCGGCAGGGGCTTCCTTGTCCTGCTGGGCGTGCACGTGTCCGATACGGCGGCCGAGGCCGACCGCATCGTCGACCGCATCTGCGGCCTGCGCGTGTTTGAGGACGCCAATGGCAAAATGAACGTCAGCCCCGCCGACGCCGGGGCAGAGCTGCTCATCGTGAGCCAGTTCACCCTCTTTGCCGACTGCCGCTCCCGCCGCCCCGGCTTCACGGCCGCCGCCCGGCCGGAGACCGCCGTGCCGCTCTACGAGCGCGTGATCGCGGGCTGCGAGGCCCGCGGCTTCCCGGTGCGCACGGGCGTGTTCGGCGCGGACATGAAAGTTGCGTCCGTCAACGACGGCCCTGTCACCATCCTGCTCGATACCGATCATTTATAAAGGAGGCCACCCCATGCTCATCAAATGTCTGCCCGTCGGGCACCTCATGACCAACTGCTACATCGTCACGGACGAGACCACGCTCGAGTGCGCCGTCATCGACCCCGGCGACGAGTCCAACACCATCCTCTACTACCTTGAGGACAACCACCTCACCTGCCGCGCCATCCTGCTCACGCACGGCCACTACGACCACACCGGCGCCGTCTACGCCGTGCACGAGGAGACCGGTGCGCCCGTGTACATGAACGCGCTCGACGCGGGCACGGCCGTCGCCTTCGACAGCTACACGTTCACCCCGCCCGAGGGCACGATCTTTTATAAGGAGGGCGACGAGGTCAAGGTCGGCAATCTGACCTTCCGCGTCATGGAAACGCCCGGCCACACGCCCGGCGGCGTGACGCTCATCTGCGGCGACGCGCTCTTCACCGGCGACACGCTCTTCGCCGGTTCGTGCGGCCGCACGGATTTCGCCGGCGGCAGCATGGAGGTCGAGCTGCAGTCGCTGGCCAAGATCGCGGCTCTGCCCGGCGATTACGAGGTCTACCCCGGCCACATGGATTGCTCCACGCTCGAGACCGAGCGCCGCTTCAACCCCTACCTGACCGCGCTGCAAAACCGCGGACAGTAAAACTGCACAAACACGACCGGCAGAAGTTCGCTTCTGCCGGTTTTTTGCGCGCGCAAAGGTTCTTTGCGTGACAAATCGCGCCCGCGCATGGTATGCTTTGGGCGAGGTGAACACCATGCGCGACATTGGAGCCAACATCCGCCGCGCCCGCGTGCGCCGGAAGCTGACGCAGGACGATCTGGCGCAGACCGTGCACACGACGCGGCAGACCATATCGAATTACGAGACCAGCCGCTCCCGCCCGGACGTGGAGACGCTGCAGCGGCTCGCAGACGCGCTCGGCGTCGAGCTCACGGAGCTGCTGGACGGGGCGCCATCCGCCGATGCCCGCCGGGCAGCGCTGCGCAGGGTGTGCATCATGGGGGCCGTCACGCTCATACTGGCCGGGCTGTGGGCATACCTGCACGCGGTCTGCCTCCGGCAGTACCAGCGCGGGGGCATGGCGCCGTTGGCAGCCATGCTCATAACCGAGCCGCTGCTGCTGTGCGCGCTGGCGTGGACGCTACTGCAGGCGCTGCACACGGTCACGCGTCTGCGGCCGCGGCGCTGTGCGCCCTGGGTGCACCCGCTCGTCCGGGTGCTGTTCGGCCTGTGTCTGGCAATTCTGGTCGCCAGCGTTGTTCTGCCCGCCTCCGGCGTGATATTGCCGCGGCTGTATGGCGGCCGCGCTGCCACGGCAGCGCTGTTTTTTCTCCTCGGCGCGTTGCTCTGGCTGACGCAGCCAAGTCAATAACAATTTGTGATTTATGTCTAGTCAAGAAAATTTGCAAATAGGGGTCAAGAAAAGGGAGGCGGATATTCATGGGTGTCCAGTATTACCCACTGCGTTTTTGGCTATTCTATTTGAACATTAAGACAATTTGACATGCGCATGACTCACAGCATACAGATAGAGTCATGCGCAAAACATAAAAGGTGATTCTCATTATAATATACCTCAATAATTAATCCGAATAAGTTTATAGGAGGAACATAATGAAACTAAAAAAACTAACCTCACTCACTATAGTATTCGCTCTTGTCTGCACAATCAACACAGCAACCTTTGCTGTCGATAAATCCGTGGCGTTTGAATCGCCTCAAGACGAAGGACCTACTATAGTCGCAACAATTAAAAATCTCAAAACGGGAGAAATTGAATTTATTAATGAAGCTTCTGTTACAACCATTTCTTCGCATTATTTGACCGATGCAAATGGGTCTCAAACAGAAACTGTACAAACCAGTTGTGAGGCATTTTTCCCGATTGAAAGCAATGAAACTCTGCTCCAGCCTCTTGATTCCGAAAGTGGCAACAAAAACGCAGGCGGAGTAACTGCAACTGTAACGGTTGTATATCAATTCAACCAGCAACAAGACAAGATTAAAACTATTCGGTGTTATGGAAGTTGGTCTCCCGATAGCGGGCTCTACTATTTGACAAACAGAAATGTTGTTGTCATCCCGGGCGCATTAACAGGGTATTCCTTAAACAAGTACCCAACAAGTGATTACTTCGACTATTATACGGGATGGGGCTATTTAACGCGGCAACCAGATGGAACATATCAGCAACAAGCCAATACCTATGCAACTGTATATGTCGGCGGAATGGAATCAGCAGGTGGATATCAATTGTCTCTTCACTTGTATTATGGTTCTTTTTCTTGAAACACATCGTTTAACTTAAAAATTTTCGGTTCTACCTGACCGCGCTGCAGCACCGCGGACAGTAAAACTGCACAAACACGACCGGCAGAAGCACGCTTCTGCCGGTTTTTTGCCGGTTTCGGGAAAATGTGCCCGCGTGCCCTTGCAATCCGGGGGCAGACGTGGTATATTGTTCTCGCTCGAAAAACATCTGTCCGCTATACGTGGGCAATTTTCATCAAAACAAAGTGAGGGAACATCATGAACATCGGACTTCTGGGCTTTGGCGTTGTCGGCAGGGGCGTTTACGATATGCTCGCCGGCCGGGACGATATCCGCGCGGCGTGGGTGCTGTGCCGGCGCGATCTCGGCGAGCTGACGGCCCGAACCACCTACGAGATGCAGGACATTCTCGACGACCCGGCGGTGGACACCGTCGTGGAGGTTATGGGCGGCCTGCACCCGGCGTATGAATACGTGGCGGCCGCGCTGCGCGCCGGGAAGAACGTGGTGTCCTCGAACAAATACCTCATGTGCCGGTACTACGACGAACTCACCGCGCTCGCCAATGAGCACGGCGCAGCGCTGCGGTGCACGGCGGCGGTCGGCGGCGGCATCCCGTGGCTGACGAACCTCGAAAAGGCCGCGCGCGCCAACCACATCTCCCGCGTCTGGGGCATCCTCAACGGCACGACCAACTACATCATGGACGCGATGCACGGCAGCGACGCCGACTTTGCCGACGTGCTCGCGCAGGCACAGGCGCTCGGCTATGCCGAGGCAGACCCCTCGGCCGATATCGACGGGCTGGACATTCAGCGCAAGCTGATCCTGTCCGCCAACGTGGCCTTCGGCGTGTCGCTGCGCGAGGCGGACGTGCCGGTGTTCGGCATCCGCAACGTGCGCAAGGCGGACATCGCCCGCTTTCAGGCGCATGGCTGCACGTGCAAGCTGATCGCAGCGGCCGAGCAGAAAAGCGGCAGCATCTGCGCCTACGTCGAGCCGACGCTGCTGGGCCATGACGCGCTCGAGGCGGCCGTGCCCGCGAACTTCAACCTCATCAGCATGGAGGGCGACCGCATGGGCGTGCAGAGCTTCTTCGGTCAGGGCGCGGGCCGCTACCCGACGGCCTACAACGTCGTGCAGGATCTTGTGGACATCACGCGCGGCGTGCATGCGTTTTACACCGACTCGTTCGTTCCGGCCGTACCGGACAATTCCGGCGTGCAGCACCGCTACTACGTGCGCACGCGCGCCGCGCTGCCGGAGCTGGCCGCCCTCGCCGAGGGCGACTGGGACGGCGCGGTCATCACGCAGCCCGTGCCCGTGAGCCGGATGCACGCGCTCATGGCGCAGGCGCTGGCACAGGACAACGAGAGCTTCTTTGCCGCGCTGCAATAAGGAGGGCCCCATGCTGAAGGTTGCAAAATTCGGCGGCTCGTCGATGGCGGACGCCAAGCAGTTTGAAAAAGTGCGCGACATCGTGCGCGCCGACCCCGCGCGGAAGGTGATCGTCGTGTCCGCCGCCGGCAAGCGCAGCGCGGACGACCACAAGCTCACAGACCTGCTGTACCTGTGCTACGCGCACCTGCAGTACGGCGTGAACTGCGACGCCGTCTTTCAGATGATCTGCGATCGCTACATCGCCATCCGCGACGAATGCGGCCTGAACGTCGATATCGAGGCCGAGCTCGACGTGCTGCGCCGGCAGATGCGCGCCGGCATCTCGGAAGAGGAGCTCGTGTCGCGCGGCGAATATTTCTCCGCCCTGCTCATGGCGGACTACCTCGGCTACTCGTTTCTGGACGCGGAGCTGTGGGTGCGCTTTCAGTTTGACGGCTCGATCGACAAGGAGGCGTCCTACGCCGCGCTCCGGCGGCTGGCCGACGGGCGCAGCGTTGTCATCCCCGGCTTTTACGGCGTGACGCCCGACCGCAAGATCCGCACCTTTTCCCGCGGCGGCAGCGACATCACCGGCGCGCTCGCGGCCGCGGCGCTCGATGCCGACGTGTACGAAAACTGGACGGACGTGTCCGGCATCCTTATGGCCGACCCCCGCATCGTGCCCGACCCGCTGCCCATCGAGCGCATCACCTATAACGAGCTGCGTGAGCTGAGCTTCGTCGGCGCGCAGGTGCTGCACGAGGGCACGGTCTTCCCCGTGCGCGAGAAGAATATCCCGCTCAACATCCGCAACACCAACGACCCCGACCACCCCGGCACGCTCATCATGGAGTCGTTCGACGACGTGGACGACGGTCGGCTCATCACCGGCATCGCGGGCAAGAAAAACTACTCCATCATCACGATCGCCAAGTCCGGTATGTCCTCGAGCGTGGGCACGTTCCGGCAGGTGTTCGAAGTGTTCGAGCGCCACGGCGTAAGCATCGAGTACGCCCCCAGCGGCATCGACTGCCTGTCGCTCGTCGTCTCGAGCGAAAAGGTCGCCCCCTGCCTGTACTCCATCCTCGGCGAGCTGGAAAAGCAGCTACACCCGGACAATCTGCACGTGACGGAGAACATCTCCATCGTCGCGGCCGTCGGCCGGAAGATGGCCTTCCGCCCCGGCACGTCGGGCCGCATCTTCGCCGCGCTCGGCGAGCACGACATCAACATCCGCATGATCTCGCAGGGGCCGGATGAGCTCAACATCATCGTCGGCGTGGACACGAAGGATTTCGCGCCCGCCATCCAGGTCCTGTACAACAGCTTTGTGAAATAAGAAAGGAAGTTTTCAAATATGAAGCAGTATCGCGTAGCCATTCTCGGCGCCAGCGGCGCCGTCGGGCAGGAAATGATGAAGATCCTCGCCGAGCGCAAGTTCCCCGTCGGGGAGCTGCACTTGCTCGCAAGCGCCCGCTCGGCCGGCAAGGTCGTGTCGTGGCAGGGACAGAATATCGCCCTCGAGGAGGCGACGGACGCCGCCTTTGCCGGCATGGACATCGTCCTCGGCGCGGCGGAAAACGACATTGCCGAGCGCTTCGCTCCTGCGATCGTGCGCTCCGGCGCCGTGTTCGTGGATAACTCCTCGGCCTTTCGCCTGGACCCAAACGTGCCGCTCGTCGTGCCGGAGATCAACGCCGGAGACGTGAAGCTGCACCACGGCATCATCTCGAACCCCAACTGCTCGACCATCATCACGCTGACCGCCATCAACGCGCTGCGCAAGCTCTCACCCATCCGCGACATGGTCGTGTCGACGTATCAGGCCGTATCCGGCGCGGGCGCGGGCGGCCCGATCGAGCTGCAAAACGAGGTCGACGCCCTGCGCGCCGGCAAGAGCTACGCGCCGAAGGTGTTCGCGCACCAGATCGCCTACAACGTCATCCCGCAGATCGGCGGCGAGCAGTGCGACGGCTACACCTCCGAGGAGATGAAGCTCCAGAACGAGGGCCGCAAGATCCTGCACCTGCCGGACATGAACGTCTCGTGCACCTGCGTGCGCGTGCCCGTCGTGCGCAGTCACTCCATCTCCGCCGCCGTGCACTTCGTGCACCACATCTCCGTTGACGAGGCGCGCGCGGCCATCGCCGCCGCCCCCGGCTGCCGCCTTGTGGATGATCTCGACGCGCTGCAGTATCCCATGCCGCTCGACACGTCGGATCAGGATCTCGTGTTCGTCGGCCGCATCCGCCCCGACCTGACCGACCCCAACGGCCTGTGCCTCTGGTGCTGCGGCGACCAGGTGCGCAAGGGCGCGGCCACCAACTGCGTGCAGATCGCAGAGCTGCTGATCCAAAACGCCTGAAAAAGCAAAACGCCCCCGGCGGCTTCTTCTTGAAGCCGCCGGGGTTCCGTTTTGCGATACATGGCGGCAGGATCCGCCCCCTTGCGCAAGCGGCGCGGGTGTGGTATCCGCCGCATCCGGCACACGGTCATGGCCGGTGAGTCGGACGACTGAAACAGAAAAACGCCGCGGAGGCCTCCGCGGCGTTTTGTGTTATCCCTTGAGCTGCTGCGCGTACTCTTCCTGCGGCCGCAGGCGGCCGACGGCCGAGAACGACACGCGGTCAAAGTCCAGCGTCTCGCGCGCAAGGCCGAGGATGTCCTCGCACGTGACGGCGTCGTAGCGCGCGAGCACCTCATCCGCCGGGAGCACCCGGCCGAGGTACAGCTCGGAATAGCCGAGCTTGTTCATGCGCGAGGCGGTGGATTCCTCCGCCATGAGCACGCTCGCGTGCACCTGTTCGCGCGCGCGGTCGAGCTCCGACTGCGTGACGCCGTCGGTGCGGAAGCGCTCGAGCTCGTCGCGGATGAGCGCGAGCGCGCGCTGCTCCGTCTCGCGGCCGACGGCGGCGGAGATGCCGAACATGCCGCAGTCGAGAAAGCTCGCCGTGTAGGTGTAGATGGCGTAGCACAGACCGTTTTTCTCGCGCACGGTCTGAAACAGGCGCGAGGACATGTTCCCGCCGAGGATGGACGAGAGCAGCGCCATGGTGAAGCGCTCCTCCGCCCCCGTCGGCAGGCCGGGAAAGCCGATGCTGATCTGGTTTTGCTCGATGGCCTTGCGCTTGAGCGTGAAGGCTGGGGTGTAGCTGCCGGACCGCATGGTCAGATCCGGCCGGACGGGCAGCCACGAAAAGTGCGCGGCGAGGCGCGCGATGTTCTCATCCGTGAAGCTGCCGGACACGGCGATAACGATGCGCGGCGCGATATAGTGCGCGATCTGAAACGAGCGCAGGCGCGCACCCGTCAGCCGGTCGATCGTGGCCGGGCGTCCGAGCACCGGCCGCCCCAGCGCGCCGGGGAAGGCGGCGCCGATGAGCCGCTCCGTGACCAGATCCTCCGGCGTGTCGGCGTACATGTCCATCTCCTCGCGGATGACGCCGCGTTCGTTATCTGCGTCCGTCTCGGAAAAGTTCGATGTGAAGAGCATCTCGGCGAGCAGGTCGCCCGCGCGGTCGAGGTGCTCGTCGAGCACGCGCGCATAGTAGCACGTGCCCTCGCGCGTGGTGTAGGCGTTCACCTGGCCGCCGATGGCGTCCATGCGTTCTGCCAGCTCGGAGGCGGAGTGCTGTGCCGTCCCCTTGAAGAGCATATGCTCGATAAAGTGCGCGCTGCCGGCCTCGCACGGCGACTCATACCGTGACCCAACGCCGACCCACACGCCGATGGCCGCCGAGCGCACGTGCGGCATGTGCTCGTAGACGATGCGCACGCCGTTCGGCAGCGTCTGTTTTTCGTACATAATGTGCTGTCCCCCCGTGGAAAAGTGGGCGGGGTGTATGCGCACCCCGCCCACACAGTTGTGCCGAAATTACATCAGGCCCTTTTCACGCATCGCGTCCTTGCGGGACAGGTCGATGCGGCCGCGATCGTCGACATTCATGACCTTGACCCAGGTCATGTCGCCGATCTTGAGCACATCCTCGACCTTTTCGGTGCGCTTGAACTCGAGATCCTTGATCTTGACGAGGCCGTCCTTGCCCGGAGCCAGCTCGACCCATGCGCCGAAGTCGCTGCGGATGTTGGAAACCTTGCCGTAGTACAGCTCGCCGACTTCCGGCTCGAAGACGATGTTCTCGATGGTCTTGCGCGCGGCGCGGCAGGCCTCGATGTCCTCGGACGCGATGAAGATGGAGCCGTCGTCCTCGATGTCGATCTTGCAGCCGGTGTCGGCGCAGATCTTCTGGATGACCTTGCCGCCCGAGCCGATGACCTCGCGGATCTTGTCGGGGTTGATCTTCATCTGGATCATCTTCGGGGCGGAATCGGCCAGCTCCTTGCGCGGCTCGGCGATCGCCTTGAGCATGATCTCATCGAGGATCTGGAAGCGGGCCTCGCGCGTCATGCGGAACGCTTCCTTGACGATCTCGTGCTTGAGGCCGTCGTTCTTGAGGTCCATCTGGATGGCGGTGATGCCCTGCTTCGTGCCGGCGACCTTAAAGTCCATCTCGCCGTGGAAGTCCTCAACGCCCTGAATGTCGATGAACGTGGTGAAGTCGTCGCCGTCCTGGATCAGGCCGCAGGAAATGCCGGCGACCGGCGCCTTGATGGGCACGCCGGCGTCCATGAGCGCGAGCGTGGAGCCGCAGATGGAGCCCTGCGACGTGGAACCGTTGGACGAGAGCACCTCGGACACCACACGGATGGCATACGGGAACTCCTCGACCGGCGGGATAACGCACTGCAGCGCCTTCTCAACGAGCGCGCCGTGGCCATACTCGCGGCGGTTGGTGCTGCGGGCGGCGCGGGCGTCGCCGGTGGAGTACGGCGGCATATTGTAGTGGTGCATGAAGCGCTTTTCTTCCTCTTCCCAGATGGTGTCGAGCTTCTGGGACATGGACAGCGTGGCGAGCGTGGCGATGGACAGCACCTGCGTCTGGCCGCGGGTGAACAGGCCCGAGCCGTGCACGCGCGGGATCACGCCGACCTCGGCGTCGAGCGGGCGGATCTCGTTCATCTTGCGGCCGTCGACACGATGACCGGCAAGCAGCCACTTCTTGACGATCTTCTTCTGCATCTTGTAGAGGATCTCGTCCATGTACTGCATCATGTCCGGGTGCTCGGCTTCATATTTTTCCTGCACGGCGGCGATCCATTCATTCACGCGCGCCTCGCGCACGTTCTTGTCGTCGGTGTCCATGCAGTACTCCATGCCTTCCATCTCGTTGGCGCACAGGAGCTCGAACAGATCCTCGTCAAAGGAGGCGTGCTCATACTCAAACTTCGGCTTGCCGATCTCGCTGACCATCTTGTCGATGAGATCGAGCACGGGCTGCAGGTGCTCGTGCGCCTGCACGATGCCCTCGTACATCACATCATCCGGCACCTGGTCGGCCTCGGACTCGATCATGACGATCTTCTTGTGCGTGGCCGCGATGGTGGTGGTCATGCGGTTGGTCTTGCGCTGCTCCTGCGTGGGATTGAAGAGGTACTTCTCGCCGTCCCAGCCGAGGACGATGCCGGCGATGGGGCCGTTGAACGGCACGTCGGAGATGCTCACGGCGGCGCTCGCGCCGATCATGGCGGTGATCTCCGGGCTGCAGTCGCGGTCGACGGACAGCACTTCACAGGCGATGATGACGTCGTTGCGCAGGTCGCTCGGGAAGAGCGGGCGCATCGGGCGGTCGATCAGGCGGCTGGCGAGCACGGCGGGCAGGCTGGGCTTGCCCTCGCGGCGCATGAAGCTGCCGGGGATGCGGCCGACGGCGTAGAGCTTTTCGTTAAAATCGACGGACAGCGGGAAGTAATCCACGCCGTCTTTCGGGCGGGCGGAGGCCGTGCAGGTGACGAGCACGGTCGTCTCGCCGTAGCTGACGAGGACGGCGGAGTTGCACAGCTCTGCGAGTTTGCCGGTCTCCATGACGAGGGGACGGCCTTCATACTCGATCTCGTAGCGCTTGTAGTTGGGGAACTGCTTGTGCGTGGTGATAATCATGGGTTCTGGTGCTCCTTTCTTTTGTTGGCGGAAACGCCAGAGCCAGCACTTGCATCCACGTCCCATGCGCGATGGGGCGCAGATTCAAATACTGGGCAGCGGCGCTCCCGAAAATGGGCTGCCGGGGCGGAAACGAAAAAAGCAGGGGGACAATATGAAATTATCCCCCTGCGTTCAAACGTTCATACCCTTCGGAAAAGCCGAACTTACTTGCGGATGTTCAGCTTTGCAATGATCGCACGATAGCGCTCGATGTCCTTCTTGGCGAGGTAGTCGAGCAGACGGCGGCGCTTACCGACCATCTTGTACATGCCCAGAC
>ERZ1673744.1268-NODE-1268-length-23773-cov-8.303567_pt1 | contig 23773 bp, 39 predicted proteins | sample MGYA00580207_ERZ1673744 | MGnify/ENA primary metagenome ERZ1673744 (study PRJEB41218, sample SAMN15661751) | gut metagenome | host: Homo sapiens | place: Canada: London | collected 2015-08-20/2019-03-30 | study: EMG produced TPA metagenomics assembly of... | reverse complement strand
GTGTGTGTGTACAGCGCCAAGGCTTTCAAGATTCATCATGTTACATCTTCCTTTCTTTTATTTTTAATCTACAACTTCTACTGTTAGTTGCGTTTGTCTTAAATTTTCTCCATCATCGAGTACATTAATATCTGCATTAGACCCTGCTAGCCATAATTCAATTAAATCATTTTCTTGAACTTCAAGATATTCAGAGTAAATATGATATGTCCAAGGGCCTTGACCACTTTGATAAAAGTTACCTTCGGATAGTTTCTCTCCATTTTTTCGAATAGTTACATAAATATCTGTACTTTGATTACTTTGTCCTAATCTAATTAATGCATTAGCTTTTACATTTATATGACGAACTTCTGCTCCGATTTTAATTCCCCAGTTTTGTTTAGATAATAAATCTCTTGGGTTCCCTGAACTATAATCAAAAACAATGGGCTCCTCAAGGTTAGCATTTGATCCTGTATGATTATATGTGTGAGAACTTTTATTAAATAATGTCATATTGGTTCTATGTTTTTTGATTTCTTTTTCTAAATTTAATATTTTAGGTATTTCCTTTTCAGACATTTTTAGCCTCCTTATTTAGTTATTATAAACTCCAAATTGCTATTTTCTGGAACATCCCAGTTTTTGAATTGTATAGTAGTTGTATTCACTTCTATATAATTTAAATCTTTAATTAATTTACATCCTTCAAAATATACTTCTAGACTATTATTACCTAATACATATTCTGGCACTGTATAATTAGTATTTTGCGGTATTTCTTCTGTTACAACGCTAGTTACTTGTCTTGTTATATTTTCTAATTTAGTTACTTTCTTATTTAGTTCTTGTGTCTGTTCTTCAAGTTCAGAAATATCAATTTCTGGAGTATACTCTGTCCATTCATCTACTGCATAAACATAATTTTTATTTTCACTCGTTACAGAATATATATCTCCATTATTTACATTTTCTAACTCTTGTAAATCACTAAATTGTGTAACAGAACCTTTATAAGTCAAAGGTGCACTAGTTACAGTTGTTATCTTCTTTTGTGTTTTATCTAATTCTTCTGCATTACTATTAACAACATCTTTAATATCATTCATATTTGTGTCTGTAACTTTTTGATTTTCCGGAATCTCATCATTATTTTGAAAAGCTTGTTTATTTGCATAATTTATCTTTTTTATCATACTTCTGTACCTCCCATAGCTTTATAAGAACAACTCATAGCTAATTTTTTGCTCGCTTGACTCGCTGTTATTACTACTCTTCCATCATCATTACAAACAACAAAACTAGCTGGTCCATAGGGTTGTTCAGCCCTACATCCACCATAAATATATCCATTAGCTGGTCTAAACTCTTGAGGCAAATATACTATTGCATAATCCCATCCAGGATTTAATTCAAAACTACTATCCCAAACAAAACTTAATTGAACTGTATCTGTTTCATCTTTAGTTAGCAATACATTTGATATACTTCCATTCTGTATTACGTCATTATTTATGATTAGTTCTCCTATTTTATAATTGTGAAAAGCATTAGATATATTCTTTTGAAATGCTTTAAAGGTTGCTGGACTTAAACTTGTTTTTTCATCAAAGTCTATTTCTTGCATAATTCTTAATTCCTTTCGTATTTTATACTTAAATCTAATTTTCCGTGTTGTCTTAAATCTAAATATTGTACATAATTTAATCCAGAGTCTATGTAATTATCAGACTCTGGATTTTCTCTTTTCCATAAATGAAACACATAAGCTAAATATCTCCAAGTCGCTTCTCTCATAAGCAAATCATCTGACATTAAAATATCTGACGACATATATAAAGTATCACTTAAATAATTTCCTTGTACTCCATTTATTGTAATAACATTATTGTTTTGTATTATATCTAATTCCTCTACTTTATATTCTTTTTGTAGAGAATATGGTAGCTCACCAAATCCAATACTATAAAGCTTTGGATAATAATAAGTAGCCTCAAATCCTACTATGTCTTTAAAACCATCTGTAGATAAATGAAAAGGAGCGTTAACCCTAGGACTATTGCTCCAAAAATCATAATCACTTGTAACTTTGTCTTGTCTTACAACAGCAAGAGGCTGATTTTCTTGTAATACAACATTATAAGCACTTACGTTTAAATAAGCATATAATTTATATTTTTGTGTACCATAATCGTAATGTGCGAAACCTATGTCTTTAATAGTAGAACCAAACCATTGCTTATAATTATTAGATATGTATATATCTTCTCCGCTAATTTGTCGTCTATAATAATATTCTGTTGTTATTTGTGTAGGAGAATTTTTTTGAAATATATCTCTACTATCTGCTATAATTGGCAAATCATATCCCATAGAAGTAGAATCTTCTGTAATGTTGTTATCGTGTGTAAAATTAATTAAGCAAGCATTCAAAGTTTTATCTTTAAATTGCAGAAAGCTATCTGCATATAATTTTAAGTATTTATTTAGTATTAAATTCCTAAATATCTTTTCTTTATTGCCTGTTCTTATTCGTACAAATTCATTAGATACCTTCATATTTTCTCCTATCTATTCAATCCAAAATTTAATGTATGATTTCTATCATTATCTGTTAGTTCTACTGTATGTACTTCTTTAATTCCTTCTGTTGTATATTCGCATAAGTATTCTACTTGTGTCTGGCTATCATTTTCTTCTGTATCTGCACTAGACCTAAATAAATCTATATAGTTTTCTACTATTGCTGTATTTCTTAATTCAACAGAAAAATTAGAAGGGTTATTCCCTTCTTTGCTTTCTTTTATACTTGTTATTACATATTCCCCAGATGTAAAATATTCTGGTAAATCTATATCTATTCTATCTCCAACATCTAAATCATTATCTTTATCATATTTTAAAGTTACTTGATTAGTATAGTTGTCATTTATTCCAAAATAGTTTCTAACATAGTTAACCATTTCAGACTCCGTAAACCATCCACTATCTACATCTAGCACTTTTTCTATTTGTCCACTAGGTGTAATAACACCTTTCATTCTATTTATTTCTTGCCAGTTTAACAATTTCATATTGGCATATCGTAAAGCACTATCAGATTGTATTTCTGTAATTGTTACAGAACCTTCGCCTTTATATATAATTCCTGTGGCTAGATTTTTGAAAGTGCTATCCATTGTTAAAGTAAACAATTTATTATCACTGTCATCTTTTCCTATGTCGGTAAACTCTTGTTTATCTGGTAATTCGTAATTAACTGTATTCATTATATTTGCAATTAAATTACTGTTATAATGGATGTTAATTGGAAATCCTGTTACAGCACTTCCTTGCACATATATAGCCTCATAAATTCTTTTTGTAGTAGCTGTAGATATGTCAATTGGATTTTCAAAATCTAATCTATCTCCGTTGTTTAATGTAACGTTCATTATAGAATCCATTTCATAAAATATTCTTGCGTTTTTTACATTAATTATATTTGCATAATCTAAGTTTGTTATTGTAGGAGATATACTCAACAATCCGTTTATTTCTTGTTTATAATTTTTTATGTTTATTTTCTTTTTAACATTTTTTGAAAATTGATATTGTATAGAATTAACTGTAATTCCTTTTAGCTCATCTATATTCCAATATAATTCAAACCTTTTAGAAAAATAATTTAGAACTTCTTCTACTGTTCTACTAATTAAATTAACTGTAGTTGCCTGTCTTGATATATTCATTTCTTTAATGTAAAAGCCTTCAACAAATAAAGGTTCTAAAGCTTGTCTTACTAAATTTTCTACTAAATCTGTCCTATTTATTGTTACTGTTTTCTTCGTTGCCATTTGTCTAGGGCTAAAAAGCGTCAAACTAAGTTCTTTATTTGGAGTTTTTATTTTATTTAATTCCGGCAATTTATATTCACTTACAAAGCCCATATACTTAATTGTATCGTCATCATTATATACATTAACTTCTTGTTGTGCATATGGTAAATCATCTATTGTAGCTTTTGAAAAATCTACTGTAAAATCACTATATGTTACTTCCTGACTAGATTGTGTCATATCGACAGAGCCTATTAATTTGTATTTTTTATTGTTCCACTTAATGTACATTAATAAGCACCTGCCCCTCTTAAAGTTTTTGTAACTGCAGGAGCTACAATTCTTCCTACCTTGTCACTATCCATATAAACATTGCTTGGACTTACTGTTATGTTCGCTGTAAATAATTTATTATTAGTTGCTGTTGTACTTAAATTAGCACTTAGTTTCTGTGTTTCAAAGTCTACTGCAGATTGCATATTTTTATATACTTTTCCAAGATTATCATCAAATCCGTCTCCTAATCCTAATGCCAAAAATTTTCCTACTTCATCAGCAAAAACTTTAGATGGAGAATGAATACCAAAAAATCCTTTTATCTTATCTACAATTCCACTACAAAATCCACTAATCTTATCCCATAGCCAACCTACAGCATTACTAATACCATTCCAAATACCTTGAATTAGATTTTTACCAACTTCAATCATTTTGCTAGGTAACGATTTCAAACCATCCCATATAGTTTGAATAATTGTACCTGCCATTTGTCCCAATTTTCCTAAAACACTTCCAACACCTTCAACTAATTTGACAATTAATTGTACTCCTGCTTCTAATATCTTTGGCGCATTTTTAATTAATGCTGTCACTAACTTCATTATAATTTCTGGTGCTTTTTCAATTAATATTGGAAGTGCATTAATTAAACCATCGGCTAATCCTAAAATTAGTTGAATTGCTGCATCTATTAACATATCTATATTGTCTAATAAGCCATTCACAATTGTTATTATTGCATTTATGGCTTGTGGTATTAACTGTGGCAGCATTTGTGCTATTCCTAAAATTAACTGTGTTATAAGTTGCATACCCATTTGAATTATCTGTGGTAACATAGTTATTAATCCAGTAATAAATGATTGTATTAATTGCATTGCGATATTTAATAATTGTGGCATATATGGTAATAAAGATTGTACCAATGCCATTAATACCTGTCCAATTGTGGATATCAAAGTAGGTGCATTTGTCATTATTAAATCTAAAATTTGAGGAAATATTTGATTTATTCCTGCTATTATTTGTGGTGTTGCATCAGAAAGACTTTGCATTAATTGAGGCAATAGTTGTCCAACTGCATTTACAATATTTTGTATCGCAGTTATTCCGGTTTCAACTAGTTGATCCATTGTTCCACTGCCATTTAAAAAGTTATCAAATGCAGATTTCATAGAACTAACACTACCAGAAATAGTGGATGCTGCTTCTTTTGCAGTTGTACCTGTTATTCCTAATTGCCCTTGAACAACATGAATCGCTTGATATACATCATTTAGATTGCTAATATCATACTTTACACCTGTTATTTTTTGAGCATCAGAAAGTAACCTTTCCATTTCTTCTTTAGTTCCACCATAACCTAATTTAAGGTTATCTAACATTGTATAATTTTGTTTAGCAAAACCCTGATAAGCATACTGTATTGACTCCATAGATGTTCCCATTTTGTTTGCATTATCTGCCATATCTGTAAGAGCCATATCTGCAACATCAGCTGCTTTATCTGTATCTCCGCCTAAACTTTGTAATAAACTAGCACTAAATCCTGTAACAGTTTCCATATACTGATTAGCACTCATTCCTGCGGTTTTATAAGCATTCTCTGCATTCTTTATTACTTTATCAGCACTACCTTTAAATAGTGTTTCAATACCACCAACATTTTGCTCTAAATCTGCATAAGAACTTACTGATGCTGATCCTAATCCTGCTAAAGCAGTTGAGGCCGCACCAACTGCAGCTGTAACACCTTTCATTGCAGTTCCAGCAATACTTCCAAGTTTTCCTAAACCACTTTGAACTTTTCCACTTATTCCATTAATATCCTTATCTAGACCTTTAGTATCGCCATTAAATTCAATAGTAACTGAGCCATCTGCCATTTTTCATTCCTTTCTGTCAGGCTCATAGGCTCAATTTAAAGACTTATTTTTATTTATTTTTATTTCTACTTGTTTGCCACATTTTTTGCATAATAAAAAGACGCCTTTACATTCAGCGTCTTTACTATATTTCACTATTTTTTTATTGCAAAAAGGACAAAAATACCATTTTCCCATATTGTCCTCTTTTCTTTTTATTCTAAACCTGTTTGAGATTTTGAAGAAACTTCTCCATCTGTAAATCCAATAGTCGCTACAGAAAATGTCCCATTTCCGTTCCAAGTTTTAATTTCACTCTTTATTCCTGCTATTTCACTTTCAGAAGATGTTGATTCTTTTCCTCCAAATATTTCAACTACTTCTTCATATGTCATTCCATCTTTAATTTGATTGTATTGTTCCAAGGTAACTTTTACATCTTTTGTAGTTGTTTTTTCATTTTCTGTTGTCTGAACTTCGCTTTCATTTACAGAACTTGAAGTTTGTGTATTGTTTGTACTTGTTTGAGTTCCTCCAACAATCGCAATAACTATTATTACAACTATTAGCCAAAACCACCATTTTTTATATACTGGTTTTTTCTCTTCTTCATGATTTGACATTTTCAACCCTCCTTTATTTTTTAAATTTATATTAGTATATCATTATAAAGGATTATTTCAAGCACTTTTTTCCAACATAATTTTATCTTTTTCGACAAAAGCCGACAAATTATGAAAAAGCTTCTCCAAAGTCATATTCTTTTTCTTCTTCAGTTCGCATATCAGGTAATGCATATAATCTTTTCATTTTTTTATAAAATTTCTTCATTTCATTATCTTTTATCGTATTTAATTGTATTGCTCTATATTGCATTATTTTAGAAAACATAACATCTTCATTTAAATTAACAAATAAAGCTCTAAATTTCCACCAGTGCAAGTATTTTATACTATTTAAATCAATTCTATATTGTTGCATAAAAGCACTATATATATATTCTGCATCAAATTCATAGCTATAAATTTGTTTTTTATTATTGTTCTTTGCTGTTCTATTTGTATTTTCTTTTTTATCTCCACCAGAATAAAACCAAACTACTTCTTCTAAAGCTTTTTTTATATCTGTTATTTGCTCTGGTCTGTAATAATATAAGTTTAAAATCATTCTAATTTTTTTATCATCTTCTATTGTTCTATCTTGCATTAGTAGTTCAAATTTTATGCTTTCTCTAAAATCTGTTCTTATTCTCATTCCACTATCTGTATGTTGTGGTAATTGATTAATTAATAGATTAGAATACATTATTTTCTTCCTTTATTATATTTATTGTATCTTCTTGTTTCTCTGTTAGGCATATATTTAGCTCTGTTTTCTAAAGTATCATATAAATTTTGTGTAGCTTTTGTTGTTTCAATTTTAGCATTAATTATATCTGTAAATAATTCCATATGCTCTTGTAAATCTTTTTTACCTTTAAATATTTTGTCTGCTATTCCTTTTCCAAAAACTTCATCAAAAAATTCATCTATTATTTTACATTCTTCTCTAATAGCTTCTGATAAACTTTTTTCTTCTTTATCTTTTAATTCAGATTTTTCTTTAACTTTTTTTGCTGCATTTTCTAATCTTTCTATGCAGTCAGCATCTGTAAAACTAAAGTTAACTTCAATATCTCTTAATTTCATTATTTCCTCCTAAAATGTTTAAGAGGCTTAATAATAAGCCTCTCTATATATTATTCATTTAAGCAGCTTCTTCTAATTCTACTTCTTTTAATACGGCTTTATCTGTTACTGTAACAGATACGTTACTTTGTGTTGTATAACCGTCTTTCTCTACTGTAATATTTGAATATGTTTTAGCTTGTAAATCAACAGTTGCTATTCCCGTTGCATCTGTTAAAACACTTTCATCCTCTATTGTGATTTTAGCACTTTCAATAGGTGCACTTGAACTATCTTTAAGCACAAAAGTTACTGGATATTCTGCAACTTCTTCTTTTGGTGTAAATGTTGCTGTTTTTCCGTCTTTACTTACTACAGCTTTACCTATTGTAAAACCACTATTTTTTCTAAATGCTCCAGAATATGTATACGCATCTGTACTATCACCTTCTGCATCTGGTACTGTAGAATATGTTCTAAGTCTAGCTTCATATCCATCATCTATAGGCTTGCTAAAATCAACTTGTAATATTTTTACTAAAGCATCATTTCCAGTTTTTTCATTATCTGTTATATCTACTAGTTTTTGATGTACTAAATTTCCTTGATATAAATCAAATGCATAAGATATTTCCTCGGAATAGCCTGTAACATCAGTCACTTCTCCATCTTCGTCTACATATGTTCTACTATATTCAGTAGGATTTTTAGATTTAGATATTTCAGTAAATTTAGTCATTCTTAAAAAATTTGCTATTGATGTAGTAGAAACATCCATAAAAGCAACTTTTCCACTTCTTTTTACTAATTTTTCCACTTTTTATCCTCCTTTTTGATAAAAAAATAGAAGACTTTTAATAGTCTTCGTCATAAGCTACCTGCATAGGTATTACATATATCGCTGTTGCTTCAGTTGTCTGTAAAATTGTTCCTCTTCCCAGACACTTTATCCAAACAGCTCCTTCTATTTTGGGTAAATTTTCTTTTTTATTTTGTTCATATATCCAATCAGTAAAATCATCACAAAATTTTGAGTTTTTAATATTCTCCAGCACACTAAAATTAGCTTGTATAGAAAAATCAAATTGAATTTGTAACCTTCTTCCTCCATCAGGAAAATTAATTAAAACTGGATCTACTGGTGTTTCATCTATACTATAAGATTGTGGCTTATCTTTTATATAATCTACATTTACTTTTCCATTTTTCAAGTATGGACAAGTCTCTATAAATTCTTTTATTAATTCTATTTTTGCTTTTTCTGCCATTTTTAGCCTCCTGATTTTATGTAGTTTTCTACATCTTTAATTAAAGTATTTTTGTTTCTTTGCATCATCATCTCATTCCACTTTGGACCAGTTCCAGAAGTGTGATATTTTAAGCTTTTATTAGTTTCTACTTTCTTTTCTCCCTTTTTAGCCCAGCTCGAACCATTCTTTGCAAGCATTAATTTTCCATAGTATTGATATTTAGCATATGGACTAATATACTTAATCTCGTGATTACTTGGATAACTTTTATTTCTTCTCAACATTCCATTGTCCATTGGTATATATGGATTCATTAATCTATCTGCATCATCTCGTAAAAATTTAATAACTCTTCCTTCTTCATTTAATCCGTGGTCTTTTAGTATTTTATTAACATTATTTATCTTTACTTTTACTTTAAATCCACTACCCATTATTCACTTACTCCTATTTTATAGTGCTGTAAATTACCTTTTCTATTATCGTCTACACTAACTACTTTAAAGATTTGATATTTTTCTTGTAATGTAGATAAATTAAATTCATCTTCTATAATTCCTTCTACTACATAGTCATCAGTAGAAATATCTAGCTTGTCTGTAGTTGGTATTGTAATAGATCCTGTACTCCCTTCTTGAAGTCCTTTATCAATTACATTAATTTTTTTGTTGTGTCTAAAATAAACTTTATTATAATGTTGTATTGTAAAGTTTTCATCATCTGTAGTGTGATAAACTGTTATTTGATGTATAAAAAATCTATCATTCATATCTAACACACTCCTGCATACAAAAGTGGATATCCATCAATTCCAATAACATCCCATAAATTTTTTTTTAATGTAGAATACTTTTTATTTTCATAATCTGTTTTTATTTCTTCTGGAGTAGAATAACTCTCGCTCCAACCTTCAATATTTTGTGATTTAAGATTTCCTATTTTGGATAATTTATCATTTTCTTCATTGATTAAATCAACAATTAAGCAAGTAGTATATTTTACTTGCTCTGGAACATCATTTTTATCAATTCTTCCGTGAGTATTGTAATTTATATAACTACTTGCCTTTATTACTAAATTATTAAAATCGTTAGGTATGCTATCTTTACCTAACAATTCTTTGTATTCTGTTTCTGTTATGTATTTAAGCATACCTTGCCTCCTACTCTGCAGCTGCTACACTTATTGTTGCGTTATTTGTGAATGTTTTACCTTTACTGTCTGTTACTTTTACATTTATTTTGTAATCTTTATTTGTTAAAGGTGTTGTATTTACTTTTACATCAGAACCTTCTATTTTAAATGAAGCATTATCTACTCCATTTGTTTCGTCAGCTTCTAAAGCATATGTGAATGGACTTGTGCCACCTTGTGCAGATAATGTAGCAACTACTGCATCAGCATTTACATTTTCATTTTCTTCTTGTAAAGCTTCTGCTGGTGTTATTATTAATCCTGTGATTTCAGGATTCGTTACTACTTTTTTTTTAAGTTAATAACGACATTTTCTGTTTTCGCACTATCTTCAACTTCGACAGCACCAATAACGTCTCTTTTCATATCTTCCGCTGTAACTCTATATAATCCTGTTGAATTTTTATTTGCTTTGAATACAGCATTTCCAGAAGTATTTGTTTTCTTAATTTGTCCATTAAATTGTACTTTTGCTCCTTCTATATTTGCTGCTTCACCATCTTTAACATTAATTGTTACATCTACTCTACCTTCAGAATATGAACCAGGTAATATAACAGCAAATGGAAATCTTACTGATTCATCTGGTTGTAATGAATTTATTGGGTTTGGTATTTCCCAACCAAGTCTCATTGTTACTCTTAAAGCAACCATATCATCTTGTGCTAAGTTATATAAAATTTCTCCTGTTGCTGGATCTTGAATTACAGCTTGATCTAATACTTTAAAAGTAATGTCTTGTCTAATTGCATAAACTGCTTGTGAGAAATCTCCTACAATCATTTGTGCTAACGATTTATCCCAAGCTCCATTATCAACATATGCTTTATTTAATTCATCGATTTCTGTTCCTTTAATTGGTTGTCCGTTGTTATCTAACATTGTTCTAAATGCTGATTTTACATTCATACCACCAACTATACTATTTGGATTATATCCACTTTCTTCTACGTATGACATAGCTTTATCTATAGAAAGATATAATGTATCTAAAGGTGTTACAGATGCTCCTGCATTTAATGTAGATGTTAATATATCAGCTCTAAATCCTGTTGGCTTATCTACCCCTGTAAATACAGCTTGATCAAATTTTTTTCCCATAGCCTCTTCTACTCTTGGTCTTACTTCTCCCCAAATATCATAATCGGCATCATCTAATACATTCTCTGGAATAGGTACTATAACAGCCATTTCTTCAGCCGTAATATACTTTTTATCCCAAGCCATCTTTGTTAATTGTTTTCTAGCATTATCGCTTCCTTGCCAATACACTAGTGGTAGTGCATCTAAGACTCTCATTTTTACTTTATTAGAAGTCATATTAGGTAGTCTTCTAAACATTTGCATTGCTCTTGATTGTTTTATAGCTCCTTGTATAATTTCTTGAGCTACTTGTTCATCAATCAATGTTTCTGCATTACTTCTTGATATCATTTGTCCCATGATAAAATTCCTCCTTTAATATAAAAAAATAAAAAGATTAGTATATTAACTAATCTCTTGCAGAACGTATTAAATCGTTCATAATTTTATTTGTTTCATTTTCGTTATTTAATTCTCTTCCATCTAGTTTTAAACTAGACCCCACTTTTCTTTTAACTACTGCAGTTTCTGAATTAAATTGTGGATTTTTTGCTTTATAAGCTTTTAATGCAGTATCAAAATCAAGTGTATCACTTACTTGACCTAATACTTCACTTGCAACAAATTTAGCAAATTCGGGTTTTATTCCTGCTTTAACTACTTTTGTTGTTGCATCTAACATAGAATATTTAGAGTTAAGCTCTTCATATTTAGATTTATAGTCATCTCTTTCGGATGTGATGTTCTTAAGTTTTGCATTAATTCCATCATCTCCCTGAATAGATGCTTCTAAATCCTCGTACTTTTTCTTGTAATCTAAATTTTTAGCTTTTTTTAAGTCATCATCATATTTACTTTTAGCAATATATCCTCCTGCAGAAAGATTAGCTAATTTCATTCCTTTTTCTTCAATAGCTTTCGAAAAATCATCATATGATAATGAATTTTCACCAAATAAATTTTTTAATTCTTCATCCATATTTTATTCCTTTCTACGCTGATTTTTTTAAATGATAGTTCACTCTATCGACTGCGTGCTTGCATTTATATCTCGACAAGCTAGAGTTATTTTTGGTTTCTTTAAAGCTCTAACCATAAAAAGAATTGGCGCAAACTAATGGATTCGAACCACTACAAACAGTTTTGGAGACTGTTGTGCTACCGTTACACTAAATTTGCATAAAAATAAGAGCTATTTCTAGCTCTTTATTAAAAACATATTTTTTACCGTTAAATTTCTTTTTCAAATTCTAGTATTTTGTCTTGTATACTTTCATATTCTATTGCTTTTTCTGTCATATCTCCACTCTCATTTAAATTCTCTTGTATTACGCTATCTAATCTTTCTATAATATCTCCTGTTTCGTCTATTGTATAATTACCATCTTTTATTTTTATTCCTACCTTATTTAATAGCTCTATTTCTTTTTGTTTTAATCTATTCTTCAATTCCATATTTTTTCTTTTCCCTTCTACTTGTCTGTCTTACTGTTGCAAGTTTTCCTGTTTCTGGATTAACTGCTATTGTTATATTTTTTCCATGCACATAAAAACTCTTTCTACCTTTTGAATCTTCTTTAATTGTACCATATCCTATTGGATTTTTCAATGTGTCTTGTACATCTTCAAATGTTACATTTCTAGCATAAGTCCTTGATATTATATGTTCTCCAATTTCTGTTATTTTTACTCCATTTACTTTACTTCCTATAATATCACTATTATTATACTTGTTAGCTATTTTAGTTACATTAGCTATTTGTGTACTAATATTTTTATCCTGATTTCCCATGTATAATCTACTATTATCTTTAACTAATGATGTTTGTTTTATAAAATCATCTAACTCATTTTGATGTGTTTTATAAATTAATGAACGTTTTGCAAAATTAGTTTTTGTTTCTAAAATAAGTTTATTATCATTCATATTAGATTTCAGAATGCCTTGTAATCCTGCTAATTGTTTTTTATCATTTCTAATTTGTCTTTCCATTTTTCTTTGTATTTGCGTTGCTTCATATTTGCTTATCTTTTTTCCATTATATTCTACTTTTTCATTTTTCCAAGCATTTAATTGTTCTTGTGAATATGTCCTAGCAGAACCTTCTAAATATGGATGCCAATCATGTCTGCAATTTACTCCTTTAAAGCCGGTTACTTCTCCATAACCAATATCTCGCAAATTTAAATATCCTTTTTTTCCACTTCTACTAACTATTTTTCCTTGCCATCTTGCATGTTCTGGTCTTGCTCCACTATGTGCTGTAATTTCCATTAAATCCCAACCTAGTTCATCTGCTCGTAACTCTTGTAATTTACCACAATTTTGATTAATAGCTGTAATTACATTCATTCTTACAGCACTCTCTACACTTCTTCTAGCTCCACTTGGATATTGTATAATTGCTCCTTGTTTACTTATATTCTTAATTTCATCTAAAATAGCTTGTGTATAGCTTTTAACTCCTGTACTAGTAAACATATATGCACTATTTATAGCATTATAAAATTGTGTTTGCGCTGTATTTGCTGTAGTCATACATAAATTTTGCAAATTACCTGATGTTCTTTGTATAGCTGCATTCATTATTTGTTTTATACTTTCGCTTTGAGCTAAAGGTTTAGGATCTAATCCTGCTTCTTTATATATTTCGTCATCATAACTTAATGATGTTTCAGAGGCTTCTGTAAATATTCTATTTACTTCTTCATAACTTGTATTGTTATATTCTGCTACTAGTTCTACTATGTCTTGATATAAAATTCCCATTTCTTGTGCTATTTGTATATCATTTAACACAACAGTATTTGCATATCCAAAATTTGCTATCCTTATTGCTATTTCTTCTATTATTTCAAGTTCTAAGCTTTCATATAGTGCACTGGCTTGCTTTTCTATATTTATAAAATCTTGTTCAGTTAGCATATTATAATTCCTTTATATATTTTCCATACTTTAAAGCTATTTCATGCTCGATTTTACAACCTCTAGCATTTTCCCAACCTTTCATAAATACTACGGCATCTGCCTTATCTAAAAACTCTATTGACCTTGCTAAATATGCTATTGGGCTTGCATAGCAATCAAAATCTTCAAATACTGTTTCTAACACTTCATGTCCTTCTTCTTGAAGTTTCTTAACTAATGCTTCTCTTTCGTTTTTGATTTCTTTTTCTGTTTTACCTCTCATAGGCTGACTAATCATTATTTTCATGAACTATTCCTCCTTTATATTCTCAGTAAATCCAAAAGCTTCTTGATTGCTCATCTTCTCTTGCTGTATTTTTTCTAATTCTTTTTTTACTTGTTGCTCATTTAAGTTTCTATAATTAATCATATAAGATTCTTTGCTTCTTAAGTTTTGAGATACTTCTTGCATTGCCCTTACTTTCTCTGCTCCTCTATCTTCTATTATGCTATCATCAAAATCTATTGTTACAACACTCGCATCTATACTGACATTTCCAAAAACAGTAGAAGCATAAGCAATTGCTTTTATAATAGTAATTAAACTATCTTCTAGCATTTGCTCATGCTTCTTTATTGTTCTGAACATATCTGAATTTTCTGATATAACTCCCGTGGCTGTTTGTATTGCTTGTCCATCAAATTTATATCTTTCTTGTCCAAATCCAACCTTACTTGATAATATGTTTAATTGATAATTTACTGTACTAATAAATTGATCTGCCCTTAAATTTGCATCATCATGTTCTATCATTGAATCTTTATTAAAACCTTTAGGCATACGATAAACAGAAATATCGTTAGGATCAAATACCATTTTGCCTTCTCCATCATCATAAGTCATCATTTCTTCTGCTATAAATGTTCTTCTTCTGCCTATTGTCACTTCATTATCTAATCCATCATATGCATTGTCTAAACACTTTAATGTATCTATTGCATTAGCATAAACAGACAAACCGAATGGCGTTTCACTATCTATATTGTTGCAAATATTTGGCTTAATAATAGAAAACCATGGAATATCACTCTGTGTATCAAATTCTTCTAAAAATCCTTCTTTTTCTTCGTCATTTGCTTCTACAAAAGAACTATATTTACCTTTAAACATATAGTTCTTTATTACATAATTTCCTTTATCATTTAAAACATGCATTGCTATATAAATATATGTTTGTCCTTTTTTATATTTGGTTGTTACAAAAGCACATTCTATTATCTTTCCGTTTTCCCATGTTAGAGGTATTATTTTTTTACATTCTACAAATTCTAATTTTATTTTTGCATTTGTTACATCTAATATATTCTCTTCTTGTTCTATGTCCTGTACTGAAACTACTAATGCTCCTGTACCAATAGCAAATGATTTTTCTAAACCTTGATTTATAATTACTTCCGCATTGTTTTGTCTTAATATATCATTTAATGCCTTTGTATCTTCATCTTTTTGTAAATTTATAGACACTTTTTCATTGAAAAGTAAATCTGCCCAATCTTCTGCAACTTTTTTAGCCCCTTGCAAAGACTTTTTTTCCATTTTTACTTTTCTTTGACCATTATAAATATAGTAATTATGGAATCTTCGTACTTTGCCTCTATACCAACTTGACCAAATATCTATATATTTTTCCCAATTTAACTTTTCTGATATGTCATATCCTTCATTACTAAAAAATTGTTGTAAGTTCATCTTTTATCTCCTACTATTAATTAAATTTTCATAAAAACTATTTATTGAATATTCAAATGCGTCCAAACTGTCTATGTCTGTTGTTCCATCGTCTAATCTTTCATCTGGTTTATTATCATTCCACAAAGCATCTTGAAAAGCTTTTGTTATTATCGTATTTTTTCTTAATATAAAGAATCTTCTTTGTGCCATTAATGTGCTACTTAAAAATATTCTGTCATTTATTAACCCTTTACTACAATCTACTACTTGCACTGGTAATCTCTCCTTTTGACATCTTCTGATTAATCCTAAAGTTATTACATTCCCTAATGCTCCATAATCACAAAAAGCGTACTGACATTTATCATATTTGTCGTACACTCTTTTATAAAACTCTATAAACTTTTCATATATTTGCTCTGGGTCATAAACTCCAGATAAATCCATTTCGTCTAAAACATAAACATTTCTAAAATTATATGTAATGCCACTTGCTACAAATTTTATTTTAGACTTTCCAGCACCATAGTCTACTCCTATTGTTACTATTGCTAGTTGCTCTTTTACATTATCTACTAAAAAGTCCTTTGTCTTATCAGCAAATAACATATATATTGTTCCTTCAGCAGCTTTCCAATCTCCTAATATATATCTATCAAAAAATACTGTTCCTCTATATTCTGTTTCTAACGCTTGTAAGACTTCTTTTGCTAAAAATGGATTGTCATATAAAGTATATTTTTGTTGATAAATATCCGCATCGCTATCTAAAAATTTCTTAAACCAATGTGAAGGTCCTTCTGGATTGCAAGTACCATCAAATTTGCTATATGGTTTATCTAATCTAGATTTAAGCATTTGAAATACTTCTTCATTCCATGTTGCAACCTCGTCTCCATAACAATATTTAAAACTTGCTCCTCTTATTTTGTTTACATGTTTTGAATTGTCTGCACCCAAACAATAAGCTTTTTCGCCAAATAAAAAAGCTGTATTATCTGATTTAATATCAGACACCAGCTCTGTTCCCCATATATTTTGTAAAGGCTCTATTACATTTCTTTGTAAAGTTCCTTTTGTATTTCCTAATACTACAATTAGACCTTGTTCATTTGCTACATTTCTTATTCTTTTAGGTATTACATAATAATCTAGATATGTTTTACCACTTCTTGTTGCTCCATATTTTACATTCCATCTTTTATTGGCATTGTCTAAAAATTCTCTTTGTTTTACTGAAAACATTAAACAACACCACCTAGTCCTTTTAAAACTTCATCTAATTTATCTAATGTTTCTTTGTTGCTTTCTCCTTCGATATCTACTTTATCTCTCCATTGTTTTGGTTTTCTATTTTTTAACCAAAATATTAACGCTGTCGTATCTGGTGCTACTTGTTTTGTGACTCTTTTGGTTAATTTTTCCGTATACATGTCTAATTCTTTATTGTAGATACTTTCATATGTTTTTTCTTCATATTTGTATCCTAATGCTCTTTTTAATAATGCGTTTTCAACTTCATAGTCAACTACTTCTTTTCCTTTTTTTAGGTGTTCCAAAAGTTCCGAATGTTCTTTTATCATTCTGTAAAAGGTAGTTTTTCCTATTCCTAAATTATCAGCTATTTGTTCATTTGTTAGTCCATCTCTAGCCCAACCTTCTACAAGTATTAATTTATCTTTTACATCTTCCCATTTTGATTTAGCCATTACCTCCCACCTACTCTTATACTAATCCTTTCATCAACGGCTTACTTTGCTCTGCCGTAATTCCAATATATTGTCTCTTTTTCTTTTCTGGTCTACTTGCTCTTTCATACGGTTCACAATACAAAGTTCCATCTAATCTTTGTCTTATTTCGCAATCTTTCTTCTCTCTATCTTTGCAATTGCTGCATATCTCTTCTATAAATCTTTCATATGTGTTTTTCATATGTTACTCCTTTGGCTTGGGAACTTAGACTCGAACTAAGAATAACAAGGTCAAAGCCTGTTGTTATACCAATTTAACTATTCCCAAATATACAGAAATTGCACTATAATAAACTAGTATTTACAAGTAATCACAGCAATGTTCACTTGCATTTATAGTACATTTCCAGAAACCTTTTCTACTTCTTGGTAGATAGGTAATTTATTTCACAATTCTTTAACTATATAGAATATAGTTAGTAATTGTTGAAAACTAATCTTCATATTTTATACATTTATTTTCAAATTTTTTATATGCATCAAAATATAGTTCTTTTTTATCTCCATTGTAAGTTAATTCATAATACATACCATCTGGCAATGATGTACTTAATAACGCTTTATGATTTTGCAATGTTTTACTATACCACACCACAAAAACTTCAAATGTTGGTGTTTCATCGCTTTTATCTAAATGTCCCATTGCATAACTTCTTACTTTTTCTTTGCAATCATCAATAAATTCTTTACTTCCCATTTTTCTACTCCTCCTAATTAAATTAAAAAGAGCAGACATTAATATTAATATCTACTCTTCTTTTTGGGGCAATTTTCTATTGCTATTTTTTAAATCTCTAATTATATATATAACATTTTTTTATGGTGTCATAAAAGGCACAAAAGGTGTCTTTTTTAAATTTCTGCATATTTTTTTATAGATTTTTTAATTAATTTTTTTGTATACCTGTAATCTCTATCTAATTCTACAGAAACTTCTTCAACCTTCATTCCTTTTACAAATCTTAATTCTAATATATTTCTATAAGGTTGTTCTACTTTATTTATTTTTTTAGTTATTCTAATTAGATTTTCTTCTTCATCTTCCATTATCTTTATATGCTCTCTTATTAAATCTAATAATATTGCTATGTTTTTACTCATTTTGTCATTATCTGGTGTTCCTTTTGGCATATCAGATAAAATAGAAGTAATCTTTGTAAGTTTTGTTTTCTGTTCTTCTATTTGCTCTAATTTTCTTTCTTCAAGTTTCTTACTATGTAAATATGAATATAATTCTTTCTTGGCATCTTGTTCTATCATTTGTACCTCCTTAATTATTTATTTTTCTTAATTTTTAGCTTTAAAATTATATATAGGCTTTATGATTTTTTCTATTTCTACTGTATCTTGAATATTGTCAATTATTTCTTGCATTGGCTTATATACAAATGGTGCTTCATCTATTGTATCTGCTACAACACTTGTTGAATAAATATCTTTCATACTTTCTTTAAATTCTTCTAAATTATACGTTTCTTTTGCTTTTCTCCTAGACATTAATCTTCCTGCTCCGTGAGGTGCTGAATTGTTCCAGTCTTCATTTCCTTTACCTACTGCTATAATAGAACCATCTCTCATATTGATTGGAATAATTACTCTCTCTCCTTTATTTGCACTTATAGCTCCTTTTCTTACGATATTATCTTTAAATGATATATAATTGTGTATTGTTTCAAAAGCAAAAACCTCTGCCCTATCAAAATAAGATAATAATATTTCTCTTGCTATCATATCTCTATTTACACTAGCATATTTCTGACAAATTCTCATATCATGTAAATACATTTCTCTGTATTTACCTTCTAAGTAACATAATTCGTTTGGTAATTTAGGCTTATTATTTTTATATTCTGCCTCTAATGATTTTAATGCTTTTTGTATTTCTTGCCTTCTACCTTGTTCTTTATATGTTTTTATTATTTCTTCTTTTCTTTTAAACATCTCTTCTTTACCAGAACATAGTTGAACTGCTAATTTTTGATAATAATCTGCTACTTGTTTTCCTAAGTTTCTACTACCTGTATGAATTACTAAATATTTATTATCGCTTTCATCTTCATCTATTTCTATAAAATGATTTCCTCCGCCTAATGTTCCAATTGCTCTATTAAACTTTTTTGTATCTTTTAATTCTCTAAAACAATATAATTCGTTTATTTCTTCAAAATCCATTAATTTTTGTTCTCTAATATTTCTTCCAGCTGGTATCTTTTTATTTATAACTTTATCTAAATCTTCTAAATCCAAATTTATTTTTCCTAATTCCACGCATAACATTCCACAACCAATATCTACTCCTACAATATTAGGTATTACTTTATCTCCTAAATCTGCAGTAAATCCTATTACACAACCTTTTCCTGCATGAACATCAGGCATTATTCTTACTTTACAATCTTTAAACGGTTCTTGCTCTAATAATAAATTTATTTGTTCTATTGCCTCTTGTTCTATATCATCTGTAAATATCTTTAAATCTTTACTCATCTTATTCTCCTTCCTAATTTTCTTCTGTTTTTCTTTCAAAATATTGTTTTATGCGTTCTTTACATTCAACCTCTCTATTGATGTCATCACAATTATTATCCGATTGTTTTTTGCAAATATCTTCATCAATATCTAAATCCGATATGTATTCTGCCATTAAATCTATCATCTTGTCTTTCTTCTCCAATTCTACTTTCCAGCCTTTATCTAAATCGTCTAAATCTGTATCTGCTTTTTCTTTAGCTTTTATGCTATCATTTAAATTTCTTGCTAAATTATCTGCTAATAATTTCTTATATTTTTCTATCTCTGCATTCTTCTCTGCAAGCTCTGTGTTCTTCTGATGTATCTCTGCAGAGTTTTCTTTTAGCATATTTAATACTGTTTCTATATCTTCTTGTAATTCTCTAAATCCCTCTATTGTTATTCCAAATTTGTTACCATATAATATTTGTCTATTTGTTATTTTTCTTAATTTATTTATAACCTCTTCTTGCTCTTTAGTCATCTACTCACCTTCTTCTACTTTCGTAATTAATTTATATCTATCGCATTCTATATCTATAATATTCATTAAATCTATTGCACAACTTGGACATAATACTTTATTGTAATCTATACCTTCTTCCATATTTGTAGAATATTCTTTTAAATCATTTATTTTTAAATTTACTAATTCATAACATTTTAGATTGCTTAAATCTTTTTTACATCTATCACAGTAAGTTTTTCTCATTAGTTCACTTCCTCTTCTATAAAATTTAATTTAACATCATTTAACTTAATTAGATTCTTTGTTTCATTCTTTAAAGTATCATATTTACTCTTGCTTATAGTTATCTCTTTATATCCATAAGCTATCATTTGTTCTATTTTTTGATCAGTTATCATGTTTTTCATCCTTTCCTATATAACTAGTAAATAGTAAAGCAAATAATACTATCCACCAAATTTTAAAAACTATTGCTAATACTGTAAAACAAATTAATGATACGCAGTTTCTGATAATCATTAATTTATTCAAATATTTATAATATTTTATCTCTTCTTCTAACATACCTCTTCTCCCCTTTATTTTTCAACTATCGTTTCATCAATATAACAATTTGTCATAAACATTGGTGTATATCTAATTTTATATTTATTTTTTCCATTCTTGTTTTTACCTTTATATTCAAATTTATGTAATCTTCCTATATCGAACTCTTTAAATAAGTCTTTTATTACATTTATAATCTCTTCTTCTGTCATTAAATCACTTCCTCTATTCTATCTAATAATTTTAGCCATTGTTCTTTGTCACATTTCATTCCTAGATTTTTAGTACTGTTTATATCTTCCCTTATTACATCTAGACATTTATCACTTAATTTGTTTTCTTCTATTTCTTTTAAGATATAATCTACTGTTAAACTTACTATATATGTTATTCTACCTAATGCGTATCTTTCTGCAGATATAATTATATGTTCATAGTCTGTCATTGTTTCTCCTCCTTACTAAAATCAATGATGAACCATAGCCATTTATATATTGGTGGATTGCATTTTAATGTTAATCTTTTAGGAATTATGTAATAATACCATTGACTATACCTATATCTTGCTTTATGTATTCCTATTTTCATTTACTCCTCCTTCACTTTTTCTACATAACCTGCAACTATTAAATCGTATAGATTATCAAATCTTTTATTTGCAGTTCCATTTAAAGGCATTAAGCGATGATTTTTATTTGATATCTTGAAATCACGGCCACAATAATAATGACCACCTCTAGAATCATCTTGAAATTTTATTCCAAACTTTTCTAATTCTTTTAAATCTACTTTCTTCCCCGTTATTTTGTTGTATTCTCTTATTCTTAACATTTAATCACCTAGCTTTCTAAATTGTATTTTTTGATGTTATCCTTAGATTTTTATAATAATTATTTCTTATATTTCCATCTATATGTGATACTCTTTCATCTTTATTTATTTCTCTTATAAATAAATTTCCAACTAACCTAGATATCGTAAATATATATCCTTTTGAATTTTTCCATAATACAACTTGATTTCCATATTGACTTACTCTTAATTGTTTTAGTTTTTTTGTCGTTATATTTCTTATTCTTCCAAAATTACTACATTCATAATTAAAGTCAGGTATAATTTTCCATGTTTCATTTTTTGGAGTTTTGTTATAATCAAAATTAAAATTATATTTTATTGCATCATATTTTGGAAATTTAGATAGAGCATAATTTATTAAATCTGTTACATTCATTATTTATCCTCCAATAATTCTATTTTTAAATTTACTTTTAAAATTTCATAATTAAAATCAATATTCCACCAACTATGTTCAAAACTTGCTTTTGCCAATTTCTCAGTTGCATATGTTTGTATAGATATTTTTTTATTTGATATATCTTTTATATTTTCAAAACTATGATTTTTGCTTGCACCACAAAAAATTTCTGTCCTATTGTTTCTTGTAATAATATATCTCGTTCTTTCTATCTCCATTTATTTATCCTCTCTTTCGTTTAGTTTCATACTTGAATAATATTCGTTATATAACTGAATCCAATCATCAAATCGCATTGTTACTAATAATTCCTTATAATTTTTCTTATGAAATACCGTTGGAAAAGCTTTTCTATTACTTGCTAAACTATCTCTTATTGCTTGATTCATTGCTTCTTCTAAATTTAATTTTTCTACAAATTTCACTTCACAATGTATATAATCTATGCCTTCTATATCGTCTGCTCTTCCTGTATTGCCTTTATATTGAGCTGTTCTATTACATTTATAGCCATATTCTTTAAATTTATTTACTACATATAGCTCTCCTTTTTTTCCCTTTTTCTTACTGTTTATTGCCACTTTTCTTTAGCTCCTCTCTCCACATCTCTTCCCAGTTTTTATATCCTGTTACAAAATTTTTGCATCTCTGCCTAGGTGTAAAGTTTTCTTGTTCTTCTGCATTACAACCTAGACAGTAATAGCAAATATATTTTTTATCTATCTCTTTCATTTTTAATCCTCGTCTATTAGTTTCCAAAATCTTTTTGCTCCATAATCATCTACTAATATCTTTCTTAACTCATCTAAACTGATTTCTTCTAAATCTTGTATATTATGTTGTTCACAAAATTTATTTGTTCCAAATGAGCAAGCTCCTGTTATTGCTCTATATTGACTTCTCGTTACTCTTCTAGTTTTCTTTATTTCTGCTACTATTTCATCAGTATTTATATTATCTAATTTCTTTAATGTTAAATCATCTACAGCTTCTCTTAATGTATAACCATGTGCTGATAAATCATTTTCTTGTGCTATGTATATTTCTTCGATTTTATCTACATCATTTGCATAAATATTATATATATCTATTGCTTTAATTATTGTGATATTATCTCTTTTCTTTTCTGATAATTTAATTGTCCAGATTCCGTCTACATTAATTACAGGATAAAATTCTTTTTGCCATAATATGTAATAAGTATTTTCTTTAAGCATTTTTCCACTAAAATCTTTGTATTCTTTAGTTCCAATTTGTGCTGATTTTGCAAATACTGGAATATAATTTCCATCTTCGTCTCTTTTCCATTCTGCTAATGATATCCATGTTCCTTTTTTAGCTTTTATAAAACTCTTATATCCACAAGCAAATCCTATTGAATTTTTTCCTGAAATATCTATTTGTGCATAGTATCCTGAACTTCCTATTTGTGCAGAGTCTCCTGAACTTCCTATTCGTGCAGA
>ERZ1673744.1259-NODE-1259-length-23944-cov-19.135292_pt1 | contig 23944 bp, 20 predicted proteins | sample MGYA00580207_ERZ1673744 | MGnify/ENA primary metagenome ERZ1673744 (study PRJEB41218, sample SAMN15661751) | gut metagenome | host: Homo sapiens | place: Canada: London | collected 2015-08-20/2019-03-30 | study: EMG produced TPA metagenomics assembly of... | reverse complement strand
CAACTGTGCTGGCCATGGTCATGGCTCTGGCACTGTGCACCACCGCGTTCGCGGCGGATCTCACCATTGATGGTGTCGAGTACAATAAGGTGAGCCCGACTGGTACCTTGACTCTGGAAAAGGTTTTCATTAAGGGTGATGGTTTTGATGGCCAGTATTATATCCAGACTGGCACCAAGACCGTCCGCGTCGCTACCGATGCCGAAGCCGCTGTTATCAAGGCTGGCGGTTTTAGCAAGGACACTCTGGCGAAGATGACCGATGCTGGTTATCTGTTTGATGTGTATCAGGCTGAGGATGGCATGTATTACGCCCAGGCGGCTGTTGTTGATGCCTACGACAAGGCCAACAACACCAACAAGGCCAATGTTGCTACCAAGGACGGTACTTCTGCCAAGATTTTCTACTTCGGCAAGGATCTGGGCAGCGCTGTTGCTTACTATCAGTTTAGCAAGAATGACAGCCTGAAGACTGCTGAGGCTACCACTGTTCTGTACAAGACCTCTGAGACTTTCGGTGCCAACAAGGCTCCTGTCTACACCAACCTGGCCGGTACTGCTACCTACGCTCTGGTTTCCGACACCGATTGGACCGGCAAGGACAAGGACGCTGTTGGCAAGCTGTCCAAGATCTACTACAGCAAGCCCGCTGATGCTGCTAAGCTGCTGAACGCTGCTGGCAAGGACGTGAACCTGGCTGCCGCTGATGGTTACTACTATGTTCTGACCGAGAAGGCTGCTTCTACCACCCCCAACACCAACAAGCCCTCCCCCAAGACCTTTGACGCAGGTATCGCTATGTACGTCGGTATGGCTCTGACCTCCGTCGCCGGCTCCGCCGTCGTCATCGGCAAGAAAAAGGAGTTCTAATTAAACACAAAAAAAGAAAGGCCCATTGGGCCTTTCTTTTTTTGTGCTTAATTATCCCTGGCCTGTCGGCCGGGGATAGATAATATCTCACCCCTGACGGGGTGAGATAAATATATAACCCTCCCGCTGCCGCGGGAGGTATAGTAAAGATCGTTTTCCTACGGGACCTTTCTTTTTTGACTTTAATTATCCCACCCCCTGGCGGGGGTGGGGTGAATAGAGATTGCTTGCCCGCTGGGCCTTTCTTTTTTTGTACTTATTTATCCCTGGCCTAACGGCCAGAGATAATATAGATGATTTTTCTTTTCGGGGTGCTTCTTTTTTTGCCGCAATTTGTGGGGCGGGGACTGCCCCTTGACAAATCCAGCGGGATGGGTATAATAGTAAATAGAAGGGGACGCTGCGACAAGCGGTCAGCCCCAGAATTGGTAAATGATTTTAATGGGCTTTACAGCCCACAAAAACCGTCACCGGCCAGGGTGGCGGTTTTTGCTTTTCAGTCGTTGGACTCGTATCGAGATCGAATGACCCAGAATATGAATCGTAACCACGAAAAACATGTATGTCACCCTCTATCGGGGCTGTGACTAACCGCCTGCCGTTTATTGCAGCGTCCTTGGCGTACATTATAAGCCGTCCGTCGGTTTTTGTCAAATCGTCACAGGGGGATATCAAGGCCGCCGTCCCCTACGAAATCGCAAGGGGCGCGTGCTTGCGGGCGGACAGTCGTCCGCCCCTGATTCCCTTTACACTCGTCCACAAAGCCATTGTCCCGCGCCGCGTTATGTGGTACAATACCCTCGACACACTCTGAAAGGAGTTTTTCTATGCTGGATATCTTTGAAATACTGGGCCCGGTGATGATCGGTCCCTCCAGCTCCCACACCGCCGGCGCCGCCAAGATCGGCGCCATGGCCCGCACACTGCTGGGTGCGCCGCCGGTCAGGGCTGCCATCCACCTCTACGGCTCCTTTGCCGAGACGGGCGCCGGCCACGGCACGGACCGTGCGCTGGTAGGCGGTCTGCTGGGCATGAAGCCAGACGATCCCCGCCTGCCGGACGCCTTTGCCGAGGCGGAAAAGGCCGGGTTGACCTATACCATCGATGAGATCAAGCTGCGGGATGCCCACCCCAACACCGCCGTCATCGAGGCCAAGAGCGCCGACGGCAGGACACTGACCATGCAGGCATCGTCCATTGGCGGCGGCCGCATCATGGTGAACAAGCTGGATGGCATCGACGTGAACTTCAACGGTATGTTCAACACGCTGGTCATCCGCAATCAGGACGCCAGCGGCACCGTAGCGGCCATCACCAGCATACTCAGCCAGCTGCGCGTTAACGTGGCCAACATGAGTCTGTACCGCCACAAGCGGGGCGGCGACGCGCTGATGGTCATCGAGCTGGATCAGCACCTCAAGCCCAGCCAGGTGGCGTTTCTGTCCGAGCTGCCGGGCGTGCTGTCCATGACCTACTACGACAAGGAGGAGGATGACGATGGCTCTGGATTCGATGAAGGAAATATTTGACCGCATGGAGCAGGAGGGCAAGCCCTTCTGGGAGATCGTGCTGGAGACGGATATGGACGAGCGCCAGGTGACGCGCAACCAGTCCATGGCGAAGATGCTCATCACCTGGCAGGCCATGGCCGACGCGGCGGACAGCTACACCGGCCGGCGCAAGAGCGTCAGCGGCCTGGTGGGCGGCGACGGCATGAAAATGCGGCAGTACTGCCTGCGGGGTGAAGCCATGTCTGGCGGCTACGTCAGCGAGGTCATCGCCGAGGCGCTGTCCATGGCGGAGTCCAACGCCTGCATGTGCCGCATCGTGGCGGCGCCTACGGCGGGCGCCTGCGGCGTGCTGCCGGCGGTGCTGCTGCCCCTGTGCAGGTACGAGGAGCTGAGCCAGCACCAGCTGCTGGAGGCCCTGTATGTGGCCAGTGGTATCGGCGCGGTCATCGCCTACCGGGCATGCATCGCCGGCGCTTCCGGCGGCTGTCAGGCGGAGATCGGCACGGCCTCCGCCATGGCGGCGGGGGCGCTGGTGGCCCTGCGAGGCGGCAGCGGCGAGCAGATCGGCCACGCGGTGGCCATGGCGCTGAAAAACCTGATGGGCCTGATCTGCGATCCCGTGGCGGGCCTGGTGGAGGTTCCCTGCGTCAAGCGCAACGTCATCGGCGCGGTGAACGCCGTCAGCGTGGCGGACATGGCCATGGCGGGCATCACCAGCCGCATTCCCGTGGACGAGGTCATCGACGCCATGGGCGAGGTGGGCCGCCGTATGCCCGTGGAATTCCGCGAGACGGCGCTGGGCGGTCTGGCCGTTACGCCCACCGGGCAGGCCATCACCGAGCGCATACGGAAATCGAAATAAGGAGGGACGCAAATGACGCTGGATTTTAACGCTGTCGATCCGACCGTTGTGCCGCATTTCAAGGGCGGCGCCGGCGAAGCCCACGTCCGCACCGCCGTTGCCGACGGCATGGGCCGTATCCTGACATTGACCCTGCCCGCGGGGTCCTCCATCGGCCTGCATACCCACACTGGCAACTGTGAGATCATTCACGTGCTGTCCGGCTGCGGCGTATGCCACGACGATGGGATGGACGTACCCCTGACCGCCGGCATGACCCACTACTGTCCCGAGGGCCACACCCACGGCATCGACAACACCGGCGCGGAGCCGCTGGTGCTGCTGGGCATCCTGCCGGACAGCAAATAAATCGACCGATACCCCGGCTGTGCGAAAAGCGCAGCCGGGGTATTTAGCAGACAAAGCAAGGCTCCCGGGCAACAGATGATATCTGCCGCCCGGGAGCTCCCCTCCTGTCGCGCGGGGCCTGTACCTCGCGCCCCCTACGTTGTTTCATGGTAGCACTCTGAAATCTGGTTTTCAAGAAAATTGGCGATTTCTTAACGGCATCTTAACGAAACATTCGCAGATGTACCCCCGCGCCCGGGGGCGCACCTCCCAAAGCCGCCCGGAGGGCGGCTTTGGCGCGATTTGATAATCGCCCATTCGACCAGCGCACCAACTCCTACCCTCGCACCGTATCAGCGGCAGCGTCACAAGAGGTACAAGCAGTCCCCGGAACCGACAACGTTACCCACTGCACTCTATTCGCGAGTATGCGCCACTGAATTTGTACGCTCCATAGCGCGCCAAGGGATCCTTAGACCGTAGGTCTAAGTGGTTTTCTTTGGTAACTTTCTTTTGACAACAAAAGAAAGTCACTCGCCGCCGGGGCGGCGAAACCTCCTTTTATGCACCAAAATGCAGGTAGCACTTTCGCCGAATAAATTGTAACCGAATTATGAACGGGATTTGGGGCGTATTTCGGGCTATATAGTTTACATAATGACTTTTCGATTTTGACTGGAAATTTTTTCCAGCAAAGTTGTTGCGTTTTTTGAAAATCTCCGTTTGAATTGCATAAATGCTGCGTTATAAAAGAATTACGCTTTACATGCGCTCAGATAAATTGCGTAAATTACTGGTAAATTATGGAAGAAATGGAAATTATTTCCATTTCCGGGCGATTTTTGACGGCGCGGCCGCGCTGTCTCAAAAATGGAAATAACTGGAAACAAAATCCGTAAAAATTTTTACAACATAATGATGTTTACGTTGTAAACACTGTCTCGGAGGATGAAGCTGAACCGGACACAAACAAATTTTTATGGAGGAAACAAACATGAAGAAGATCATTGCAACTGTGCTGGCCATGGTCATGGCTCTGGCACTGTGCACCACCGCTTTCGCGGCGCCCAGCACCACCACTTATAAGACCACTGCTCCCGACGGCAGCAATGGCGCGGATGTCAAAATTGAGAGCATCGATGGTGTCTACAAGAAGACCTATCACAGCATGACCGGCAACACCGCCAACATTGCTGATGGTTATGCAGTTTATGATGCTTCCAACACCGCTACCGTCGCTTTCTACGCTGTCGCTGGCAGTAAGTCCGACTATGACTGGAAGCTGACCGCTGATGGGAAGGCTGATCTGTACCTGAAGAATGCTGCAAATGATAGCCTGAACTATCTGGCCAAGGCTACCGTGTATACCAACATCGGCGACAAGTGCGGCCAGATTGATGGCAACTCCAAGAGCACCTATTACAAGGCCACTTGGGTTGAGAATGACGAGACTGTTACTGCTTACTATGTTAAGTCCGACAACGGTACTGTGAACCTGCTGGTCGATGGCGCGTTGGTCAAGGTCAATCCCTCGACTCTGGCTCTGGTTCCCCACGATTGGAAGGCCGCTTCCTATGATAAGGACGATAATGTTGCCACCTATAAGTGCAAGAATTGCGGCACCGTAGCTACCGTCTTTAAGACCAAGGAGGCTGCTGAGGCTTCTGGCGCTGCCACCGTCGTTAAGACCGCTGACGAGAATCTGCCTGCTGGTAAGTGGCTGGCTTACACCGATGGCACTACCACCACTCCTTCCACCGACACCAACAAGTCCCCCAAGACCTTTGACGCTGGTATCGCTATGTACGTCGGTATGGCTCTGACCTCCGTCGCCGGCTCCGCCGTCGTCATCGGCAAGAAAAAGGAGTTCTAATTAAACTCAAAAAAGAGAAAGGCCCGCTGGGCCTTTCTTTTTTGCGCTTAATTATCTCTGGCCTGTCGGCCAAGGATAGATAATATCTCACCCCTGACTGGGTGAGATAAATATATAACCCTCCCGCTGCCGCGGGAGGGATAGTAAAGATTGTTTTTCTGCGGGACCTTCCTTTTTTACGCTTAATTATCTCTGACCTAACGGCCAGGGATAATTTAGCCCCTTCCGAGCTTGAATAACAAAAAGGCACCCCTACGGGGTGCCTTTTTTGGGCCGTCGGGGACGCCGGCCCCTACGGGTGTTCAGTGGGAACCTCTGCATGCAGGCGGATGTGGGCTTCGGCCCCCTCCTTTTGAAACCACCCCCAGGGGGAAGAGAACCGCAAAAAAGAACCGCCGCTCGGCGGTTCTTTTGTGGTTCTCCCTGACAGGGGAAGGCTTCTCTCGTTCACTTCGCTTTTCTGTGCCTGCGGCGGCGCTTGGCCTTTTCGCGGGTGCAGTGGAAGGGCTCGTTCTCCCGGGCGGCGGCAAAGGCGGCTCGCTCCGGGTCGGTCAGGGGCGGCACCACGCGGCGACCCTGCCAGCTGCCGTCCTCACGGTGCACCACGGACATCCGCACGGGGAACAGACCGTGATTTTCACAACGGAACACACCGTAATACACGTCGCCCTGCGGATACCACGACTCCACGGCCCCGGGCTGGCGGCACAGGGGGCAGGGCACGATGCGCGCCTGACGGCTGTTGAGCAGCTGCTCACGCTCCGGCAGCGGTGTGATCTTCTGCCGGGGCTGCTTGGGGTACGTCTCACGGCTGAACTTAACGCCGCGGCGGCGCTTATGCTTGGCTTCAGCCCGGGGCGCGGTGGACAGCAGAGAGCTCTCCGTCAGCCACGCGGTGATCAGCGCCGCGTACAGCGCATCGTGCAGGGCGTTGTGGAACTCATAGATCAGCGGCAGGCCGCAGTACTCCGCCGCCTGCTCCAACGCTATACGCCTACCCAGGCCGATCTCCAGCGTCCGGCAGAAGGCAGCCTGCAGGTCGATGCACGCCGTGACCGGCGGCGCGGGCAGCTTCCAATAGGCGGCGTTGGCAGCCAGCACGCCGTGGTCCTGGGCACCCCACTCGGCCCACAGGGTATCCTCGCCGCACCAGTCCAGAAACGCCTGATACGCCGCGGGGAAGTCCAGCTCAGATGTCAGTGCCTGGGCGGATTCCGGCAACTTTTTCGCCACAGGCGACAGCTTTCGGTAGATGGACGGCCGGATGTGGGCGTTGAATGCGTCCACCACGGGGCCGCCGGGGCGCGCCAGCCGCACCGCGCCGATCTGAATGATCTCCTCCATGCGCCGCCCGCCAAAGGGCTGGTTCCATTCCAGATCCAACACGATCACGCCGTCTTACCTCCTTGCGGAAAAAGTCATATTAGATGTATTATACTCCCATGCTGTCGGAAACGCAAGGGAAACAGGGAGACGCCATAGGCGTCTCCCTGTTTCCCTGCCGTGCAGCTGCCCCGAAGAAAAGCGCGTCAGACGGTGGCGTCCACCGGGATTCGCTGGCGGTCCACCTGCACCCAATGGACGCGGACGCCGCCGCCGGGCTGCTCCGTGGCGCAGAACACCACGCCGCCCATATGGCCCTCCACCGGCACGCCGCCGCTGAACAGCGCCGCAAAGCGGCGAATGTAGCCCGCCAGCTCGCCGATGGTCTTCACCGGCAGGTCGGGCGCGAGATAGTCAAAAAACTTGTGCATACGGCACCTCCAATATCATGAATTCAGTGTTCTTCCTTTGACTGTACCCATCTTACCAAGTTTGCTGTCCGAAAAAACGGACAGTTCTTCGGCGCACTTGTGCTTTTTGTTGACGTGTGGTACAATGTGCGGGAGAAATTGAGCCAGGAGGTGGCCGCCATGACCGAGATGAATACCGCGCCGCAGCTGGCCCCGCGGGAGCGATGCACCGGCTGCGCCGCGTGCTGCAATGGCTGTCCCAAGGGCGCTATCCGCATGGTGCCGGACCGGGAGGGCTTTCTGTACCCGCAGGTGACCGACGGCTGCGTCCAGTGCGGCCACTGCACGCATATCTGCCCGGTGCTGAAGCAGCGGGAGCCGCGCACCGAGCCGGCAGCGTTTATCGTCTGGAACGGCGACGAGGCCGTGCGGCGTAACTCCACCGCCGGCGGCGCGTTCTCCGCCCTGGCGGAATACGTGCTGGAGGGCGGCGGCGTGGTGTTCGGCGCGGCACTGGACAGCGGCCTGCGGGTCAGCCACATCGCCGTGAAAAACCGGCACGATCTGCCCCAACTGCGGGGGAGCAAGCCGGTGCAGAGCGACGTGGGTGAGAGCTATCAGCAGGTACGGCTGTATCTGGATCAGGGCCGGCAGGTACTGTTTTCCGGCACGCCCTGCCAGGTGGACGGCCTGTACCGCTATCTGGGCGAGCACCCGGAACGGCTCATCACCTGTGACGTGGCCTGCAGCGGCGTGGGCAGCCCCGGCGTGTGGGAAAAATTCGTGCGCTCCATGGCGTACATCAAGCAGCAGAAGCCCCTGTCCGTGGACTTCCGCGGCAAGTTGAACGGCGAGAGCACGCGCCGCTTCCATGTGACCTTTGAAAACGGCGGGCAGTACGACGCGCCGCTGCTGCGGTCTGAGGTGGGACGCGGGCTGGCGCGGGGTATGTTCCTGCGGCCCGCCTGCCACACCTGCGGCTATACCAGCACGGACCGTACCGGTGACCTGACGCTGTGCGACATGACCGGCGGCGCCATCACCCCGGAGGAAAAGCGCCTGGGCGTATCGCTGCTGCTCATCAATACCGCTAAGGGCGCCCAGATGTTTGACAGTCTGCCGCTTCACCGCCGACGCTGCGGCCTGGCCGAGGCCGTGGCCGCCGACCGTGCGCTGCGCTCACCTACGCCGGTATCCGTGGATCGCTCCCGGTTCTTCGACGCGCTGGAGCAGGAGCCCTTCCGCCAGGTCTGCGCCCGGTTCCTGTCCGCCCTTCAGCCCCGCGAGCACGCCGGCAAGCCGCTGAAGGAACTGCTGGGCAACGTCCGCTTGCCCTTTGGAAAGAGGAAACAGAAATGACGAAAACGCTGCTGCACACCTGCTGTGCGCCCTGCTCCGTGGCCTGTATCCAGCTGCTCCAGGCCGAGGGTATCGAGCCGGTGTCCTATTGGTATAACCCCAACATCCACCCCTATCAGGAGTACAAGGCCCGCCGCGACACACTGATGGCCTATGCGCCGTCTGTGGGCGTGGAACTGATCGTGCAGGAGGACTACGGCCTGCGGGATTTTTGCCGCGCCGTGGCAGAGGACATCGATCACCGCTGCGGCCACTGCTATCGCCTGCGGCTGGAGCAGACCGCCCGCTATGCGGCTGAACACGGATTTGAGAGCTTTTCCAGCACCCTATTTGTCAGCCCATACCAGAACCATGAGTTGCTGCGTCAAACCGCCGAGGAGGTGTCCGCGCAGTACGGTGTTACGTTTCTGTACCGCGACTTCCGCCCCGGCTTCCGTCAGGGGCAGCAGGAGGCCCGCGAGCTGGGGCTGTATATGCAGAAATACTGCGGCTGCGTCTTCAGCGAAGAGGACCGCTACGCCAAGCAGATCAGCAGGGATATGCAGAACCCGGAAAAGCATCTGTAAGTTAACAATAACATATATTATGGTAAACCCCAACCGGCTGCGTAAGAACACGGCCGGTGGGGTTTTTCTGCAGGCAAAGCAAGGCTCCCGGGCAACAGATGATATCTGCCGCCCGGGAGCTCCCCTCCTGTCACACGGGGCCTGTACCTCGCGCCCCCTACGTTGTTTTATGGTAGCACTCTGAAATCTGGTTTTCAAGAAAATTGGCGATTTCTTAACGGCGTCTTAACGGAATATTCGCAGATGTACCCCCGCGCCCGGGGGCGCACCTCCCAAAGCCGCCCTCCGGGCGGCTTTGGCGCGGTTTGATAATCGCCCGCCCGGGAGAAGAAAACGTCCCTACCGTGGCTGGGGCAAGCCTCCGCGTAAGCCTCCGCGCCAGCCTCCGCGCCGCCGGGACGGCGAAGCTCCTTTTACGCACAAAAATACAGACAACGCTTTCGCTGAATAAATTGTAACCGAATTATGAACGGCTTTTGGCCGCTATCAGCGTCAAAACAGTTTACATAATGACTTTTCGATTTTGACTGGAAAATTTTTCCAGCTAAGTTGTTGCGTTTTTTGAAAATCTCCGTTTGGATTGCATAAATGCTGTGTTACACAGGAATTACGCTTTACAGGTGCTCAGATAAATTGCGTAAATTCCTGGTAAATTATGGAAGAAATGGAAATTACTTCCAATTCCGGGTGATTTTTAACAGCGTGGTGTCACTATCTCAAAAATGGAAATAACTGGTAATAAAATCCGTAAAAATTTTTACAACATAATGATGTTTACGTTGTAAACCGCTGGCGAGAGTGGCGAGGTCAAGTCCGACACAAACAAATTTTTATGGAGGAAACAAACATGAAGAAGATCATTGCAACTGTGCTGGCCATGGTCATGGCTCTGGCACTGTGCACCACCGCGTTCGCGGCGGAGAAAACCTATGAGGTCTATAATGCTGAGACCGGTGCAGAAGTAAGTACGCAGGCCGATGCTACTCTGACCTATGTGCCCGCGAACAAGACCAACAAGACTATCGCGTATTACACCCTGAACAATGCTGTTCCGGCTGTTGGTACAGAGGGCGAAGGTGGCTATGTAGCTGCTTTGCCGAACCAGTTTGCTGACAAAAAGTATGTTAGCACTACTGCCGCTGACGCCGAGCTGGTTCTGAAGTATTCCGGCAAGACCTCTGTTGTTATGTATCTGGAAGAGGTCACTGAAGTTAACTATGCGGATGGCGAGGCTACCGCCTACACCGACATCGGCACCAAGTGCGGTCAGTACAAGCTGGACGCTGCTGCTGGCGAGACCAAGGACACCAAGTTCTACACTGCTACTAATCCTACGACTGGCAAGGTCGAGCTGTTCAAGAAGGCAGAGGGCGGTCACTACAAGTTCCTTGTGGGTAGCAAGGTTGTCACCTGCGGTTTCGTTGGCGTTCTGGAAGATGTCGTGCTGTCTCACAACTGGATGATCGATACCGACAAGATGGTTGCTAAGTGTGTTGATTGCGGTACTACCGGTAAGGTTTACAAGACCTTCGTGGAAGTTCCCAATGGTGTGACTCCCGATCAGGTGCAGGGTATGTTCGTTGTCGCTGACAAGACCACCACCAAGCCCGCTGATGGTACTTCCAGCCCCAAGACCTTTGACGCTGGTATCGCTATGTACGTCGGTATGGCTCTGACCTCCGTCGCCGGCTCCGCCGTCGTCATCGGCAAGAAAAAGGAGTTCTAATTAAACGCTAAAAAGAGAAAGGCCCATTGGGCCTTTCTTTTTTTGTGCTTAATTATCCCTCCCGCTGCCGCGGGAGGTATAGTAAATGCTGCTTTCCTACGGGGCCTTTCTTTTTTTGCGCTTAATTATCTCTGGCCTGTCGGCGCGGACGAAATAAATATCCCCCGCTGCCGCGGGGGATAAATATATATACCTCCCGCTAACGCGGGAGGTATAGTAAAGATTGTTTTTCTGCGGGGTGTATCTTTTTTGTATTTAATTATTCCTGGCCTAACGGCCAGAGATAATTTAGCCCCTTCCGAGCTTGAATAACAAAAAGGCACCCCTACGGGGTGCCTTTTTTGGGGCCGTCGGGGGCTCCGGCCCCCTCCTTTTGAAAGCACCCCCGCCGGGGAAGACAACCGCAAAAAGAACCGCCGGAGGGCGGTTCTTTTGCGGTTCTCTTCACACAGAAAGCTGTTTGTTCAGTCTCCGAAGGACTCCTTGCCGGTGATGATCTCGGGGACGATCTTTACCAGCATGGTGCGCTGCATGGAGTGTTCGGCGCAGAGGACGGCCCGGGACATGGAAACGGGGTCCAGCGCCTGCACCAGCAGCTTCAGGGCGTACAGCTTCTCCTCCGGGTCCTGCACCAGTACGGCCCTGCCCTGCACGAGGGCGGACTTGTAGGCGGTGGTCAGCTCGCCGGGGATCAGCTCCGCCTTGGACACGGCGGACAGGCATACGGGTGGCTCCTTCGTCAGGATGTCCCACTTGCGGCCGGCGCCGGCGCAATGAAAATACACAGCGTTACCGGTTTCGTCCGCCACATGGTTCACGGGCACACAATAGGGGGCGCCGTCACTGTCGGTCATGGCCAGGGTGGCATAGGTGGCGTCACGCAGCACCTGCCAGGCAAAGGCGGCGTCACGTTCCTTGTCTTTTCTGCGCATAGGATGCATGGTCTGTCCTCCTTATCTCTGTTTCGCCCCGCGGGGCGCGATATACGGCTTTATCACATAATGGGGCGGCCCAGCAGCTTCTCGAACCGGGGCAGCATACCCTCGTCCACATGGCCGGCGTTCTGGCACATATCGTAACCGGGCAGGTTGTTGCCCTCCACCAGCACGGGGCCGTCCGGCGTGATGGCCACGTCCCAGCCGATATATTTCAGGTGCGCCTCCACCCGCCTGGACGCGGTGCGGCACAGCTCCAGCGCCTGGTCGAACAGGGGGATCTGAAAGCCCATGATCTCCGTACCGGTGACGGGGTGGCGCTCGTAATATTTGCCGGTCTTGTCGCAGAAGGCGGGGCGGTACAGCTGGCCTTGCTCGTTCACCGGGGCGTACATACCGCCGGAGGAGACGTTGTCCACGCACACGCCGCCCATGCCCATGCGGACCAGGGCATAGACCATCTGCGCGCCCTGCGCTGTCACCAGCGTGACGATACGGACGGTGTTCACCGAGTCGGGGCACAGCTTATTCATGTCCGGGTGCTGGCGGATGGGCTCCTCGATCAGCAGCTGGCCGCCCTTGACCAGCCGGTCATACAGAGCGCCGTAATCGTCGATGTCCGCTGTGATAAGGCGCTGGATGCCCTCGCCGCCGCATAGCCCTGCGGGCTTGCAGAAGATGGCCTCCGTGCCGGCGCAGAAGTCCCGCAGGCCCGCGGCGTCCGTCTTACGCAGGTCCAGAAAGCGGCGCTTCAGCAGGTCGGAGAAGATGGTGTCGAACTCGATCTTATCATTGAGCTGATAGAAGTACGCCGGATCGTTCATCTGCCGGGTCAGGGCCTGGTTCTGCACGGCGGTCATATAGGTCTTCCGCACCGCACCGCGGCGGTTTGCAAAGCCGAACACATGGTAGTCCAGATAGCCGATGCCGTAGCGCACCTCGCACCATACCATGTCGCAGAAAATGGCCAGGCGGTTTTTGCCTGTCTCCTCATGGACGGCGTTGATGTGCAGCTTCATCCGTGTGAAGCTGAGATGCTTCAGCTGGCGAAAAAAGGTCGCAAGTTTTCTTCCCATAACAGAGTACCTCCCTTTTCTCTCCCCGCCGCACAGGGGCGGAAAGACAGATCATTGCCGATGCAGTATCCGCCGCAGCGGTCCGGTCACCAGACCGCGCTCATAGCGGTTCATGCCGAACAGCCACATACTGGCGGCGTACACCGCCACGAACAGCAGTCCCGGCGGGATCAGCTGCCAGTAGGTGGCGGGATGGACGAACACCGCCAGCAGCACCGCCACGGTGGTGGGCAGCACCATGGCCGGCAGCAGATGGCTGATATGCCGCCAGAAGCCGGGGATGTTCAGGCCGATGTGCTTGCAGTAGTAGCGGTTCATCAGGAACACGTTGCCCACCAGCGTGGCGACCGCCGTGCCGATGGCCGCGCCCAGCCCCTGCCACTTCATGCAAAGAGGGATGGAGATCACGATGTTGCCGACCAGTACGCCCAGATAGACCAGCGAACGGTATTTGTGCATATTCTTGGCACGCTGTATCTCGATGCCCACGGTCTGTATGTTGGTCCACAGGCAGGCGAAGAACAGCAGCAGCGCGGTCCAATAGTCGATGCGGAACTGCTCGCCGCCGCCCCACAGCACCACGAAGGACTGGCCGATGGCCACGAAGCCCAGGAATATGCCGCCCAGCAGGATAAACTGCAGCCGCCCTACCTTGGTAAACAGGGCGTCCAGCGTCCGCATGGGGGCGTTCTCCGCCACCAGACGGTGGACGCGGGGCGTCATCACGTTGGAGATGGCGTTGCCGAACAGCAGGAAATAGTTGTTCAGCTGCGAGGCGATGACGTAGACCGTCACCGCGGTGGAGCCGTGGAACCACGTCAGCAGCTGCCGGTCGATGGACCAGTTGATGTTGTCCACCACAATGCCGATGAACACATACAGCGTAAAGCCGAACATCTCACGCAGCAGCGCGAAGTCGTAGTGCCGGAAGGCAAAGGGCATTTTCAGCCGCGTCAGGCAGTAGGTGATATTGATCACGCCGCTGAGCACCGTGAAGATCAGCGAGACGATGGTCAGCGTCACGGACCGGTAGCCTATCAGCAGCAGGGGGATCATAATGAGGGGGTTCAGCACCTGCTTGCCCATGGCTACGATCTTCTGGAACAGATACCTCTCGTTGATGGTCACATGGCTCTCGAACACGCTGATGGGGAACGTCAGCGCAGCATTGACCGACATGATACGCAGCAGCCGCTGGGCAAGGTCGATCTCCTCCGCTGTCAGCTTCTTGCCGAACACCACATCGCAGTAGGACAGCCCGAAGCCGATGGCCAGCACCAGCGCACCCAGGATGAGGTACGTTATCAGGAACATACCGTTCAGCTTGGCGCAGCCCTTCTTGTCGCCGGCGGCACGGAAGCGGGAGTAATACCGCACATAGGCGCTGCCCAGGCCGAAACTCAGTAAATTCAGATAGGAGATGATCGGCAGCACCGCCTGGTACACGCCGAACTCGCTGTCGCCCAGCTGTCGGAGCATGATGGGCGTGTAGACCAGCGAGATAACGGTGCTCAGCGCCATGGACACATAGCTCAGCGCGGCGCCTGCCCGTATTTGGTTCACTTGCAACGCCGCACTTCCTTTCGTCGATAGCATAGCACTTTATTATAGCCTAAAAGTACGTGTATGTAAAGTCGAACGCCGGTAAAAAGTGGTTTTCTTTCCTGCCCGTATCTGGTACAATAGGACAAACGAAGGGAGGGTGCGCCATGGCCAATAAAAAGCTGAAGCTGCTGTATCTGGCGCGGTATCTGCGGGAGGAAACAGACGAGCGCCACCCTAGGACCGTTCAGGATATCATCGCTTATTTGGAACGCCAGGGTATTTCCGCCGAGCGCAAAAGCATCTATGACGACCTGGAGCTGCTGGAGCTGTACGGCATGGATGTGCAGGCTGTCCGGGGCAAGACCTACGGCTATTTTCTTGGCGAACGGGAGTTCCAGCTGCCGGAGCTGAAGCTGCTCATTGATGTGGTACAGGCGTCGCCCTTTCTCACACAGAGCAAGAGCATGGAGCTTATCGCCAAGCTGGAGCAGCTCACCAGCCGCCCCAATGCCCGCCAGCTGCGCCGTCAGGTCTATGTCATGGACCGGGTCCGCACCCACAACGAGAAGCTCTATTACGCCATCGACGGTCTGAATACCGCCATCAACGATGACCGCAAGGTCACGTTTCGTTACTTCGACTGGACACCTGATGGCGGCAAGGCCTACCGCCGCGGCGGCACGCCCTATGAGACGAACTCGGTGGCCCTCTGCGTGGATAAGCATTACTATCTGGTGGCTTACGACCCGGCCATTCAGGACTATCGCCACTACCGTGTGGACCGTATGGAGTCCCTGACCGTTACCGACACACCCCGCGATCCGCTGCCGGAGCAGTTCGACCTGGGCAAATACGTCAAAACGATTTTCGATATGTACAATGGCCGCACCGAAACGGTGCAGCTGCGCTTTGACCGGGCCCTCATCAATGTAGTCATGGACCGCTTCGGCGCTGATGCGCATATCCGCCCAGATGGAGACCGTATCGCAGTTACCGCCCCGGTGGAGGTAGGTCCCACATTTTACGGCTGGCTGTTCCAGTTCGGCGGTCAGGCCGAGCTTCTTGCGCCCGACCATGTGCGCCGTGATTTCACCGAACACTGCCGGCAGGCTCTGGATAGGTATCGCGGCAATGATACGCCGAGCAGTTGACCATAATTTTTATTATCGTAAACCAAAGCCGCCCATCAGGGCGGCTTTAACTATATAATGAAAAAGCTCCCGGGACGCGGAGATATCCGCCTCCCGGGAGCCCTCCCTGTCGTGCAAAGCGCACCCCACGCTTCGCATCCCCCTCAGTAAATGGCTTTACCACAGATAAAAATAGCACAACACGCTCGTTTTTTCAAGAGGAAATTCTGCTTTTTTTAAATAATTTTTCCGGCGCAGGAATTGTTTTCCATCTATTTCCAAACATTTTTCCAAAAATTACCACGAAACTCCATGGATAAAAGCTTTCTCCGGCGGCGGAACCGCCACCTCCAAAAGCCGCCCTCCGGGCGGCTTTGGCGCGATTTGATAATCGCCCGCCCGGGAGAAGAAAACGCCCCTACCGTGGCTGGGGCAAGCGGCCGCGTAAGCCTCCGCGCCGCCGGGGCGGCGAAGCTCCTTTTACGCACAAAAACACAGACAACGCTTTCACTGAATAAATTGTAACCGAATTGTGAACGGCTTTTGGCCGCTATCAGCGTCAAAGCAGTTTACATAATGACTTTTCGATTTTGACTGGAAAAATTTTCCAGCTAAGTTGTTGCATTTTTTGAAAATCTCCATTTGAATTGCATAAATGCTGCGTTACACAAGAATTACGCTTTGCAGGTGCTCAGATAAATTGCGTAAATTACTGGTAAATTATGGAAGAAATGGAAATTACTTCCAATTTCAGGCGATTTTTAACGGCGCGGCGGCACTGTCTCAAAAATGGAAATAACTGGAAATAAAATCCGTAAAAATTTTTACAACATAATGATGTTTACGTTGTAAACCGCTGGCGAGAGTGGCGAGGTCAAGTCCGACACAAACAAATTTTTATGGAGGAAACAAACATGAAGAAGATCATTGCAACTGTGCTGGCCATGGTCATGGCTCTGGCACTGTGCACCACCGCGTTCGCGGCGGCTCAGCAGTACGATGCCTTTGACGCCGAGACCGGTGCCACCGTGACCGAGGATGCCTATCTGATGTATGTGAAGGCAACCAAGACCTCTATCGCCTTCTATTGGCTTGCCGAGAACGAAAGTGACACGTTTGACAGAGCCACTGACACTATGTATGTCAAGGTCACTAAGACTGCTGATGCTGACATCGTTCTGAAGTATGCCGACAAGAACACTGTCGCTATGTACTTGGCAAAGGTTGATGCGGTTGATTATACTGGCACCGGCGTGGCTTTCACCGAGATCGGTTCCAAGTGCGGTCAGTACAAGCTGGCTGCTGGTGAGACCGTGAACGACAAGTTCTATACCGCTACCGCCGCTGCCGATCAGAAGGTTCACCTGTTCAAGGCTGTTGACACCGCAAGCGGTAGCACCGTGAACCTGCTGGTTGATGGCAAGGTTGTCATTACCAACGATCTGGGTACTCTGGCCGCCAACACTGTTGGTCACACTTGGGTTGTCGACGTTGAGAAGGGCGTTGCCAAGTGCTCCAACTGCGGCACTACCGGTAAGGTCTACAAGACCTTCGTGGAAGTTCCCAATGGTGCTGACGCTGATCAGGTCGCTGGCGTGTGGGTCGTCGCTGACGCTTCCAACACTCCCACTGAGACCAAGCCCGATTCCAACAAGTCCCCCAAGACCTTTGACGCTGGTATCGCTATGTACGTCGGTATGGCTCTGACCTCCGTCGCCGGCTCCGCTGTCGTCATCGGCAAGAAAAAGGAGTTCTAATCAGAACCCGCTTCGAGGTTAACAAAAAAAGAGACCGCTTCGGCGGTCTCTTTTTCTTGCCTATGGCGCGGGGGAAAAAAGACCGCCGTACGGCGGTCTTTTCTATTATTCTGTCAGGGTCTTGACCCAGGCGGAATACTTCTCGATATTGGCGTCGCGTTCAGCGGCGTCGGCGCCCTTGGTGAGGATATACACCTTGATCTTCGGCTCGGTGCCGGAGGGCCGCACCAGGATCGTGGTGCCGTCGGCCAGCTCGAAGCGCAGGACGTTGCTGCCGGACAGCTCCATTTTACCGACATTCCCGGTGGCGCAGTCCACGGTGCTGCCGTCCTGATAATCCTTGCGGACCACCACATCCACACCGGCGATGTTGGCCGGGGGTGCGGTACGCAGGCGCTTCATCAGCGCCGCCATCTTTTCCAGGCCATCCAGACCGGGCATAATCAGATTGTGGGTCTTTTCGCCGTACCAGCCGTACTTCTTATAGAGCGCCTGCAGGGCGTCATACAGCGTCATGCCCTTGGCGGCATACCATGCAGCCATCTCTGTGATCAGCAGGGACGCGGTGACGGCGTCCTTATCCCGCACGTAGTCGCCCAGCATATAGCCGTAGCTCTCCTCGTAGGACATGATGACGTGACCCTCGCCGGCGGCCTCCAGCGCGTTCTTCTTCTCGGCCATGAACTTGAAACCGGTGAACGTGTCGCAGCAGGTGACGCCGTTGCTCTCGGCCACCTTGCGGGCCATCTCGGTGGTGACGATGGTCTTGAGGAAATAGGGATGCTCCGGCATCTTGCCCGCCCGGCGCATGGCGCCGATCAGGTAATCCAGCAGCAGCACGCCGGTCTGGTTGCCGGTGACGGCGATGAACTTGCCGTCCGCGCCGCGGACCATAATGCCCACACGATCGCTGTCCGGGTCGGTGCCCAGAATGAAGTCCGCACCCACCTTGTCGGCCAGCTCGATGGCCAGATAGAAGCCCTCCGGGTTCTCCGGATTGGGGGAGGCCACCGTGGGGAACGTGCCGTCCAGCACCATCTGCTGCTCTACGCAGTACAGGTTCTTCACACCCAGGCCGCGCAGGGCCTCCGGCACCAGCTTCCAGCCGCAGCCGTGGAAGGGGGTGTATACCACCTTGAAGCTGTCGGCTACCTGGGCGACGGAGGCACGGTCATTGATCATAGCCATGACGTTGGACATGAACATCTTGTCCGTCTCCTCACCCAGCAGGGTGATGAGCCCGGCCTTCACCGCGTCGTCAAAGGCCATGCGCTTCACACCGGTGAAAATGTCGATCTGCTCCAGACGGGCGGCGATGGCGGCGGCGTGCTGGGGCGGCAGCTGCGCACCGTCGGCCCAGTAGACCTTGTAGCCGTTGTACTCCTTGGGGTTATGGCTGGCGGTCACGTTGATACCCGCCTGGCAGCCGTAGTACCGCACGGCGAAGCTCAGCTCCGGCGTGGGGCGCAGGGACTCGAAAATACGCACGCGGATGCCATTGGCGGCGCAGACCTCCGCCGCGGCGCGGGCGAAAGCCATGCTGTTCACGCGGCAGTCCATGCAGATGGCCACACCTTTTTGTTTGGCCTCATCGCCCTCGGCGGCGATAACGTCGGCAAAGCCCTGTGTGGCCCAGCGAATGACGTGTACGTTCATCTGGTGCAGACCCACCTTCATGGTGCCCCGCAGTCCGGCGGTACCGAATTCCAGTGGGCCGTAGAACCGGCTCTCGATCTCCTTCTCGTCCCCGGCGATGGCCTGCAGTTCGGCCTTTTCGTCGGCGTTCAGCGCGTCGCTGGCCAGCCAACGCTCGTATTCCCTCTTATAGTCCAGCATATTCAAAAACTCCTTTCAGGCGTGTTCTTCCGTTTCCTCGTCCTCCACCGGCTGGGAGGCCAGCAGGTCCTTTGCCTCCTCCAGCTGCGCTTCGGGCACATACAGGCTGGCGCCGTAGCCGGAAAAGCCGTTGATGACCTTTCCCGCGCCGCCGTCCAGATCGTAATACTTGAAGCAGGGGATGCCGTAGGCCGCCAGCAGGGAGATGATCATGTCCGTGTCGGCGGGAGAGTCGAAGGTCTGCGTCAGCAGCACGGCCTTCTCGTCCTGCCCCTGCGGGTCCTTGGGCCACGCGGGGACGTCCGGCTTCCCGGTGAAATTCCAGTTGTCCATAGTCTGCCTCCTATTTGTGGTATTTTGTCCCGGCGGCGATCTGGTATGCCCGGTAGAGCTGCTCCAGCAGCATAATGCGGGCCATGTGGTGCGGGAACGTCATGGGGGACATGGACAGCCGCCAGTCGGCCAGCTTTTTCACGTCCTCGCTGAGTCCCACGCTGCCGCCGATGAGAAAGGTGATCTGCGTCTTTCCCTGCACGCCGAAGTCGATGATCCGGCGGCTCAACTCCTCGCTGGAGCAGGGCTTGCCCTCGATGCACAGGGCCACCACCGCGCCGCCCTTGGGCAGACGCTCCCGGATGGCCGCGCCCTCGGCCTGCAGGGCCTTCTGTATCTCCGCCGGGGAGGGATCCTCCGGCAGACGGTATTCCGGCAGCTCCACGACGTCCAGCTTGCAGGATCGCTGCAGCCGTTTGACGTACTCCGCCGCCGCGTCGATGTAGAATTTTTCCTTCAGCTTGCCTACGCACAGAATGGTCACTCGCTGCATACGCACACCTCCGCCGTGTACGGCCCGCTGAGCTCCGACCGCGGCGCCACGGTCACGGCGGCGTCCATCCCCGCCAACGCCAGCTCCAGTGTCTGCCGTGCCCGTTCCGGGGTATTGTTTTCCCGGCTCAGATGGGCCAGCACGAACTGCCGCGTCCCACCTTCTGCCAGCCGCCGGGCAAACGCGCCGGCTGCGGCGTTGGACAGGTGGCCCCGCGCACCCAGAATACGCTGCTTCAGGTAGTAGGGATACGGCCCGGAGAGCAGCCACTCCTCGTCGTGGTTGCTCTCCAGCACCAGCAGTCCCACGCCCTGCAGCACCTGCTCGGCCTCCGGCGTGACAACGCCCGTGTCCGTGAGTATCCCGATGCTCGCCCCGTCGTGATCCACACGAAAATCGATGCTCTCCGCAGCGTCATGGCTGGTGGGGAACACGGTGATCCGGGCGTTCCCAATGTCGAAAGCGCCTGCCCTCGGAATGACACGCAGTACATCCGACACGCAGGAACTCTTGCGGCACAGGGCTTCCGCCGTTCCACGGCTGGCGTACAGCGGCAGACGGTGCTGCTTTGTCAGCGTCGCCACGCCGCAAATGTGGTCCGTGTGCTCATGGGTCAGCAAAACGCCGGAGATATCCGCCGGGGACAGGGCAAGCGCCTGCAGGGCGCCGCATATTCGCCGCGCGGAGATACCGGCGTCCACCAGAAGGTGGGTCCCGCCGGCGCTGACCAGCAGGCAGTTTCCCTCCGACCCACTGGCTAAGATATGTACGGTCAACAACGGTCTATGTCCTCTCTGAACGAAAACACCCGCCGCGGCAAGCCGCAGTTGGCTGCGGCCTCTCGCAGCGGGCGCTGGATGGCTTCGTGTTATCCTGCGTGGGTCTCGGTGTCAGCCTCATCGGGCACGTCCACCAGGGAGATATCCGCGCCCACCGCGCGGAGCTTGCCCACCAGATCCTCGTAGCCGCGCTCGATATAGTTGATGTGGCTCAGCTCGGTGGTGCCCTGCGCCGCAAGACCGGCAATGACCAGTGCTGCGCCGGCGCGAAGATCGCAGGCCTGAATGGGGGCACCCACCAGCTGCTTCACGCCCTCTACAACCGCCACCTTGCCGTCCACCTGAATGTGTGCGCCCAGGCGCTTCAGTTCATCCACATACTTGAAGCGGTTGGCACCGTATACGCCCTCGGTCACCAGGCTTGTCCCCTCCGCCAGCGCCAGCACCGCGGTGATCTGGGGCTGCATATCCGTGGGGAAGCCGGGATAGGGCAGCGTTTTGACGTTGGTCTTTGTCAGCGGCCCGCTGCGCCGCACCAGCAGGGAGTCGTCACCTTCTGTGACGGATACGCCCATCTCCATCAGCTTGGCGCTGATGCACTCCATGTGTTTGGGGATGACGTTCTTCAGCAGCAGCTGGCCGCCGGTGGCCGCCACGGCGGCCATATAGGTGCCCGCCTCGATCTGGTCGGGAATAATGCCGTAAGAGCCGCCGGTCAGGCGCTTCACGCCGCGGATCTTGATGGAATCCGTGCCCGCGCCTTTGATGTCGGCGCCCATGGAGTTCAGGAAGTTGGCCAGATCCACGATGTGCGGCTCCTTGGCGGCGTTTTCGATCGTGGTGGTACCCTCGGCCAGTGCCGCGGCCATCATAATATTCATGGTGGCCCCCACGCTCACCACGTCCAGATATACCGGCGCACCCACCAGACGGCCGTTTTTGGCGGCGGTGTGGATGAAGCCGCCCTCCACGGACACCTCAGCGCCCATAGTGGTGAAGCCCTTGATATGCTGGTCGATGGGCCGGACGCCGAAGTTGCAGCCGCCGGGCATGGCCACGGTGGCCTGGCCGAAGCGGCCCAGCAGCGCACCCAGCAGGTAGTAACTGGCGCGGATACGCCGCGCCAGGTCGTAGGACGGGCGGGTGGAGTGGATGGCGTGGCAGTCGATCTCAATGGCGTGCTGGTTCAGCACGCGCACCTTTGCGCCCAGCTCCTCCAGAATAGAGAAGAACAGGGTCACATCGCTGATCTGGGGGATGTTCTCGATACGGCATACGCCATCCACCAGCAGGGCGGCAGGGATGATAGCTACAGCGGCGTTTTTCGCACCGCTGACGGTCACTTCACCAAAAAGCTCTCGTCCGCCGCGGATCATGTATTTATTCAAGGCAGTTTCCCTCTTTTCAAGTCATCGGTGCTTGTATGCGGCGGCGCTGTGCCGGCGTCAAAAGCGCCAAACATAGTGTGTCCAGACAGCGCTCGGTCCATACGGCGCAATACAAGTGCTATCAGTATACCATATTTTTCGATAAAAGCAAGAAAACCGCAGGAAATTTTTAAGAGAACCGAAAAGCTGCACAGAAAAAAGCTCCCGGGGGACGGATATCCGTCTCCCGGGAGCCTTTGCCCCCTGCGAAGCGCGCTCGTGCACTGTACATTCTCCCGCGCAGTGAGCCCCCCTCGGCTTCGTGTCCCCTTGTTGATCCCCCCTGCCGTGCGGCGTACCCCTATGCCGCAGCCCCCTGCAAGGCCAAATAGTACGATACCACTTCGCAAACTGTTTTTCAAGGATAATTCGCGTTTTTTAGCCAATTTTTTGCGCTGTTCAACGTCTCTACGCCGGTGTGTTCAGAAAAGTGCAGGCAATAGGCGCGATTTGATAATCGCCCGCCCGGTAGAAGAAAACGTCCCTACCGTGGCTGGGGCAAGTGGCCGCGCAAGCCTCCGCGCCGCCGGGACGGCGAAGCTCCTTTTACGCACAAAAACACAGACAACGCTTTCACCGAATAAATTGTAACCGAATTATGACCGGGATTTGGGGCGCATTTCGGGCCAAATAGTTTACATAATGACTTTTCTATTTTGACTGGAAAATTTTTCCAGCTAAGTTGTTGCGTTTTTTGAAAATCTCCATTTGAATTGCATAAATGCTGCGTTACACAGGAATTACGCTTTGCAGGCGCTCAGATAAATTGCGTAAATTACTGGTAAATTATGGAAGAAATGGAAATTATTTCCATTTCCGGGCGATTTTTGACGGCGCGGCCGCGCTGTCTCAAAAATGGAAATAACTGGAAACAAAATCCGTAAAAATTTTTACAACATAATGATGTTTACGTTGTAAACACTGTCTCGGAGGATGAAGCTGAACCGGACACAAACAAATTTTTATGGAGGAAACAAACATGAAGAAGATCATTGCAACTGTGCTGGCCATGGTCATGGCTCTGGCACTGTGCACCACCGCGTTCGCTGCGGTGCAGACCTACGATTTCTACGACGCCAAGACTGGTGTCAGCACCGGTCTGCCTGCGGATGAAACCCTGACCTACACGAAGGCCGTCACGAAGGCTCCCAAGGCTGTTGCTTACTACACTTGCGACACGACCACGAATGCCAGTCTGCAGAATGCCAAGCTGATCGAGTGCGATGCTGCTGATGCCGACTATATCGTAAAATATCACGATAGTTCCAAGGTCGCTATGTATGTCAAGGCTGTTACCGATGTCACCTATGTTGGCGACGGCAAGGCTTACACCAACTTTGGCAAGACCTGCGGCCAGTTCAAGCTGGACAACACCAAGTATGACGAAGATACCAAGTTCTACACTGCCGTTGACAAAGATGACAACGTCATCCTGTTCGTCGAAGGTAGCGCGAAGAACCTGCTGGTCGATGGCAAGCTGGTTGCTGTTGACGAGTTGGGCAAGCTGTCCGAGAAGGTCGTGCAGCACGTTTGGGTTGTTGATCGCAATGCCATGACCGCCAAGTGCTCCACTTGCGGCGCTACTGCTAAGCTGTACAAGACCGTTGCTGAGTGCGGCACCAATGACTACGAGCAGGTTGCCGTGGGTCTGTACGCTGTCGTTGACACCAAGACCACTCCTTCCACCGACACCAACAAGTCCCCCAAGACCTTTGACGCTGGTATCGCTATGTACGTCGGTATGGCTCTGACCTCCGTCGCCGGCTCCGCCGTCGTCATCGGCAAGAAAAAGGAGTTCTAATTAAAC
>ERZ1673744.1252-NODE-1252-length-23989-cov-28.568772_pt1 | contig 23989 bp, 18 predicted proteins | sample MGYA00580207_ERZ1673744 | MGnify/ENA primary metagenome ERZ1673744 (study PRJEB41218, sample SAMN15661751) | gut metagenome | host: Homo sapiens | place: Canada: London | collected 2015-08-20/2019-03-30 | study: EMG produced TPA metagenomics assembly of... | reverse complement strand
AAAGAGAAAAGCCAAAGGATGCTGCTTTGCCGGAGTTCTATCAGGCGTATCTTAAGATCAAAGCAGATAATCCGAGTAGCCTTTTGCTGTATCAGGTGGGCGACTTCTTTGAAGCCTATACCGAGGACGCTGAGGTCGTCGGGACAGCCCTTGACTTGACGCAGACGACCCGTGCCGTCGATCACAACACCCGTGTCCCAATGGTAGGATTTCCACAGCACCGCTTGGAAACCTTCCTAACAATGCTGACCGACAGAGGGTACGATGTAGCGGTCAACGCTTTGGAGGACGGTAAACGCATTACCCGCACCGTGGTTTCCACCACGAAGGAAGCACCCATCGAGTCCAAACCTATCGGCAGGATCGACTATCTCGGCACGGACGGCAAGGTCGGTGAAAGCATCGAGTACACCAGCCCTTATAGTTTCGAGAAGGACATCACGGAGGAAAGTTACTACGGTGTCCCGATGAGCATTATTCTGTATCAGGATAGGGATGGCAATACCATCCCCCACGACTTTATCACTCAGCTTGATCCACCGCCCAAGGGCTTTGAGATCATCGACAGCCCTTATCTGACGGACACTGCGCTGGATAAGGCAAAACGGCTCATTGATGATTTCTGTCGTGAGGAATACCAGCAAGATGACGGTGTGGATTACACCGACCTTGCCAGCGTGGGTGTTGCCTACACCACGACTGAGGACGACAAGCACGAAATACAGGCAAGAGTCAATCTTGTAGATTTTCGCATTGAAACCCTTGTGGATGGAAAAGTCGTCCGCAGTGAGCAGTATGCTTCCATTGAAGAACTGACCGAAAAGGGATTGCAGGCGCTTTCTTTTGATGACCTTGTTTACCTCTCCGAAGAAGAATTAGCACAGGTAGAAGCACCCCTTGCAGCCGCTTGGGAGCGCCCGAAGAAAAGCCGGGTACAGACCTTTGACATTCATCCCGAAATCCCTATGGCTGACCGTCATACCTTTGACCTTGCTGCTCACGAGGTTGCAGAGGTCAACAAGAAGGAGCGTTTTCACCGCAACTATGCGGCGATTACTGTTCTGAAAAGGTGTCAGGAAGAAAACCGCTTTGCCACACCCGACGAGCAGATCATCCTCTCCAAATATGTGGGCTGGGGCGGTATTCCCGAAGTCTTTGACGAACGGGCAGACTCTTGGCGAACCGAATATGGGATGCTCAAAAACATCCTGTCACCGGAGGAATATGCTTCCGTAAGGGAAAGCACCCTGACCGCTTTTTATACGCCGCCCACGGTTATAAAAGCCGTGTATAAGGTTATGAAACAGCTCGGTTTCCGTGAGGGCAACATCTTGGAACCGTCCTGCGGCATCGGGCATTTTATCGGTATGCTGCCCGAAGAAATGAAAGAAAGCAAAATCTACGGCGTGGAGCTGGATACGGTTTCAGCCGGGATTGCACAGCAGTTATATCAAAAGTCCTCTATCGCTGCACAGGGCTTTGAGGAAACCAACCTCCCCGACAGCTTCTTTGATGCCGTTGTGGGCAATGTACCCTTCGGGGATTTCAAAGTTCCTGACAAGCGTTACGACAAACACAAGTTCCTCATTCACGACTACTTCTTCGCCAAGTCTTTGGACAAGCTCCGTCCGGGCGGCGTAATGGCTCTCATTACCAGCAAGGGAACGATGGATAAGGAAAACTCCGCTGTCCGCAAATATATTGCTCAGCGAGCCGACCTGCTTGGTGCTATCCGTTTGCCGAACAACACCTTTAAGGGTAACGCCGGAACGGAGGTCGTTTCGGACATTCTTATTCTGCAAAAGCGTGACCGCATTGTGGATATAGAGCCGGATTGGGTACAGCTCGGCACGGATGAAAACGGTATCCTGATGAACAGGTACTTTGTTGAGCATCCCGAAATGATACTCGGAGAGATGAAAATGGTGTCGGGGCGTTTCGGTCCCGAAGCCACCTGCGTCCCTTACGAGGGGGCAGACCTTGCCGAGCAACTCAGCGAAGCCGTTTCCAATATTCACGGTGAGCTGACCGCATATGAGGTGGAGGATGAGCTTGCAGAGGAGGACAATTCCATTCCCGCAGATCCCACCGTCCGTAACTTCTCCTATACGGTGCTGGACGATAAAATCTACTTCCGAGAAAACAGCCGTATGGCTCCGGTGGAGGTATCGGCTACCGCAGAGAACCGCATAAAGGGTATGATCCGCATCCGTGATTCGGTCAGAAAGCTGATCGAATTGCAGACAGAGGATTACCCCGACTCGGAAATTCAAGCGGAGCAGGAGCGATTAAACGCTCTTTATGATACCTTTTCCAAGCAGTACGGACTTATCAACAGCCGTGCCAACATCTCCGCCTTTTCGCAGGACAGTTCCTTTTCTCTGCTCTCGGCTCTTGAGGTCTTGGGCGATGAAGGACAGCTTGAACGCAAGGCGGATATATTCCACAAACGAACCATCAAGCCACACACCCCGGTCACTTCCGTAGATACCGCCAGCGAAGCGCTTGCTGTTTCTATGGGCGAAAAAGCCCGTGTGGATATGGAGCATATGTGCGAGCTGACCGGCAAGACCGAAGAAGAAATCTTTGCAGACTTGAAGGGCGTTATCTTTCTGAATCCGATGCACGGGTACGGCAATTCCACACAGGCAAAGTACCTGATGGCGGATGAATACCTCTCCGGCAATGTCCGTGAAAAGCTGGCACTCGCCCGAAAGTCAGCGGAACTTTACCCCGAAGATTACTCCGTCAATGTGGAAGCACTGGAACGGGTGCAGCCCAAAGACCTGACCGCCAGCGAGATCGCCGTTCGGCTTGGTGCTACTTGGCTGCCGACCGAAATTGTCGAACAGTTTATGTTTGAGTTCTTGGGAACACCGAGGTACGCACAGTGGAACATCAAGGTTCATTTCTCTGCCTATACCGGCGAATGGAACATTGAGGGCAAGTCCTATGACCGCAGCAATGTGAAGGCATACAGCACCTACGGTACGGGGCGCATCAACGCCTATAAGATCATCGAGGAAACACTGAACCTGAAGGATGTCCGCATCTTCGACTATGTAGAGGACGCAGACGGCAAAAAGAAAGCCATCCTAAACAAGAAGGAAACGGCAATCGCACAGGCAAAGCAGGAATTTATCAAGCAGGGCTTTCAGGATTGGGTTTGGTCTGACCCTGAGCGCAGAGAACGACTCTGCCGCCTTTACAACGATAAATTCAACAGCCTGCGTCCCCGTGAGTACGACGGAAGTCATATCGTTTTCAGTGGTATGAACCCGGAAATCGAGCTTCGGGAACACCAAAGAAATGCGGTGGCGCACATCCTCTACGGCGGCAATACGCTGCTTGCACACGCCGTGGGCGCAGGGAAAACCTTCGAGATGGTTTCGGCGGCGATGGAGTCCAAACGGCTCGGATTGTGCAGCAAATCCCTGTTTGTCGTACCCAATCACCTCACCGAGCAGTGGGCATCGGAGTTCTTACAGCTTTATCCCTCAGCCAACATTTTGGTGGCAACGAAGAAAGACTTTGAAACCAAGAACCGCAAAAAGTTCTGCGGCAGAATTGCCACCGGCGATTACGATGCCATCATTATCGGGCATTCGCAGTTCGAGAAAATACCGATGTCCATTGAACGGCAGCGGGCGATCCTCGAACAGCAGCTTGATGAAATTACGGAGGGCATTGCGGAACTGAAAAAGAACCGTGGAGATAACTTCTCCGTAAAACAACTGGAACGCACAAAGAAATCTGTCAAGCAGAAGCTCGATAAGCTCAACGACCAGTCTAAAAAGGACGATGTTGTGACCTTTGAGGAGCTGGGTGTGGATAGGCTCTTTATAGACGAGAGCCATTACTACAAGAACCTTTTCCTCTATACGAAAATGCGGAATGTGGGCGGCATCGCCCAAACCGAAGCGATGAAATCCAGTGACCTCTTTATGAAATGCAGGTACTTGGACGAACTGACCGGAGGGCGTGGCACGGTGTTCGCCACCGGAACGCCAATCTCCAATTCGATGGTCGAGCTTTACACCATTCAGCGGTACTTGCAGTACAACACGCTTGTTCAGAACAACTTGCAGCACTTCGATGCCTGGGCTTCCACTTTCGGAGAAACCATTACGGCAGTAGAACTTACACCCGAAGGAACGGGATACCGAGCCAAAACACGCTTTGCCCGCTTCTACAATTTACCGGAGCTGATGGCGATGTTTAAGGAAATCGCAGACATCAAAACAGCGGATATGCTTGACCTGCCCGTACCGAAAGCGGTCTTTCACAACATCTCGGTGAAGCCCTCTGAAATCCAAAAGCAGATGGTAGCCGAGCTTGCGGAGAGAGCCGAAAGGGTACGAAACGGTATGGTTGATGCCAAGGAAGATAATATGCTCAAGATCACCAACGACGGCAGAAAGCTGGCTCTTGATCAGCGGCTTATCAACCCGTTGCTCCCTGATTTTGAGGACAGCAAGCTCAACGCCTGCGTGGACGCTATGTTTGAAACTTGGGAGCGTGGCAGTGAGAAGCGGTTGACCCAGCTATTTTTCTGCGACCTGTCTACGCCGAAAAACGACGGCTCCTTCAATGTCTATGACGACATTCGACAAAAGCTGATTGCCCGTGGCGTACCCGCCGATGAAATAAGGTTCATCCACGAAGCAGATACCGAAGCAAAGAAGCTGGAGCTGTTCAAGAAGGTACGCCGAGGGGATGTCCGCATCCTGATGGGCAGTACGCAGAAGATGGGAGCCGGCACGAATGTGCAGAACAAACTTGCCGCATCCTCCGATCTCGATTGCCCGTGGCGACCCTCTGACTTGGAACAGCGGCTCGGCAGAAGTATCCGGCAAGGCAACGAAAATGCAGAGGTTCACATCTACCGTTTCGTGACGGAAGAAACCTTTGATGCCTACTTATATCAGCTCGTGGAAGGCAAGCAAAAGTTTGCTTCGCAGATAATGACGAGCAAATCGCCCGTCCGTTCCTGCGAAGATATTGACGAAACCGCACTGTCTTACGCTGAAATCAAAATGCTGGCGACCGGCAATCCCCACATCAAAGAGAAGATGGACTTGGACATTCAGGTTCAGAAATTGCGGCTCTTAAAGTCCAGCTTCCTTTCCGAAAAATATGCTTTGGAGGATAAGATAATCAAGTCCTATCCGCAGGAGATCGCACGGCGGGCTGATGTGATTGCGGGATTAAAATCCGATATGGAAAGAGTTGCAGAGCACCCGAAGCCGTCTGATGAAACCTTTGTTGGTATGACGGTCAAGTGTGCTTTCTATTCAGAGAAAGCGGATGCCGGCAACGCCATCTTAGAGGCGTGTAAGGCAATGACGAATCCCGAACCTATTTCCCTCGGTGAGTACCGTGGCTTTACGATGGAGCTGTACTTTGAAGCAAGAGAATACAAAGTGCGGCTCAAGGGCGTGCTTGGCTATCCCGTAACCCTCGGCACGGACACCTTCGGTAATATCACCCGCTTGGATAATGCGCTGGAGGGGCTTCCAAAGCGTTTGGAGATGAACGAAATGGAGCTTGACAACATCAAAAAGCAGTTTGAAACTGCGAAGGTCGATGTGGAAAGACTGTTCCCGCAGGAGGAAGAATTGAAAGCCAAGACCGACCGGCTGAACGAACTCAACGCCCTGCTCAATGTGGATAAGCGTGAGAACGAGATCGTCGGCGGTGAACCCGATGAGGGTGAAGAACCGCCCGAAAAGAAACCGAGGGACTTGGAAAGATAGCCGAACCCCTTGACAATCGTTATCATATATGATAACATTATAGTGGATCGGAAGGGAGGGTTTTGTATGACCGAAAAGGAACTATTGGCAGCAAGGCAGAGCATCGTGCAGAAGCTGACGCAGGCAAGACTGGAAAAAGGATTGTCGCAGGAGCAGCTTGCAAAGCGCATCGGAACTCAGCGTTCCAACATCTGCCGCATCGAAAAAGGAACGCAAAACCTCTCCCTTGACCTGATGCTCAAGATCGCAGAGGCACTTGACAAGGATGTGTCCGTAATGCTTGAGGAAAGGAGCAGCACAATGGAAAAAGAATATAGCCTGCGCCTTTATGATGAAACACTGCTGACCTTCACGCTGGAGGAAAGAGGCTTGGAGGGCTTGCAGGCGACGATTCTTCACACCGAAACGGCAAAGCAAAAGCTGTTTCCCCTCGACTTGGAGCTGACAAATGAGGGCGTTGTGAAGTGGCTGGAACGACGGGTGATTCCGAAGAACCGGCAGTTTGTAGATGAAATCTTAAAGACGCTGGGGCTGAGCGTAAACAACACGAAGGGCATCATTGATGTCTGTATGGGGCTGTCCCTCAACGACAGCTATTGGGTCGTCCCCGCCGATTTTGACGGCAAATATGCCGATTATAACCTCTACGAAAACCGCTTCTCCGAAGCGCTGTCACTGGTGGCTTATACCGGAGTGGGCGGCAGTCGAGAGGCATTCTCCACCTCGCCGGAGCTGACTACCAACGGTATGCTGCGGAAGGCTTGGAGGTTCGTGGAGAGTGACGGCATCTATCTGTATAAGGGCGGCACGGAAGGCGCTGCGAACACCGGAAACGAGCCGTACAGCGAGTATTATGCCTGTCAGGTCGCAGACAAGATGGGCATCGGCTGCGTACAGTACGACTTGGAAAACTGGAAAGGTATCCTTGCCTCCAAGTGCCGGCTGTTCACGGATATTGATACCTCGTTCGTCCCTATCGGGCGTATTCTCCGCAAGACGACGCTGAAAGCCTGCCTTGATTATTACAAGACCTTGGGCGATGAGTTCTACGAGCAGCTTTGCAGTATGCTGGTTTTCGACGCCCTGATTTACAACGAGGACAGACACTTCGGCAACTTCGGCTTGCTGCGGAACAATCACACGGGCGAAATCATCGCCCCTGCGCCCATCTTCGATAACGGCTTGTCGCTGTTCAACTACGCAATGCCGGATGATTTCAAGAACCTGAGTGCGTATGCAAAGACCCGTTCCAATCCCTACCGCATTTCCTATGAGGATGTGTGTAAAGAGGTAATGGGTGCAAAGCAGAAAGCGCAGCTGCGGCGAATGGTGGACTTCAAGTTCACCCGTCATCCGTCCCTCAATTTGCCGGAAGAACGGTTGACAGCCATTGAAAAACAACTTGGAGAGCGCACAAGAGAGCTGCTCTCCGTTCCGGTTCAGAGAAGTACAAAACGCAAAAACGAGCCGGAAAGATGATCCGTCTGCGGTATGGGAGCAACCCCATACCGCAGATACTTATCAGCCGCCCATACAGACCGGCATGAGATTCCCGTAAAAATTACCACCTATGTTCCTTAAACAACCACCTATCGAGAATCGGTAGAAATCGGTTCTTGATTTTCCTATACTGTAACCGTAGCGAGGAGGTGAACCGATGCAAATTGAAATCAAGATAGACGAAAAATGCAAAGAGCTAAAAATCATCGTGATGACGTACAAAATGACCGATGAAGTCAATGCAATCATAAAAAGATTGTCAGACGAGCAACCGCAGGCCATTGCTGGATTCAGGGAGGATGTGGTCGAGGTTCTGGAACCTTCTGAAATCTACCGTGTTTTTGCCGAATCAGGTAAGGTGTTTGCCGAGACAAATCACGGCGAGTATGCGCTCCGTCTGAGGCTATACGAGGCGGAACAACGGCTTGACAGCAAGACTTTTGTCCGAATATCAAACTCAGATATTATCAACCTGAGAAAGGTCAAGAGCTTTGATTTGAGCTTTGTCGGGACAATTTGCATCACGCTTTCAAACGGTACGGTTACTTATGTTTCACGGCGATCCGTCGCCAAAATCAAACAACTGTTAGGAATGTGAGGTGGTAGAAATGAAGAAAAAACTGATTGGACGAGGACTAATTGGTTTCCCTGTTGGCATTGCGATCGGATATGTCATTACGGTGATTATCTCAATCTGCATTGGGGATGGCTTCTTCCATCCGGTCACTCCGGAGCTTGTGAATAAAATGGGGAGCGAACTAAATGCGGTTCTCATTCAAACCGGTCTGAGCGGAATAATGGGCACAGGCTTTGCAATGGCTTCGGTTATTTGGGAGATTGATTCGTGGAGTCTTGCAAAGCAAAGCGGGATTTACTTTGCAATTGCTTGCGTGATTATGTTCCCTATCTCTTATTTTGCCAACTGGATGCCCCATTCGACCGCTGGAATTCTGTCTTATGTAGGCATATTCGTAGCGATCTTCCTCGCTACTTGGGTAACTCAGTATTCTGTGTGGAAAAGGAAGATTAAGAAAATGAACGAAGGCATTAAGGATAATAACGATATGAATTGATCCCGCTGCTCTGCATCCTGCGCCTTGTTTTAACAACAGAATAAACCACATACATAGCCGCTTGGTTTTCAAAAGAGATCAGGCGGCTATTTCTATTTTGAAGGAGGTGTTCGTTATGAACGAAACAGATTACAACGCTCGACTTTACGAGAAAATGAAAGCCGAGCAGGACAAATACCGGGACTGGCTTGTGCGTCAGGAGCCGTCCGAAATCCTCAACCACACCTACGAATACACGATGCGGGAGGACATCGTAATGTGTATGGAGGATCTGGAGCTTGAGCCGGAAAAGGCAAGGGCGTTGCTTCGTTCCCCTTGTCCTTTGAGTGATGTGTATAAGGAGTTCCGGGACAGAGAAACCGAGCATATGGATACCATCCGGGACTCCATCGAAACGGAAGCGGATAAGAGCCTGCAACGGCAGGAGAAGAAACAGCAACGGGAAAGCAGGTGATTTTATGCCGTATATCCCACCGGAGGTGGTGGAACAGGCACGGCAAATCGACCTGTTGACCTATCTGCAAAGCTGTGAGCCGCAGGAGCTTGTCCGCATTTCCGGCAACAATTATACCACCCGCACCCACGACAGCTTGAAGATTTCTAACGACAAGTGGATGTGGTGGTCACAGCGCATCGGCGGCTGCAATGCCCTTGACTATCTTGTGAAAGTCAAGGGCTGTTCTTTTGTAGAAGCGGTCGAAACACTGATGGGAAAGGCGGCGGTGATGCCGTCGGTGACGGTCAAGCCCAAGCAGAAAACGGAGCCGAAGGTCTTGCTTCTGCCGGATAAAAGTGCTTCCACAGATAAGATCACAGAGTATCTTTTCGGCAGGGGCATCGACTATGCCATCATCCAATACTGCATTGACAAGGGGCTGATTTTCGAGAGCCTGCCGTATCACAATCTTGTGTGCGTAGGATTTGATGAAAAGAATACCCCTCGCTATGCGTCCTACCGAGCGACTAATGACCGCCGTGTTTTGGGCGACTGCTCTGGCAGTGACAAGCACTATTCTTTTCGGATTGCAGACAGCGACAGCAGTACGGTGCATCTCTTTGAGTGTGCTATTGACCTGCTTTCCTTTGCAACGCTTGAAAAGATGGCGGGCAGAAAGTGGCGCACAGACAACCTTGTTTCCCTCGCCGGTGTGTATCTGCCCAAGGAGAAAATGGAGGAGAGCACAACACCTGTCGCCCTTGTGAAGTTCCTTGCTGAGAAGCCGCAGATCAAGAAAATCTTCCTGCACTTCGACAACGACAATGCCGGAAGGAAAGCCAGCCTTGCGCTGAAAACCATATTGCCGAGTAAGTATGAAGTCATTGACAGTCCTCCGCCCTGCGGCAAGGACTACAATGACTTTCTTTGTTTGCAACTCGGTGTCCACCGCAATAAAGCCAGAGAAAGGACGAATGAACGATGACTGAGTTCAGTATTTATCAGATCAACACAGATCGGGACGACAACCGTGTCCGCTTCTTGGGGCTGGATATCCTTGAACGATTTCAGCACTCCAAGGCGGTAGATCCCGCCCTCTATGACCGAGTTTATGATGGAAAGCTCGATTGCAATTCCCTTGAAACCATCTATGAGAAATTCAATATTGACCATCCCGCAGACTGCAAAGGGCGCTCTCTTTCCGTGTCGGATGTAGTTGAAATCAGTGAGAGCGATACCCTTAATCCCGGCTTCTACTTCGTAGACAGTATCGGGTTCAAGTCGATTTCTTTCGACAAATCGTTCTGCAAGGAGCCGGCGAAAGCAAGCGACGGAAAGATTTCCGTTCTGCTTGTGGAGCCGAACAAGTACCTCAGGATGATTGAGATCGACGACACCTTGGAGGCAATGCAGGAGGTTGTCGGCGGCGACATTGAGGAATATATGCCATTTGAAGATGAGGTCGCCATCATCTGCAATGAGGAGGGAAAGGTCAACGGACTGACCCCGAATCGGGCGGTTTATGATGAGCACTCCCGTGAGATGCAGGACGTCATTTGTGGGAAGTTTTTCATTGTCTACGCGCCCTTTGAATCTGAGAAGTTCCAATCCCTCCCGCCTGACCTTGCGGAGAAGTACCGTGAGAAATTCAAGTATCCCGAACGCTTTATGCGAGTCAACAATGAGATCATAGCCGTACCTTTTAAGCCAGTCAGGGCGGACAAAGAACGCTGATTTCAACGATAACGGGGTTCCCCTGAACGCTCTGTATTATCTTAACGAGCAGTGCCTTTTTACTCCGCTTTTCAAAGCGCCGCAAAAAGTCCTCGTTAGGGGGAACCCCTAATACCCCGTGCAAGAAGCACACATATTTCAAGAGAAAGGATGAAGTCCATTTATGAAAAGAACGATCAAGAAGCAGTTTTGGTTTTCCCGTGACGAAGCGCAGGATTTGCAGAAAAAAGCCAAGAAAGCCTGCCTGCCTGAAGCGGCGCTCGTCCGATTGTTACTCCGTGGTTATGAGCCGAAGGAGAAGCCCGACGACCGTTTTTATGATGCGATGCGAGAGTTCTCCGCCATCGGCAATAACATCCATCAGATCTCCGTCAAGGCAAACGCCCTCGGCTTTATCGACACACAGAAGCTGAATAGCGAGCTGGAGCGCCTGCACAAGTTTCAGGCAGATGTGGAGCGCCAGTTTCTCCGTCCCGGTGAGAGCAGCCTGAAATGGCAGTAAGTAAACTGTGGCCGGTCACGGTTCGCCTTGCAACCGTTCTCGACTACGCTTCCAACCCTGAGAAAACCACGAAGGCAAAATCCAAGTACAACAATGCCGATTATCAGGCGCTCCGTGATGTCGTCAACTATGTAAAAGACGGCGAGAAAACCGAACAGGAATTATTCTGTGAGGGGATCAACTGCACTCCGGCTATTGCCCGTGAGCAGTTTGTCACTGTCAAGGAACAGTTCGACAAGACGGACGGCATTCAAGCCTACCACGGTTATCTCAGCTTTAAGGAGACTGACATCACACCGGAGCTTGCCCAACATATCGGAATGGAGTTCGCAAATTCCGTTTGGGGCAAGAAATATCAGGTGTTGGTAACGACCCATCTGAATACGGAGCATCTGCACTGCCACTTTGTCATCAACTCTGTTTCCTTTGTCGATGGGAAGCGTTGCCGGGATACCTCGTGGTTTAAGTTCTATAAGGAAGCTGACCGCATCTGCGAAAAGTACGGTATCAGCACGATCAAGGAGCCGGAGCGTTATCCCGACGCAAAGTACCTAACTCAAAAGGACAAAGCCGGTATGCCCACACGCTATAATCGCGCTCGTGCCGCTTTGGATGAAGCCATTGCAATGAGCCACAATCTTCGGCAGCTTGAATACCACCTCTCTGAAATGGGATACACCCTCAGTTCCAATCCCAAACGGAAGTATTGGACAATTAAGGGAAAGGACGATGAACGCTCCCTCCGACTGAACAGACTCGGTGAGGAATATACCAAGGAACGAATAACCCAGCGACTCATTGAAAACCGTGACAACATTGACTTTGAGCCGTTCCAGCCGAAGACCTACCGACCGAAGCAGTACCGACTCCGAACACGGAGTGACAAAATCGGTGAAGTCGGAGGTCTGCATGGACTGTATCTCTACTACTGCTATCGGCTCGGCTATCTGCCGAAGTACAAGGCGGGACAACAGAATCACGCACGAGTTCACTATCTTTTCAAAGAGGATTTGATGAAGATGGATGAACTCACCAAACAAGTCACGCTGCTCGGCAAGCACCACATCGGTACAGACGAGCAGCTTATTTCCTATCAGCACTCGGTCGAGGAACAGATCAAGACCTTAACTGCCGACAGAACGCACCTCCGAAATGAAATACGAAAAGTGAACATCACAGATGCAGAGCTGTCACAGGCAAAGTCAAGTATCTCGCTCCTTACCAAAAAATTGAAAGAACTCCGCAAGGAGGTCGAACTTTGTCAGGACATCGCCGTCCGTTCCAAGGTCATCGAGGAAAAGGTGGATGCAGTCCGGATAGAGGAAGAAAAATCAAAACGAAAGGAGAATCGCAACTATGAACAACGGCGGTGATGCGGCTGAACAGGTCGTCAGGCTCTCGCTTGAAGGCTTTGAGGTCGCTGCAAAACTTACAGGCTCGGCGGCAAAAAATGTCGCTCTGCTTCTCGTGTCCGTGCTGAAGCAGGAACAGCAGACCAAAGGCAAGGCACGGCTCACCAATATGATCAAATCCGGCAAGGAACTGAAAGTCTTTTCTATCCCGAACAAAGACTTGGCACAGTTCACCAAACAGGCAAAGCGCTATGGCGTTCTCTATTGCGTCCTGCGAGATAAGAGCGCCAAGGGAGATGATGTTCCCGTGGATATTATCGCCCGTACGGAGGATGCTCCCAAAATCCAGCGCATTGTGGAACGCTTTGAGATCGGCAAGGTCAATAAGGCTGGCGTTATCACGCAGGCGGAGCAGGACAAGGCTGACCGTGATGCCGTGGCACAGGAAGTGCCGACGAAAACGAAGGGCGAGATCATTGTGGAAGAAGCAATGGGAAAGCCCTTGCAGAAGGAAGGACAGTCCCACGAAAACCCTACGGTCGCAAAGACGGAAAAAAGCCCTCCGTCCGCGCGAGGCTCCGAAACCAAAAGTTCGGCTATTGACCGGGGTACGGCAAAGCAGGCAGATAAGAAGCCTTCTGTAAGAGAAAAGCTGGAGCGCTATAAAGCTGCTGCAAGAGCCGACAAGGAAGCAGACCGTGCCGAGCCTGCGCTTTCCAAGGAGAAAGCCAAGACGCCCGAACCGTCCCGTCAGACGGTTCACACCCAGCCGAAACGACACAAGAAATCGAAAGAGAGGTAATCAGCTATGACCAACAATTTCACCCCCAAGAAGTCCGGGACTGCGGCTCGTCCGCAGCTCTCCCCGGAGGAATACGCCGCCAAGAAAAAAGCGAAAAAAGATGTCGTGTATCAAATGATCGACGACACCGCAGTGGAGATCGTCCATGACCCCGACAAGTTCAGAGCCTATCTTGATACGCAGGCACGAATGGATCGCTATTCTGCCGCCAATGCTCTGCTCATTTATAAGCAGCAGCCACAGGCGACCCAACTCAAGGATTTCCGTGACTGGCAGGAGGACGGCGTGAAGGTCAATAAAGGTGCCAAGAGCCTGTCCATTCTCGAACCCGTGGAGTACGCCAAGAACGATGGCTCTACCGGCATTGCCTACAATGTGAAGAAGGTGTTCGATGTGGCGCAGACCAGCGGCAAGAAACCTGCCGCACCGACCCTTGACCGTAACCCCCGAAAGCTCGTTGCAATTATGCTCGACACAGCTCCCATTGATGTGACGACCGTGGAGGAACTTCCTTCTCCCAATATGGGAGCGTTCTATAAGAACGAGGATCAGACCCTCTATATCAAACGGGACATCGGGGACAGCGTAGCGCTTTGTCAGTGCGTGGCACAGGAGCTGGGTCACGCACAGCTTGCGATGAACTGTGAAGCATACAGTCGCAGAGATATGGGTTTCTCCGCTGTCTGTGTCGGCTATATGCTCTGCCGTAAGTTCGGCGTGGATGTGAAGAACTTCGCCATTGACCGCATCCCCGAAGAACTGGCGGGCAAATCCCCCAAGGAAATCCGTGCAGAGCTTTCCAAGACACGTGCGGCTATGAGCGAGATTGGCTCCCGTGTATCAGAGAAAATCTACCGTCGTCGAGCAGACCGAAGCAAAGATCAGGAAAGATGAGGTGTGACTGATGAAAGAGGAACGCTATCACATTGCCTTGGACGACTATGAACACGGCGTCGTCATTCGTGCTTTGAACGCTACCAAGACTGACCTGATGAATGAGGGAAAGTCTACCGACGCTGTTGATGACCTTATCATCAAGGTCGGCTATGCCCCAAAGAAAAAGTTCAAGGTAATCGAGCGAAAGGAAGGCTCCGGTCGTGAATCGAGATAACGACCGACAGACTTCCATTATCCTCTCCCTGATCGGTATCCTGCCTGTTATATGGCTTGGACTTCTCATTGCACCGTCTGTGAAAGGCGGATTGCCTGAGATATTGCCGAGTCTGATGAATGTGATGAGCGACCCGTTCCATATAGAGCTTTGCGATGACAGTGTAAAAACTGTCCTCGTCTTGCTCCTCTGCTATGGAATGGGCATCGGCATCTATTTCTCAACACGCAGAAACTACCGACGCCGGGAGGAACACGGCAGTGCGAAATGGGGCAACGCAAAAGCCGTGGACAAGAAATACCGGCAGAACCCACCATCCGAAAACAAGCTGATGACGCAGAATGTCCGCATTGGACTCAACGGCAAGAAACACCGTCGCAACCTGAACACCCTTGTCTGCGGCGGCTCCGGTGCCGGTAAGACTCGCTTTTACTGTAAGCCGAATCTGATGCAGGCGAACACCAGCTTCGTGATCCTTGACCCGAAAGGCGAGATCGTCCGAGATGTGGGAAATTTGCTGAAGAAAAGGGGCTATGAGATTCGAGTCCTTGACCTGATCTCAATGGAAAAGAGCCACTGCTACAACCCGTTTGTCTATCTACATTCGGATAACGATGTACAGCGCCTTGTCACCAATCTGTTTAAGAGCACCACACCGAAGGGCAGTCAGTCCCAAGACCCGTTTTGGGATACCTCGGCTTCAATGCTGTTGTCTGCGCTCATCTACTACCTTCATTATGAAGCGCCGGAGGATGAACAGAACTTTGCAATGGTTATGGAGATGCTACAAGCTGCTTCCATCGACGATGAGGAAGATCCTCGACCGTCACCGCTGGACTGTCTGTTTTCCGACTTGGAGTTGGACAGACCCGACCACATCGCTCTGAAATACTATCGCTCTTATCACACCGGTTCGGCAAAGACACTGAAATCGATTCAGATCACCCTCGCCGCAAGACTCGAAAAGTTCAACTTGGAGAGCTTGGCGGCGCTGACCTGTGCCGATGAACTTGACCTTGCTTCTATGGGCGAAAAGAAAGTGGCGCTGTTTGCTATTATCTCGGATAACGATTCGAGCTTCAATTTTCTGGTCAGTATCCTCTATACCCAGTTATTTCAGCAGCTTTTCTTTTCTGCTGACCATATTCACGGCGGCGCATTGCCGATTCCCGTTCACTTCCTGATGGACGAGTTCGCCAATGTCAGTCTGCCGGACGACTTCGATAAGATCCTTTCCGTTACGCGTTCCCGTGGCGTGTTTGTGTCTATCATCCTTCAGAACTTGGCACAGCTTAAAGCACTGTTTGAAAAGCAGTGGGAATCCATCGTCGGCAACTGTGATGAGTTCCTCTATTTGGGCGGCAATGAGCAGTCTACCCACAAGTATGTGAGTGAGCTGCTGGGCAAGGAAACCATCGACACGAATACCTACGGAAAGAGTTCCGGGCGAAGCGGAAACTATTCCACCAACTATCAGATCAGCGGTCGTGAGCTTCTGACTCCCGATGAGGTTCGTATGCTTGATAACCGCTACGCCATTCTGTTCATCCGAGGGGAACTCCCCGTTATGGACTTGAAATATGACATTCTCAGGCATCCTGCTGTTGAACTGACGGCCGACGGAAAAGGCGGCGTCTATCAGCACGGTAAAGTCACGAGAAATGTTGCGACCATCGAGGTGCAGTACCTCGACCCCGATACTCTGCCGGATACGGAGGTACTTGAAACCACTTATGAGCTACTGTCCGATGAGGATTTTAGCCTGAAACAATTTTGAAATTATGGAGGTAATTAATATGAATATAATTAAGAAGACTAAAGAACATACTACCAAACTTTCTATGTCCGGTAAGATCAAAAAAAGCTACCGGATCTATTGTATGGTTGTCGTTCTTGCGGCACTTATATTTGGGGCTTCAGTTACGGCATTTGCGGCAAATGATCCGATTGCGGTTATTAATAATCTGTCCGGATTTATTTTTGGATTAATTCGTGCAGTAGGTCTTATTTTGCTTGGATTTGGTGTTGTTCAGGTGGGACTTTCCCTGAAGTCCCATGATCCATCTCAGCGAGCGAATGGATTCCTTACTCTTGCGGGTGGAGTTATCATCACTTTTGCGAAAGAAATACTGAACCTCATAACAAGCTGATATTTTAACTACAGGAGCACATCTTTTAGATGTACTCCTGATTTTATAGAAGGAGGTGTTTTATTTGAGCGACAATTGGATTGTACAAAATCTTGAAAATGCACTTGAAACATGGAACGATAAATTATCCGAAATATGGGCGCTTATTACTATGACTCCGCAAAGCTTTAGAGGAGGCAAGATATGGAACGTAATTGTTGACATTAATGGTGCGGTGCAGTCTATAGGGCTTGCCCTTCTTGTTTTGTTCTTCGTTGCCGGGGTGGTGAAGACTTGCGGATCATTTACGGATGTCAAAAAGCCGGAACATGCAATGAAGTTGTTTGTTCGTTTTGCTCTTGCAAAGGGGGCAATTACTTATGGAATGGAGTTAATGCTTTCACTATTTGATATTGCGCAGGGAGCTATATCGACAATTATGAGCACGGCGGGATTTAGCGAGGCTAAGAAAACAGTTCTGCCGACAGAAATGGTAACTGCGATTGAAAATTGTAGTTTCTTTGAATCTATTCCGTTATGGGCAGTAACGCTTATTGGTGGACTGTTTATCATGGTGATGTCATTTATTCTGATTATGACCGTGTATGGACGATTTTTTAAGCTTTATATGTATACAGCACTTGCACCCATTCCTCTGTCTACCTTTGCCGGAGAACCATCACAGAATGTGGGTAAATCATTTATAAGAAGCTACTGTGCCGTTTGTTTAGAGGGGGCTGCTATTGCCCTGGCATGTATTATATTCTCTCTTTTTGCTTCTTCTCCACCGGTAGTAGATGATAGTGTGGCAGCAGTTACACAGGTGTGGAGTTATATTGGTGAGCTGATATTTAATATGCTGATTCTTGTAGGTAGTGTAAAGATGAGCGACCGCATTATCCGGGAGATGATGGGATTATAATGTATATTCACTGGTATCGTAAATTAAGAATATTACGGCTGCGCCTTTATTCTTGCTAAAGACAAGTGTATTGTGATGCTTTAATATAGAAGACAATTTTACTCAAACTTAGAGTGAAAAGTTTCTTGAAACGAAGAACGGTTTTTATTCCCGAATACATAGGAGGTGTTATTTTGGAAGTTAAAATTAACAGGGAAATCAGAAATTACACAGAAGCAATGTTCTTTGGACTGTCTTTAAGACAGTTCATTTTTTCCATATTGGCTTGCGGTGTAGCGGTAGGAATATATTTTTTGCTGAGACCGTATGTAGGAACGGAGACCGTGTCATGGATGTGTATTTTTGGAGCTGCTCCGTTCGCTCTCCTTGGATTTGTTAAATATAATGGAATGACGGCGGAGAAGTTTATGTGGGCTTGGATTAAGAGTGAAGTTTTAATTCCAAAAAGACTTTGTTTCCATTCCACTAATATTTATTTTGAATTGATGAAGCCTTATGTAGGATAGAAGAAGGAGGTACTGAAATGATTAAAACTTTGAAAAATTTATTTAAGCAGGACAAGGAACGATTCCTTATTCCTAATGGAGTTCAGGATGTTATACCAATCAGAAAAATATATGATGATGGTGTTTTTCAGGTCGGAGATGACAAGTTTTCTAAGACTTATAAGTTTACCGATATTAATTATGCTGTTGCCAGTCGTGAGGACAAAGAGGCCATGTTTCTCGAATATTCCGAACTACTTAATAGCTTTGACAGCGGTGCAACAACGAAGATTACTATTAATAATCGCAGACTAAATCGTGTTGATTTTGAGAAAAACATTCTTATCCCTTTGACAGGAGATGCCCTTGATGAGTATCGAAAGGAGTATAACAGTATGCTTCTGGAAAAAGCGATAGATACAAATGCTATTACTCAGGAAAAATACATTACGATTTCCGTAAATAAGAAAAGTGTTGAAGAGGCAAGAAACTATTTTGCTCGTGTCGGTTCGGAACTTATTACTCATTTTGGCCGCCTTGGAAGCAAATGCATAGAACTGGAACCAGACGAAAGGTTACGTATTTTTCACGATTTCTATCGTACAGGCGAAGAAACGGATTTCTATTTTGATATCAAAGAAACCCGCAAAAAGGGACATGATTTCAAGGATTTTATATGTCCTGACTCAATGGAGATAGAAAGAGATTACTTTAAAATTGGTGAGCGCTATGGAAGAGTGCTGTTTCTTAAAGAATACGCTTCATATATCAAGGACAGTATGGTTGCCGAATTGACAGATCTAAACCGCAATTTAATGATGTCTATTGATGTTGTTCCAGTTCCCACTGACGAGGCTGTTAGAGAAGCTGAAAATAGATTGCTCGGTGTAGAGACCAATGCGACTAATTGGCAGCGTCGTCAGAATGCTAACAACAACTTCTCTGCACAGCTTCCTTACGATATTGAGCAGCAGCGCAAGGAAATGAAGGAATTCTTGGATGATCTAACCACTCGAGATCAGCGAATGATGTTTGCGGTTCTTACAATGGTTCATACTGCTGACACGAAAGAACAGCTCGACAATGATACAGAGGCTTTACTTACAACAGCAAGAAGACATATGTGTCAGTTCGGTATATTGAAGTTTCAACAGCTCGACGGACTTAACACGGCACTGCCTTTTGGTGTTCGTAAAATCGATTCTTTTCGAACCCTCACGACAGAAAGCCTTGCTGTCTTTATCCCGTTTCGCGTACAGGATGTTCAGCATACAAACGGAATTTACTATGGACAGAATGTCATTTCAAAGAATATGATTGTTGCTGACCGTAGGCAGCTCCTTAACGGTAATGAGTTTATCCTGGGTGTATCCGGTGGCGGTAAGTCTTTTACTGCAAAGGGCGAAATCCTCAATCAGGTTCTTGCAGGCGATGCAGATGTTATTATCATAGACCCGGAGCGAGAATATGCTCCTCTTGTAAGGGCGCTGGGCGGTGAAATCATAAACATCTCTGCGACTTCTCCGACCCACATAAACGCAATGGATATGACAAGGGAATATGGCGATGGTGCAAATCCTGTTATTCTTAAATCAGAGTTCATAATGTCTTTGTGTGAGCAGCTTATAGGCGGGAGTAATCTGGGCGCGGTACAGAAGTCCATTATTGATCGCTGCACGGCAGCTGTTTACCGAAACTATCAACAGAATGACTACACCGGAGCAGTTCCTACCTTACAGGATTTCAGAGCTGAACTCATAAAACAGCCTGAACTCGAGGCTCAGGAAATTGCCCTTTCGATTGAATTGTTTACCAATGGTTCTCTCAATACTTTTGCCAAGAGAACAAATGTGGATACTGATAATCGTCTGATTTGCTATGATATTCTTGACCTGGGTAAGCAGCTTATGCCAATAGGTATGTTAGTGGTTCTTGATTCTATACTTAACCGCATTACAGCAAATCGTGCCAAGGGCAAGAATACTTTTATCTTTATTGATGAGATATATCTGCTGTTTCAGCACGAGTATAGTGCAAACTTTCTTTTTACTCTTTGGAAGCGTGTTCGCAAGTACGGCGCTTATGCAACTGGTATTACACAGAATGTGGATGATCTTCTTCAGAGCCATACGGCAAGAACAATGTTGGCGAACTCCGAGTTTATAATTATGCTTAATCAGGCACCTACTGATCGTATCGAGCTTGCAAAGCTCTTAAATATTTCTGACAATCAGCTTTCTTATATAACCAATGTAGGCGCAGGACACGGGCTAATAAAAGTAGGTTCAAGTCTTATCCCGTTTGCCAACAAATTTCCCAAAAGCACAAAATTATATAAGTTAATGACTACAAAACCGGGCGAGGGCGTATAACCCTCGCCTGTAATACTTTGTTTCAGAATATGGAGGTGATTTAATGGCCGATATAAAGACAAGGGATGTTATTAGGGGCACAATTAAAACTGTTGATAGGGCTGCTATAGCAGAGAGGCGTATGAAACAGTCGTGTTTATTAACAAAAGATAAAGCCAAGCAATTTGACAAAATGAGCGAAGCTTCTGAAACGGAGTATGCTTCTAAGCAGGTCGAGCAAAAAACGGAAACGGTTGCCAAACATGTTGTTCAAAGAATTGACCAAAAAGGACGAAAAGGTTTTGAAATTACGAGAGGTAATATAAGAACTCGTATGAAAAGATCCGATGAAAAGAATAAAAACTTTTTGAGGAAGCACACAAATGGAAGAAATGATAAAAAAGTGCAAGACGATGAAAACGCTTTGAACAAAGATTTTAATTTGATGGGGAAAAAGGTTGATAAAACTTCAAAAAACAAAGCTTCTAAAGATATAAAAACAGCAAAAGCACCACAAAAACCGATAAATTACATCAAATCAACCATTAAAGATGCAGAGCAAGCAACAGAAACAACACGAAAAACAATAGCTGCTTCTTCAAGAGTATCCAAGGGTGTAACTCAAGTTACAAAATCTGTGACTAGAACGATAACCTCAGGAGCTAAAACTGTGGCAAAAGCTACTACTAAGGCAGCTAGGGCAACAATGACGACAGCCAAGATGTCGGTTGCTGCCATTGCGGCTGGGGGTTGGGTGGCAATTGTTGCTATAGTTGTTATTTGTCTAAGTGCCTTGCTCCTCGGTTCGGTGTTTGGAATTTTCTTTGCAGGAGAAGATGCCGGTACGGGGCAAACAATACAGACCGTTGTTCGTGAGATCAATTCCGATTATGATGATAAGCTTATGAACATACGAGATAAGTCTTCTTATGATATCCTCGAAATGAAAGGAAGCCGTGCTGTTTGGAAAGAGGTTCTTGCGGTATATTCTGTTAAAGTTAATACTGATCCTGACAATCCTCAGGAGGTTGTAACGATGGATGAGGCCAAGAAAAAACTTTTGAAGACTATTTTTTGGGATATGAATAACATATCATCACGAACAGAGGACAAGCTTGAAACGGTTATAACGGAAACTGATGACGGAAACGGAAATATAGTTCAAATAAAAAACACAGAAAGAAGAACATATTTATATATTACTGTCTCGCACAAGACGGCATATGATATGGCATCAAAATATGGATTTAATCAGGAACAACGAGAATATCTGGATGAGTTGTTAAGTGATGAAAACAATTCTTTGTGGTCATCGGTTTTATACGGTACAAGCGGAGAAGATAATCAGATTGTAGCGGTTGCGCTCTCGCAGGCGGGCAATGTTGGCGGTAGACCATATTGGTCTTGGTATGGTTTCAACAGCCGGGTTGAGTGGTGTGCATGCTTTGTCAGTTGGTGTGCCAATGAGTGCGGATATATTGAAACAGGTATTATTCCAAAGTATGCCAGCTGTGTTAATGGAGTTCAATGGTTCAAAGATCGTGGACAGTGGCTTGACGGATCTGCGGAACCTCTTCCCGGCATGATAATATTTTATGATTGGGATAAACAAGGGCAATCGGGTCAACAGGATGGACGAGCTGATCATACGGGCATTGTGTGGAAAGTTGAGAATGGATATGTTTACACGATTGAGGGAAACTTAAGCGACAAATGCATGACATCTCGTAGACCGATTGGAGAGTATCAGATTCTCGGATATGGGGTGCCGCAATATTAGTGTCTAAACTTGTTACAAGTTAAAATTAACGTGCTAAAGGTGAATAAATCTCTTTTTTTGCCTCTTTTTTTTACATTTTTGCATATGCAGTTTACACATAATGATTCCTAATATATACTTTATCACGGAAATATCACGAACACATAGGTTATAGAACACTATAAATTTTTGGATAGTTAGGTGAAACTCATAATGTTTTTCCCGTCTTATGATAGATAAAACGATACCTCCATCCTATACCTATATTGTGTAGCGACAGAGGGCGAGAATATCGCCCTCTGCCTGCAAACACAATATTATGGTAAGAATTAAAATATTTTAGTGATTTGAAAATGAGTTGAGTAAATTGTTTGAGTTATTCAACTGTTGTTGTAGAAAAGGGTGTGATTCCAATGGGCTAGTTGTAAAAGAATAACTTGAGGTGATATGCTAATAAAAAGGAGACAACAGCTTTTTTTGATCTATAGATATTGTATGTTTGACCGATATCAATAGTAAAAGTTAACAAAAGCAAAAATAACACTATGCCGTTTGGCTATGAGACGGGCAACAGCAACATTGAAGCTTATGACCAGGGCACACAATGACATTCGCGACGAGATTGCGGCTTGGCGCGGCGTATTCGACAAGACTTATAACAATATAATCCGCTATTTAGGCAAGTCTTCACAGTACAGATTGCTTAAACTTTTCGATTGGGGACATCCACTAGCTTATGTGGATGAAAATGGTTAACATATTCCTGTCGAAGGAAAGATGCTTTTAAGAGCGCGGTTATTGACAATTCCCAAGTGTTGTCAGGAACATATTAAATAGTTATGATGGTAATGATAGTGTGTTATCATGGCAAGTTTTATGTGCAAATCCAACGACGCGACAAGAGTATGCATTCCTAATTGTGAGGGGACTATAAGCAATATCGATGACGATATACCCCGACTTGAGTTGTATGGCGAAAATTTGAGCCCGAAGCGATTGATTGTGATGTTGGCGTTAAGGGTGACAAAGTGTGGTATATAACGCCGAATGTCACCATAGTCGTATGTGATATTTCAATCAGTGATATAGTTCGTTGCTTTTATAAATGTGATATAGTGTTATGCCTTAGATTTATTGCATAGCCCTTGGGTAAATACACCAAGCGACTAACTTTTTCAACATTAGAGTCAAAGAAAGGAAGTATTTTTGTGAAAAGGAAGAGGTTTGTATCCGTAATATTGATTGCTGTTATTTTGGTATCGGCATTAATCATGGTGGCTTCCGCAGGTAGTGTGGGAAAGCCATATAAAAGTGATGGTAGATACTGCCAAAATTACTCTATGACAGCGAAAAAGCAGTGGGATTATACAACGGTATATGGCGGTATAGGTGTACAAAAACTGTATCCCAAGAGAAATTTTGCTGTTGAGGTGAAGTCGAATACCTATACGACATATAGCACTGCATATGCCGTATTTCTGGCTAATTCTGATGCCGTAATGTATACAAATATCGCATGGGTAAAGGGCACTGGCGGAAATGACGCAGCATATGTTGGCTCTTTCAGAAGCGGCGAAACCGGATGCCTTGGTGTACGCACCGACGCACGAGCAACTAGATCATATGATGTTTCAGGAATTTGGTCTCCGGATATGTATAAATAACGTAGTATAATTATTTACCTGCCGGTACTGCTACTTAATTGACGGTGGTATCGGCAGACATTTTTACCAGGGGAAGCTAGTATGAGAAAAACGATAGTTGTTCTTATTGTAGGAGCTGTTCTGCTGCTTACAGCCTGCCAAAAAACGCCCGAGTCCGTCATGGACGGAAATGTCATGCGCGCAAAAAGCTCGAATGATTTGCTCGTCGAGTCCCTCGTGAGCGCTCCCGCCGATAACGGCAGGAGCGGAGAGGGTGTGCCGACTCTCGCCGAATCCGAGCATCTCAAGCGTGACATTTCATCCGGCGGCATAACCGTGCATATCGACGCCGATATAAAAGTGCCGAAGATAACCGGAAATATACGGACATATTCCGCGCAGTACCGCTTCTTCGACCTGCTCGAGCTTGAAGA
>ERZ1673744.1245-NODE-1245-length-24185-cov-10.059884_pt1 | contig 24185 bp, 22 predicted proteins | sample MGYA00580207_ERZ1673744 | MGnify/ENA primary metagenome ERZ1673744 (study PRJEB41218, sample SAMN15661751) | gut metagenome | host: Homo sapiens | place: Canada: London | collected 2015-08-20/2019-03-30 | study: EMG produced TPA metagenomics assembly of... | reverse complement strand
TTGAACACAACAACCTGAGCGCCTTATATCCTCCTCCTGAAGGAACAGGTTTTACGGCGCGTGTGATAAAACTTGCAAGTTCTTACGGAGTATCGATTCCGCGGTTTTCTTTTGGAAACATCAATTCATGACAATCGCGGGTTCTCAGACATTGGTTGAAAGAGCAGTAGAAATCATTGAAAACGTGATTTTTAATGGATCGATTAAGGCAGGTGACTGGATTAATGTACAAAAATTTGAGAGTTGAGAGCCTTTGGTGTGGCGATTGGCGACAAGGAGGGTGTGTCTGGGGACTTGTTGCGGAAATGACTGAAAGTAAATCTCCTTGAGTTGGTATTGGCTGCGCAAACATAATCCGCAGGGCAACATCACTGCTGCAAAGTGCTCTTTTCCCCTGCTTGCTCCTTCTTTAGAATGCCAAGCATTGCAAAAACACTTGAAAACATTCCATGCCTCAAAAGATTTTGTTGGTTCGCACATCTTCGCTCGGGGACATTATTCATACGCTACCGATTGCCTACGACATCAAACACGTGATGCCGGACGCAAAGCTCCATTGGCTTTCCGAGGAGTCTTTTTCGGATGTTTGTACGTTGAGCCCCTTTGTCGATGTTGTGAAAAAAACGGCATTTCGGCGGTGGAGAAAAGCATTATTTTCATCGAAAACTTGGAGTGAAATCAGAGCGCTAAAAGCAGACTTGCGTTCGGAGCACTACGACATTGTTATTGACACACAGGGGCTACTTCGCAGTGCCTGGGCGGCTTCTTGGCCAGGAAGTCCTGTTTTCGGATACTCGCGAGATACAGTGCGCGAATCGCTGGCAACACTTTTTTATAAGCAAACAAAAAGGCTACCTGAATCCATCGGAACCGTTCGCCGATATCGGAGGATGGCTGCGCTGTGCTTAGGGTATTCTATTGATGAGGAGCATCCTAAGTTCGGTCTTAAGGCCCCTAACGTGCCGGAAGGCGTGACACTGCCGCACGACTACGCAACGCTTTTTGTCAGCACAAGCCAAGAAAGAAAGAATTGGCAGGAAGATCGCTGGAAAGTTCTTATTGAGGAATTAAAAGCGCAGGGGCTCGATTCGGTTCTCTTTTGGGGAAACGAAAAGGAAAAGGAGCGCGCCTTACGTATTGCCGGGAACGCGTGCTTTGTTCACGTCCTTCCGCGCATGCCAATACCTGCAGTTGCAGCGGTTGTTGCACGAGCTGAGATCGGCATCGGTGTCGACACGGGATTGATGCATTTGGCAGCAGCATTGGCCCGTCCCTGTGTCGGAATTTGGGTGGACACAAAGCCGAAGAATATTACGTTAATCGGCGAGGTGGGTTGTGTAACGCTCGGCGGAAAGGGCGCTGATGTAACCGTAAACGATGTGATGAGGGCAGTCCGACAAAGGATCTGACAACTATGTCAAAGAGAATGAAGTTTCTTGTCGCGGCTTTTTATTGCCACTCTCATCGGTCTGTCGTGTATCCGAGTTGCTTTTTTGTGGACATACGGCTTTGGCTCGGCGAGCGCAGAGCTACTTATTTCTGATTCTTATGAGGCTTTGCCTGTATGGAAGACACACGATAGCAAGATAACTCGAAGCATCATGGAAACGTACCAATATGCGGCAGATAGTCTCGGGCACTTTATTCTGGATATGCCGAAAGAGATTCGAGAACAATCGATTATCGTCGCAACAGGCGACCACAATACGCGGACGATTTTTGAATATCCAGACTCCTCGCTTTTGAATCATCAGTTCGGGGTTCCTCTTTTCTTTTTGATTCCGAAGGCTTGGTGGCCGGCAAGCCCCGATACCCAAAAATGGGTCGGACACTTTGACGTCTTCCCTACGTTGCGTGAACTTGTCCTCAAGGAGCCTGCGAGAGCCTTTGAGGGTCGAAATGTTTATGGGACAGAAGAGGGCTTTTCTCTGAGTTTTTCTTATGCAGTCGGCGGCAACGGAATCGCGATTAATGCAGCGGGAGCAGTTGCAAACCTGGCGCACCCTCAGTACTTTGTTCGTAATGGAGAGCACGGACGGTTCGTGCTAACAGAAAAGCCTACGGAAGGGCTTTTGAAGTTACACCGAGAGGCGGCAGCCCGCATGGGGCTTGCCGACGCTCGTGTTCGAGAGGATTGCCTTTTGAAAAAGTAGGCGAATCAGACTAATCGCCGAGCGCCGGGTCAAGTGCTTCGTCAATTTTCATTCGCAGTGTAGCCACGCGGGTGAGTGTTGCCGGATCGGCCGGAATATTTCCGATATTGCCGCGCAGAGAATCGAAGGCAATTTGCAGGGCAGCCGACACAGCAATGCGTTCGGTCGTCAGAAGTCGCGAGTCTCCGCGAATCTCCTTAGCACGGGCATTAATCAGTTCGGCTGCTGCCCTAAGCGTCTGTTCATCCTCGGGCGCCACATCGTAGGCGTACTGCCGGTTAAGGATTGTCAGAGTGAGCTTACTCATAATGAATTAGTGTTCCGTTCCCGATTGCAAGGCACCGATAATGGCATCTAGGCGATGCGCTAATTCGGCCTGCTGCGCTTCGCGGGCGGCCTTTTCCGCTTCAAAGGCGGCCTGGGCGCTCTTGAGTTGGTCGCGTTCGGCTTGAATGTTTTGTGCCTCGGCGCGAGCGTTTTCGACGGCCGCTTTCAAGGCTTCATTTTCAACCTTAAGGGCACGGTAGCTTTCCAAAATCTTAGAGACGGATTGTTCGAGTTGGTTTAATTGTTCATTCATGGTTATTCCTTCGTGTTCTTTTTTAAATCAATTTGGGCGCCGAGGATGGCTTCGTCGGCTTGTGTTTCGTTCGGCAAGGGGTCGCTGACGATTTTCTCGACCTTCGCCTCTTTGTCAAAAAAGACGGTCATTTTGCGAAGCTGAACTTTCCCATGCCTGGGATTAAAGTAATACACGTAGTCCCAGCGGTTCATGTGAAAGTCACTTTGAACGAGTGCTTCTCCCAAAAGAAAATGCACCTGCTCACGTGTCATGCCCGTGCGTACTTGTTCGGCCATTTCCTCGGTGATGAGATTTCCTTGCGGAACGTCAATTCGGTAAACGTAGCTGTTGTAGTTGCAGCCGACAAGTGCGAGAGCGCAGGCGGCGACAAATGGCAGTATCAGTTGCGGTTTTGTCATAGAAAAAATCGTTTCAATAGGATTCGTCCGACCGATTAAGTCGCTATGATAGCCGCATTCAACGTTTTTGGAGGGGCGAACGATGAGCGAAGAGTCAGCAAGTGTTTCTCAGCAGGAGCTTAAAAGCTTCGGACTTAAGGCAACGACGCCTCGGATGCGCATTCTGGAGTTGTTTTTGAAGGCCTCCGGATCTTCCGTGCGGCACCTGACGGCTGAGGACGTGTACAAAATGCTCCTTGCCGAAAATCTGGATGTCGGCTTGGCGACGGTCTATCGGGTTCTAACGCAATTTGAGACAGCCGGACTCCTTGTGCGGCGTCATCTCGGAAATGATCTTGCGACCTACGAGCTTGAAAACGGCGAGCATCACGACCACATTGTGTGCGTTCGCTGCGGAAAGATTGAGGAATTTGTCGATCCTGAGATTGAAAACCGTCAAAAGGCTATTGCCGAGAAACTCGGATTCGAACTGCAAGGGCATAGCCTCTCGCTATACGGGCTGTGTGCGGAATGCCGTAAGAAGGCCGAAATAGACAAACAGCCCGACACGAAACGCCGTTAGCGAATCCGCAATTGTTGTCCGGCGTAGATTCGCACCGAATCTAGGTCGTTTAATTTCCGAAGACTTGCGATACTCGTCTTGTATTGTTTGGCAATCGCATAAAGAGTTTGCCCGCGGTGTACGACGTGAGTATTGTGCTTGGAGGCCACAATGCGGTTTGTTCGCGGGGATTTGGGCGGAACGGTTAAGACAAGACGTTGCCCGACGCGAATTATCGAGGTGTGCAAGCGATTTGTTTTACGGACAGAGGATTGAGAGATACCGTATTTAGCGGCAATCGAAGAGACGGTATCGCCTTTCCTGACGCGATAAACAACACGTCGCACTTCAGGCGCAGAAAGTGCAAGACGTGCTTGCAGCGCATCTTGGGTAATGTCCTCGGTGTCGCCGACATCGGCTGCAACAAGGAGAGCGGAGCCGGCTAAAACCTTGCGTCCTTTCGGAATGTGGTTAATCCGCAGGAGCTCTTCCTCAGTCATGTTGTAAAGAGATGCGATTGACGAGGTTGTTTCCTCCGGATTGACGCGGTGGAGCTTCCAGCTCGAAAGGGACTTACCGGTATCAACCCAGCTCGCGAGGTTATCTAAAAAAACGTCTAGGTTTTCCATGGGCAGAAGAAAGGATGAATTGTGGTTAGCCACAATAACAGGGAGGTTAAATCCCGGGTTAAGTTGACGAAACTCATTCGGATCCATTTCTGCCAAGTCAGCAGCCGTTTCTACGCTGATGTCGCGCTGTTTTGTCAATTGCACAAAATAGGGTTCATTATCAATCTCCGGAAGCGTGATGCCGTACTTTTCGGGATTAAGAACAATTCTCTTGATAGCCTCGAGTTTTGGCACATAGTTGGCTGTTTCTCGGGGCATTCTCAGATGTGAGTAGTCTGTCGGAAGTCCCCGTGCTTTGGCGCGTCGGATGGCGCGCGCAACACTCCCTTCCCCCCAGTTATATGCGGCAAGTGCCAGTTGCCAATCGCCGAACTGTGCATAGAGCTTTTCTAAGTAATCGAGTGCTGCTCGTGTGCTTTCCAGAACATCACGCCTGTCGTCTTTCCAAATGTTCTGCTGCAACGAATAGACATTGCCCGTTGAGGCTGTAAATTGCCATAGACCGGAGGCCTTAGCGTAGGAAAGAGCTTCGGGTTGGAAAGCACTTTCGACAAAGGGGAGTAATGCCAATTCAGTCGGAAGATTGCGCTTTTCGACCTCTTCTACGATGTGGTAAAGGTATTTGCTTGAGCGCTGTGCCATCCGTTCGATGTACTGCGGCATGCGCTCATGGATACGGAGTTGCGTTGTCACGCGTCGGCCAGTTAATGTCGGCATCCGAAAGCCCTTGCGGATTCTTTCCCAAACATCGCTCGTGTAGGAGTCCTGTTCGACGACGGCATCTTCATCTTCAATAGCGAGTGCACCGGTTTCTGTAGCGGAAACTAGCCCGGGGGAAGTAAGAGCCGCGCAGGAAATTGCCAGTAATGCAAGGGTTTTACGAAAAGACAACATTGGCATAAACACGGAAAACAAATCAAGAAACCGCTATTGTATCGACTGTTTAAGAGTATGACGTTGCCCTATTATTCGGGACTGAGCGGTACTCAAGCAGAGTTCTGATTAACAGTTGAACAACCAAATGAGAATAACGTTACTTACCACATGGAGACTGATTAACTCAATTGGCGGAGCGGAGGGAGTATTTTGTAACCTGGCAAACGCGATGGCTGAACGAGGACATCAGATTACGGGTATTTGCTTTGATGTTGAATCAGGAAAGCCAGCCTTTCCTCTAGATAGTCAAGTAAGACTTATAAATGCAGGGGAGGGGAAAAAACCTCCGTTCTTCCTTTCAAAATTAATGGTCAATTTGCGGGCCTTGTGTTTTGATAGAGCTAAACGCAGGGAGAAAAGACTGTTACTCCAAGAGAGGTTTAAGGGACCATTTTTAATTTCTGCAATTCGTCAGTCATGTCCTGACGTGATTATTGCCTTCCGTCCTGAAGATGCTCATCTAGTTCAGAGCTACGGGAAATTGAAAGTTCCTGTTGTCACAATGAGTCACAATTCAACGGATGTATTTCTACCAAGCTATACGCCAGAATGCCTTAGGCAGGCAATTCAGAAGTCGGCGGCGGTGCAGGTTCTGCTTCCCTCTCATGCAGAGGATGTAAAAAGAATACTTCCCCAGGCTCGTGTGGTTGTTATTCCAAACTCCGTGCCTCAAATCGCAGAAGTCGCGAATCGAGCGAGTCACGTGATTGTGAATGTCGGAAGGATTGCTTATCAGAAACATCAAGATCTTCTTGTGGAGGCATTTTCTCTGATTGCTGATATGTATCCTGATTGGATTGTAAAAATTTATGGAGGGAATCCGGACAAGCCGAAATTGGTTAAAAGATTAAAAGGGCTTATCAACTCACGAGGATTATCTCAACGCGTGTTATTGTGCGGGGAAACCAAGAATGTGTATGGGCATCTGAAAGAGGCTTCGATATTTGCTTTCCCCTCTCGCTGGGAAGGTTTTAGCTTAGCTCTCGCAGAGGCCATGTCGATGGGGATTCCTTCTGTCGGTTGTATAACATGTCCGGCTGTGAATTACCTTATCAGGGATGGGAAAAACGGACTCCTGAGTGATGAGAGTTCAAAATCTTTTGCGCAGGCGTTGAGACGACTAATGGATAGTGAAGAGGAAAGAATTCGCTTGGGAAATGCGGCAAAGAAGGATATGCGGACATATGCTCCAGACAGAATCTGGGACATGTGGGAAGATTTGTTGATTTCTGTCTCAAAAGACGAGGGAAATTTTCGAGAGTGAATGACTTTTTAAAAGTAAGGTTGTTATATGCGTATAGGAGTTGCTTGCAATATATTTGGTCATTCGGGGGGAATGGAGCAGTATGCATTGAAGATTATTGAAGCACTTTTGAAATTGGGACATATCCCGGTTGTCTTCACAATGCGAGCAGACAAATCATTGCCACTCTTCAATCAGGTGGAGACGCATGTTTGTCCTTGTCTGTATAGATGGTTCCCTAATAAACTAAATGTTGTTAGATTTAACCGATGGATTAAAACAATTCGGGAAACAGTTGCTGTGGAGTTTATGATTTCCTGCTGTTTAGCTGTCACAGCAGAAATCGCAACGTGTGGAGGGACTCGCTTGGGCGTTCTGAAAGCCTTACAAAGGAGGCCTTTTGTAATGGACAACTGGGTTATTAATCTAGAAAAGGAAATGTATGTTAATGCTCGTTTGGTTGTTGCGCACTCCGGTCTGATGCAACAAGAACTCCAAACGTTGTACGGCATCAGTCCGAAGCAGATTACAGTTATCTATCCTCCCCGTACGTTCATCTCTCGAGACTATGAAGACAATCATAGTCAGCTAAGAAAGGAATTGAATCTGCCCGAAAATAGGACCCTTTTTCTTTTCCCATCCTCAAGTCATCGTCGAAAGGGCATAGCGCTTTTACGGCGATATTTTGAAAACACGACTTACCCAGAGCTCTTAGTGGTCGCGGGAAGACCCCTTGAACATACATTCAAGAATTCGCTATATGTAGGATTTTGTCGTGATATGCGAAAGCTCTATCAGGCCTGTGACTATACGGTGTTGGCCAGTTTTTATGAACCCCTTGGGATGGTCGGGGCAGAAAGCGTTTCTTGCGGAACTCCTGCAATAATGGGTGACAATATTGGTTGTTGTGAGATTCTTGATTCAAGAGCGTTAATGAAATTTGATGTGAGTTCAGATGAAGACTTTGCTCGCATAATGACTATTGTTCGTAGTAATCCCGTGTATTTGAATCCGCCTTATGAGCAGTATGTGAGTAAACGTGCGAATTTGACAGCAGAGGAGCATGTTTCTGAAATGCTTGAGTTATACAGGGATAAAAACACTGTTGAGTAGGCTCAAATGAGTTTCGAGAAAAAGCAGATAAATTGTACGAAGTCTGTTCTACTGCGGGTAGTGGTGTTTGCGTTTTCTCTTTATGTGCTTAATGCCATTGGTTCGGTTGAGTTGCTGAATGGGGCCTTAGGGGGGAGGCGATACTTAAACGTCTTGTGGGTCTGTCTTTTTGTTTCTATTTTTTGGGAATGGAAAGAAATTGATTTGTCTCTCTTTAAAACATATTTTTTAGTGCTTTTACCGATTATAGCAATATGTTTTTTTCTATATTTTTATCACGGACGCACCTTTGATTTAGGTTATGTTAAATATGCTCTTCTCTTTTTGCTTGCAGGTTCTGTCTGCTCCAATGCTAAGAATTTCAACTTGAGAGCTTTTTTTGTGGTTGGGGCATTGTCTTGTGTGGCAATCTTTTTGGTGGCCCTTTATCAAATCGATGTTTTAGGATACCTAGTTCCCAACGGAGATTTAAACCAGAATGTTTTCGCTTCTATGGCAATGATTATTGGAAGTGCCACCTTTTTTGCGTACTTATATCCTAGTCTTCATCACTTTGAAAGATTGCTGTATACAGTGTGCGGATCTTTGGCCATTTGGGTTGCCTTGAGAACAACATGCCGAACGGCGTATGTTACAGAACTGATTCTCTGCTTTTTATTTCTTTATTTGGCTCGAATAAAGCTTCGTTGGACACTAAAGGAAAGTACTTTATTCGTGTTTCTTGTGCTCCTATCTATGGTACTTGTGGTTGTTTTTTCACCCTCGGAGGCCGCAAACAAATTTTCTGTGATTTCGAGTCAGATTTATGACTATTGGTATTTGGATCCTCAAGAAACAACAAAGACCTCAGTCGGGGCACGATTGGTCATATGGAAAGTTGCTCTTTTTGATATTATCCCAAGTCACTTTTTGTTCGGTGTGGGGGATGTTCGACAGCTTGATTGGATTAATCTCATTACAGTCGCCAATGTAGACACTGATTTTTGGGAGAGGATACTTCATTTTCATAATGAGGGAATAAATATCTTTGTCACAGGGGGCTTTTGCTGTTTCTAGTTAGTAACTGGTTGCTATACAAGTTGTTTCAAGCGGCAAGAGGTGAGCCTGTTCTTCTGTGCCTTTTAGTGGGATCTGTTTCTTGGGGTGTCACAGAGGTGGCTTTCTTTCATAAGAACTATTTCTTTGTATTTTTATCCCTCTGGCTTTTATATGAATGTACTCTCCACAACGACCGAAATCGCAGGGCTTCTTAGAACGCTGTCTTTCCCCAGGAAACAAGAGTGATAGACGACACTCTATAGTACCCATCAAACGACATAACCTCTGGCTCGCCCTAAAAAGGGAAAAACTGGGCGCTGAGGATGGTGTTGGTGGACGCGGTCATTGAACCAGAATTGGGCGCACAATTCTGAGCCGGATGGCGCGGTTGATTGTGCCGCCTTGGATGTACAAGCCTACGCAAGAGCATCCTGTCAAGCGAACAATTTTATCCCCAGAGAAAACGACAAAAATTACCCAGCCCTGGTTCCTTAAGTTTTTTTGCCGCCCGCAGGGCTCAAAAATGGACCCAAGAGCGCGAAAGGGCGTAGCCATTTTGCACCGCAGGAGCGCCCCCCGTCTTTGACAGCACAAATCTGAACAAACCCAGTCAGCACAAGGCTTAGTGGCTGGTTTTTCTCGTCGGGCCTATGTTATACCGATTTGAGTTTCAGAGCGGACTTAACCTGCGGGGACGTTGCCACCCTCGGAAGAGCCCCGAGACCGACAGCCTTAGCGACGGCTTCGAAGTCCCCTTCGGGGATGCTTTTGGCGTAGTAGTAGGTTTCTTTTTCCCCGAGGTTTGAAACTTGATTTATGGAAGGGCGGCTAATTCCCAATTATCACTATATTGAAATTCGCTCTGACTACTCCGATTTGCCTGAAAAAATCGATTACTATAGTGAGCATCCGAGTGAGGCAAAAGCAATCGCGCTAAACGCCAACGCATGGTGTAGACAGTTTTTTAATAAGAAACGAGAGCGATTAATAGCACTTCTTGTAATGCAAAAATATTTTCAATTCACGGGGCAAAAGTGCGAGATTTGATTCTGTGCAAGCTGATTGATTGTAAGATTTCGAGTTGTTCATCTGACTGGAGAGCCTAATTCAAGTGGAAGTCGTTACTAAACGATAACTGAAGAAAAGGCGTTCCTGAGTGTTCTTTTTATGGGGAGGAGGATGAAGTATTTGAGTCTGGCAAGGAAGGAACAGTGCATTTCTTTCGCACTTGTTTGCTGTGTTTTCACTGCGTTGTTTCTTCCGTTTTCAACAGCACTTACGAATCTATTTTCTATTGCAGCGATGGTCCTTTGGTTGATTGGGGCTGATCTGAAATCGGAGATGCAACGACTGTTAAAAACGCCTTTTGCTTGTGCTTTAATTCTTTTTCTTCTTTTCGTTTGTTTGTCAGCTTTTTGGAATGAAGGAACTTGGTCTTCCTATTGGTTGGAACTCAGAAACTATCGGCGATTCTTTTTTCTTCTAGTGGTTTTTTTATTAGGACAAAAGCGAGAATCATGGCGAGAAGGAATGCTTTTTGTTTTTTTCATTTCGACGGCGATCCTGACCATTGTCTGTGTTGGGATTTATTTCGGTGTTCCGTTTCTTCCGCCACCTCGCCTTGGGCAGGGAGCAATTTTCCATAAAACTCATATTAGTCAAGGTTTTTTGCTGGCTTGCCATATGGTGATTGCCATTCGCTATGCCATTTTTTCCAAGCATGTTGAATTGCGAATCGGGGCGGTAATTACTGCCTTTCTAGCGCTCGTTGTCACTACCTTTATGACGTACGGAAGAACTGGGTATTTATGTGTTGGTGTTTGCCTGGTTATGTCTATCGCATTTTTTTTACTGGAAAAAAGAAAAAGACTTGCGACATTCTTTTTTGCAATTTTGGCGCTAGCTTTGGTAGCAGGGGCTTTCTCCGGTCATGTGCAGACCCGATGGCAAAATGCACAGAGTGATATTACGCAGTTCCAGCAAGGTAACAAGGATACTTCTATGGGCTTGCGCTTTTATTTTTGGCAGACTTCTCTTCAAATGATTAAAGACAATCCGATTGTTGGTGTCGGAAGCGGAGCTATTGAGCCGACCTCGTGTCGGTATGCTGTCGGCTCTCCGAATGAAGACGGCTCTTGTTTTGCTTTCCCGAATCCGCATGAAGACTATCTGTTTATCCTGGCGCAGTACGGACTTGTCGGCTTCTTTTTGTGGGTTGCTTTCTTTGTCACTTTTATACGCAAATCCTTCGCATTTTCAATGAAGGATAAGTGGACTCTTTGGGGAGTGACAGCTTTGTATCTTGCAGGGAGTTTTTTTAATACGTTCTCCAGAGATATCACAGAATGCACGACATTTGCTCTTTTGATTGCTGTGTTGCTGGCTATGAAACCACAAAAAGGTAATTCACCAAAAACTATTTCCTGCTAAGAAAAATGACACTTCCGATATCTGTTATCTTGTTGACGCACAACGAAGAGAAAAATGTTGCGGATTGTCTCGCAAGTTGTGCTTTTGCTCAGGAAATCATTGTTGTAGACAATCAGAGCACAGATTGAACTGTTGAAATCGTGACGGGTTTTCCCACGGTCCAGGTTTTACATCGTGCGCTAAACGGCGACTTTGCTGCGCAGAAAAAGCTTTGGAATTGCCCAAGCCGGATGTGACTGGCTTTTCCTTATCGATGCAGACGAGCGTGTTATCCCAGAGTTGGCCGCATTTATCCAAAATGCGGTAGCTGCAAACGAAAGAGATTGCTATTGGATAGCGAGAGAAAATCATTTTCGGGACATGGTTGTTAAACACGGGACAACGCGACCGGATTGGGGTCCGAGATTGATGCCTCGAGAAGGAGTAAAGGTTGTTGGTTGCGTGCACGAAGCAGTTCCGAGCTCTTTGCCGAAAAGAAAAGCGATAGGGCGTTTGAGCCACTATCCCTACACTTCGTGGGATTAGGTTTATGAGAAATTAAGTCAGTATTCCAAACTAACTGCCCGAAAACTAGTGGAACAGAATCAACCGTGTGGATTTTTTTCGCATGTTGTCTTCCATCCGATATGGGCGGTTTTTAAGGCGTTTTTTCAACCTGGGCTTTTTAGACGGTAGACTTGGTTTCGTTTTTGCTGAGAACCACTACGCATATACCTTATTCAAATATGTGCGCCTTTATCAGCCAAAGCATTTCAAGGGAGAACTTTAAGCATCTCCTAAAATGCGGCGCGCAAAATGCACCGGGCTAAAGACCTCAGCGATTGTTTTTAGACCCACTGAATAGCTCTCCGCCTTCTTGTCGAAGGTATTGACAAAAGTCTCAAGTTCCGATTGAAGCTCAAGTGGATTATCAAGTCTAATGGTTTCCCCAACAGGGTAGTTTTGTAGAAGTTCAGGATTGATATTGTCGGCCGAGAGTACTGGCTTAAAAAAGCCTAAAGCATTAAAGAGCATTGCACTCCATTTGTAACGATGCCATTCTGCAGCATAGGGGAGAACAACTGCATCTACAGCACTAAGCGCATCCTCCCATTCTTGGCCGATAAGAATCTTTTGAAGAAATAAAATATTCGGATTGCTTTCGTATTTTTTTATCAGCCTATTTAAGGCTTCGTTGTCTTCTTTTCCTTGGGCTACAGCTTGTACTATAAATCGAGCCGGGACTTTAAAGTTTGCTCTGGAAAAGACATCCAAAAGCAAATCGATGTTTTTTTCCTTTCTGTACCACCCGAAGAAACCAAGACGAAGAGGAGAGTGTCGAGTGATTCTCTGAGGAGGTTTGGCTGAAGAAGGAGTAAATATTTGTGGCGGAATCTGGTTCACATTACTCCAGAGCTCAAGTTCGTCGTAATGCTTCAGTGTAAGCAGGTTAAGATGAATGTTTGGATATTTCTGGCAGGATTTTGCCAATTGGATTAGACCGCTTATATTTTTAGGCTCAATTCCGTGAATTAGGATACGAACAGGAACAGGTGACACGCGGAGTCGACTCAACAGGATGGACGAAATAAAACGTGTCGTTGCCGAGGGAATAATGACGGCATCAATGTGTTGCTCTTTTATGATTCGATAGGCATCGGAGAACCAAAGAATTCGACGCAAGGCCCTTAATGTTGAAAGGACAATTCTTTTGAATGGAGAGACATTGGAATGGGCAATAGCCTTGCCACCATGTAAAAAATGTGTTTCGGCTTGATAGTCGATTTTGAAAGAAAAATTAGGAGGAACTAGGAAAATAGGCTGATGTCCTAGAGCCCGCAAAGAATGAACAATAAGGCGATCGAATTCAACTTCATGGCCGCCTTGCATGGCGACAACTTCCAGTAGGGCAATACGCATGGTTCTCTCAGGAGAGAAAGAGAAATTTACAAAGGTTTTTCTGCCTCGGAAGTCTAGTGATATGGGAAATCCATTGCACGAGTTGCGATATAAAATGTTAGAGCAACGCAAAAATGTCACCTTCCGGCAACTAAAGTGACGGGAAAACGCTTTTAAAAACAGCAAACTCGATGTCGTTTTTTCGGGCAAATCATTGGCAACAAACTTTGGGTTTTGAGCGGATTTATCACACGCACTTTCCGGCTCTTTCTTGAGAACCTAAATGCAGAGCTCAGGCATAGTACTGCCTATGTCTGGGTGGGGACCTTACCGCTCAGGCGTGTTGAGCTCCATGGGAGAGGCAATAAACGAAGCTGAGAGGCATCCGCTTTGCGTTAGGGCATAGCCCCACGACGCCGTATGGAGCGAACCGTCGGTATAAACGGAACGACGCTCGTACGAGCGTCGCCTGAGACCCTGATTAGAATTAACGTTTGACCTTGTTCTTTTCCCTTATGAGAGCAACTTTCTCTTCTAATTCATTTGCCTCCTTGCTTTTTTCTCTTTCCGCTCATTGTCCTGTGCGGCTTGTTTGGAATGCCGACTAACAAAGGGATTATTACGATTCAAAGCATTTTTAACGACAGCATCAACCCTTGCATCAATGGTTTTCGCTGTTTCCTCCAAGGACACAACAGGTTCTAGAGTCATTTTCTGACGAGTAGCTTGATAAATCAACTGTGTCCATGGACCGCTTTGTGGCTTATACAGCATTTCCGGCGGGCGCTCGTCCGGATATTTGACGAGATAAAGCGTTTGCCCCATGAGTTCGAGTCGTCGTCCTTCGGCGTTAATGGCCTGAAGTAGTCATTTGCCGTAGGAAACTGTCAGCGATTTGCTCAGGATACGTTTGTGCCACAGGGAACAGATGCATTCAACCTGAGACATGTCCTTCTATGCAACAGGGCAGTTCGCATTCCGAGGCGCAATTGCGTACCGCATGTTGAACTCGGCGATAAACTCAGGAAGGTGCTTGTTCGCAGTGTCAATGTTCTGTGCACAGAATTCCAACGGCCAGCGACCCTGCAGGGTTTTGAACAAGCGCTCCATCCGACCTTTTGCCTGATGGCTAAGCGTATAAATCAGTTCGATATTGAGTTGGTACAGGCTCGTCTAAATTGCGTCTCACCGGCGGAATCCGGGGTAGACAGGGTTTTCTTGAAGATGCGATTGCCGTAAAGCGCAAGGGGAATTCCGTATTTCCGAATATGACCCACAAGCGCAATCATGTAGCCCTTCGCCGTTTCGGTAGGACAAAAATGAGTGCTTGTAATCTTTCCCGTTGCATCGTCAATGAAGGCAATCAGACAGTACAGTGTCAGATCGTCGACAAACCATTGGTGCGGACTTCCGTCGATTTAGGGAAGTTTCCTGAAAAGGGCTCGGCGACGCCGTAAAAAGTGGCTGACTTTTCTGTGCTGCTCTTCAGAAATGTTTGGATTCAACGCTTTCAGAATGCGCCGAACCGTCTCCTTTGAGACTTTGATGCCGTCGTAGTCTTGAAGTTACTGAGTGAGTAATAACGTCGGGAAATCCTGATATTTCCCGTGAATGAACTCGATGATTCTATCTTTTGTCTCCCGGGGCAGACGGTTTGGAACAGGACGCCCGGCGTTCCCATGGACAAAACACGGTCCAGTTACTGCGCCATGCCTTAAGCCACGAAGCAGTTTCGCTTGCAAATTCTCGGTTCTTTTGCTGCGACACTTAAGTTGATTTGCCCATAGGTGACAAGCTGGTAAAGGTTCTCCAAATATTCTGGAGATTCGGGATCTTTTGCCGTGATAGAAGTTGGATTGCGAGTCATGCAATCTCCTAAAAAGAGGCAGGCTCTCAAGGAGATTTTGAGACACTTTGGCTTTGCCGAGGAGTGACATTCTAGCGTTGCCGGTCGGTGGCAGATTGGTTGCCAAAACCGATGACATTATCACTGTGCTCTAACAATCTCCATCCGATTCGGGTCTTTATTAAGGTGTACTTTTATGATTTAAAATCTATGGACGGCAAGGCGGGATTTGTTCTTGCGGCTAATCAGTATGCCTACACATTGTTCAAGTACGTGTGCTTGTACCAAATACGACATTTCGACGGTGTCCCTTAGTAGCATGAGTTGGATTGATTCAAAAAAGATTCTTTATTGAAGATTCCCCTCTTGACAGAGTACCTAAAAGAACGAATGAATAACGATTTTACGATTAGTGTCATTGTTTCAACATATAACAGGCCAGATGCGCTTAAAGCAGTGTTAACGTCCCTTCTCTCCCAAGAGGATGACAATTATGAGATTGTTATTGCTGATGATGGGTCGTCTGTCGCTACGAAGAGTCTTATTGAAGATTTCTCCAGGCGGTTTCCTAACTTCATGCGACATGTTTGGCAACCGAATGGGGGGTTTTCGCGCAGCAAAAATCCGTAATAAGGCCATTCAAAGAGCGCAAGGGGACTATCTTTTGATATTGGATGGAGATTGCATCCCGACACAGGATTGGATTTCTGAAAACCGTAAGTTGGCAGAGCAGGGGTGGGTAGTTCAAGGGCAACGCATTTTGTTAAGTGAGCTTTTTACAAAAGAGTTATTGCAGTCGAGGGATCTAACTAGCTTTCGTCCAACTTTGAGGGAGGCTCAGTGCCTTTGTAAGGAGAAAAAGATTAATCGTTGGTCGCCTCTCCTGCGGATTCCATTGGGTTCGGTCAGAAAAATAGCGTACAAGAAATGGAAAAGAATTCGATCATGTAATCTGGGTGTGTGGCGCAAGGACATTCTACGCATCCATGGATTTGATGAATCTTTTATTGGGTGGGGGCACGAGGATGCCGATTTGGCTGTGCGACTAATAAACGCGGGCACTCGCATTAAGCTTGGCACGTTCAGTTCGACTGTGTTCCACTTGTGGCATTCTCCTGCCTCTCGTATTAGCGCATCGAAAAACTGGGCCACCGTCTTACAAAGGGTTTCTTCCGGTGAGATTTTCCCGATGCAAGGAATTCAGTAAACTGGCTTCCTCCGATTGCTATCTTTAAGTGAGTTTTATGCCTCAATACGTCATGTCCATGATGCGTGTCGGGAAGATTGTTCCCCCGAAACGCGCCATCCTCAAAGATATTTCTCTTTCCTTTTTCCCGGGAGCCAAAATCGGCGTCCTAGGTTTAAACGGTGCCGGCAAATCCACCCTCCTTAAAATCATGGCGGGTCTGGATAACGACATCGAAGGCGAAATCATTTGGCAACCCGGGCTGAAAATCGGGTATTTACCGCAAGAGCCGATTCTGAATCCTGCAGCAACGGTTCGAGAAGAAGTCGAAGCCGGCATGGGAGAAGTGGTTGCCGCTCAAAAGCGCCTGGAAGAAGTCTATGCAGCTTATGCAGAACCCGATGCCGATTTTGATGCACTCGCCGCCGAGCAGGCCCATTTAGAGGCTGTGATTAATGCAGCCGGAACGGATGCTACAACACAGATGGAAATTGCAGCCGATGCGCTACGATTGCCGCCTTGGGACGCCAAAATCGAACACTTGTCGGGCGGTGAAAAACGTCGTGTTGCTCTCTGTAAGCTCCTCCTTTCCCGTCCGGACATGCTTCTCTTAGATGAGCCGACCAATCACCTAGATGCCGAAAGTGTTGCGTGGCTCGAAGAATTCTTGCATCGTTTCCCGGGAACGGTCATTGCTGTCACACACGATCGGTATTTCCTTGATGATGCGGCCGAGTGGATTTTGGAACTCGATCGCGGAGAAGGCATTCCCTGGAAGGGTAACTACTCTTCGTGGCTTGAGCAAAAAGAAAAGCGATTGGAGCTTGAAAAGCGCACCGAAGAAAGCCGCGCTAAGTCCATTCGTCACGAATTAGAATGGGTCCGCCAAAACCCAAAGGGACGCCAAGCCAAAGCCAAGGCCCGTTTAAATCGTTTTGAAGAGCTTTCAAGTTTCGAGTACCAAGCCCGCAACGAAACCAATGAAATCTTTATTCCCGTTGCCGAGCGCTTAGGCAATAAAGTCATCGAATTTAAACACGTCAGTAAAGGGTTCGGCGATAGGCTCCTTATCGACGACCTTTCCTTTACCGTTCCGCCCGGCGCCATTGTCGGCGTCATCGGACCAAACGGTGCCGGTAAATCCACGCTCTTTAAAATGATTGACGGTAAAGAAAAACCCGATTCCGGAAGTATTGAATTGGGAGAAACCGTGCGCCTGGCGGCCGTCTCGCAATTGCGCGACGCTCTTCCGAATGACAAAACTGTTTTTGAAGCGGTCTCGGGCGGGCAGGACACGCTTCAGGTCGGACGTTTTCAGATGCCGAGTCGCGCCTACCTCGGTCGCTTTAACTTTAAAGGAGCCGATCAGCAAAAGTTAGTCGGTGTTCTCTCGGGCGGTGAGCGCGGGCGCTTGCATCTAGCGGCAACGCTTCTTAAAGGCGGTAACGTTCTTCTTTTGGACGAACCGAGTAATGACCTGGATGTCGAAACGCTCCGAGCCCTTGAAGAAGCTCTTTTGGAATTTGCCGGCGTCGCGATGATTAGCAGTCACGACCGGTGGTTCCTCGACCGTATCGCCACACACATTTTGGCCTTCGAAGGAGACTCTAAGGTCGTGTTCTTCGCGGGTAACTACAACGAGTATGAGGCCGACAAACGGCGCCGTTTGGGTGATGATGCCGCTAAGCCCCATAGACTTCGCTTTAAGCCGTTAAAGCACTAAAAAAAGAAGGACCCATGAAGTTGGATTTTGTTCATCTGCGTTTTCATTCGGAGTATTCCATCGTTAACGGCATCGTCCGCTTGGATCCGGCGATTGCCGCAGCCGTCGCAGACAGTCGCGTGGCGCTCGGAATCACCGATCAGATGAATATTTTCGGGGGACTTCGTTTTTATTCGCATGCGATTGCTGCCGGCATTAAACCCATTGTCGGATGTGATTTGTGGGTTACTAATCCTGATGAGAATCAATCCGAGTCCCCGCAGCGCCTGACGGTCTACTGTCAAAACCACACAGGCTATCTGTCGCTTTGCTCGCTCCTGACACGTGGATGGCTTGAAAACCAACATGCCGGTCGCGGAGAGATTCGCGCTGAGTGGTTAACCCCCGAATCGTGTCAGGGATTGATTGCTTTGTCCGGAGGTCCTAAGGGCCTGGTTGAAGCCAAACTGATGGAGAAAAAGGCTTCCGAAGCTCGGGAGCAAGCGGCTTTTCTTCAGTCGGTTTTCCCAGGTCGCTTTTACCTAGAGGTTCAGCGTGCCGGCCGCAAGGGCGATGAGGTGCTTGTTTCTCGCGTCGCGAATTTAGCCGTCATGATGGGAATTCCTGTTGTTGCCACGCACCCTGTGATGTTCTTAAAGCGAGAAGAATTTAAAGCGCACGAGGCACGCGTGTGCATTGCTACGGGGCGCGTCATGGCCGACTCCACACGACCGCACGACTTTACTCCGGAGCAGTATATGAAAACTGCCCGAGAGATGCACCAGCTTTTTGCCGATATGCCTCAGGCACTTGAAAACTCCGTTGTCATTGCTAAGCGATGCAACCTGGACGGTGTGCTGCAAAAGCCGCAATTGCCGGTGTTCCCGACGCCGGGAGGCATGAGTCTGGATGACTATATGGTCAAGCTTTCCAAAGAAGGTCTTGAAAGGCGCTTGGCGTTTTTGTATCCGGATGAAAAAGAACGCAATGCTCGAAGGCCGGAGTATGAAGAGCGCCTGGATTATGAATTAAAGACCATCATCTCGATGAAGTTTCCCGGGTACTTTCTCATCGTTCAGGACTTTATTAACTGGTCCAAACGCAACGGAGTTCCCGTGGGGCCGGGACGCGGATCGGGGGCCGGGTCCCTAGTCGCATACTCGCTAGGCATTACGGATTTAGATCCCTTGCACTACGGGCTCCTTTTCGAACGGTTCCTTAATCCCGAACGTGTCTCGATGCCCGATTTTGACGTGGACTTTTGCCAGTTCAATCGCGACAGAACCATCGAATACGTTAAACGCACATACGGCAAAGAAGCCGTGAGCCAAATTGCAACCTTCGGCGCAATGGGCGCCAAGGCCGTCGTGCGCGACGTCGGACGTGTGCTCGGTATGGGGTATAGCCAGGTCGATAAACTTGCCAAACTCATCCCGCAAAAGCCCGGAACGGACATTACCCTGGATAAAGCCGCACTCATGGAGCCTGAGTTTCAGACTCTTTCGGTCTCTGAAGAGTATCGGGAACTTATGGATTACGCGCGCGACCTAGAGGGTCTGACGCGAAATATCGGCATGCACGCAGGCGGCGTGTTAATTGCTCCGGGGAAACTGACAAAGTTTTGTCCTCTTTATAACGCCGACGGAAAGCCTGAAAACACCGTCAGCCAATTTGATAAAAAAGATGTGGAAAACGTCGGCCTAGTAAAGTTTGACTTTTTAGGACTTACTACGCTGACGATTCTTGCCAAAATCGTCGAATACGTCGACAGGCTTCATCCGAACGAGCATTTTGATTTAAGTCGCATTCCGACCGATGATGCGGCAACGCTCGAACTTTTCCGTGAAGGTAATACAGGTGCGGTCTTTCAATTTGAATCGGACGGCATGCGCAATCAACTGCGCCAGGCACAGCCCGATTGCTTGGAGGACTTAGTAGCTCTAAACGCTCTTTATCGCCCCGGTCCCATGGACCAGATCCCTCACTTTATCAATCGCAAGTTCGGTCGTGAAAAAGTCGAGTACCTCGATGCCCGTATGGAACCGATTCTGCGCGAAACGTACGGCATCATGGTCTATCAGGAACAGGTTATGCTCGTGGCTCGCGCCATCGGCGGGTACTCACTCGGAGGCGCCGACTTGCTGCGTCGTGCCATGGGCAAGAAAAACGTCGAGGAGATGCAAAAGCAACGCGTGGTTTTCCTCAAGGGAGCCGCCGAGCGCGGCGTGAACGAGAAAACAGCCGCGGAAATCTTCGACTTGATGGAAAAGTTCGCGGGCTACGGATTTAATAAGTCCCACGCCGCGGCTTATTCCTTCGTGGCCTGGCAAACGGCCTATATGAAGGCGCACCACACGGCGGCCTTTTTTGCCGGGAACTTGTGCCTTGTGATGGATCAAGGTGAGAAAACACACGCTTTGGTCGACGATGCCCGCGAGATGGGCATTCGCATTCTCGTTCCCGACATTAACGAAAGTGAGTGGTACTACACGGTTCCCGACGAGCAAAGCGTGCGATTCGGTTTGGGTGCCATCAAAGGCGTCGGACAGCAAATCGTCGAGGACATTCTCGATGAACGCCGCATGAACGGTCCATTTATCGATATCTTCGACTTGGCTGCCCGTGTGCCGAGTGTCAACAAAAAGACACTCGAGCAATTAACACGTGCCGGGGCGTTCGATTCTCTTGACGCAAATCGCGGCAAACTCTTTGCCAACGCCGAGCAGGCTGTTATTGCTGCCCAAGCGGTTGCTGACAATGCCGGGCAGGGAAGCCTTTTTTCCGATGCGTTTGGCGAGCCCGAGCGCATCGTCAGTTGGCTTGCCGCGGAAAAATGGGATGAGAAAAAGCGCTTTTCCGAGGAGCGGGAAGTCTTCGGATTTTGCCTTACGGGGGATGCTTTTGCTTCTTACCGCCAGGAAGTCAAGGCTATTGCCACGCCGTTTTCGGCACTGCAGATCGGACGTAACTCCGTGACGATTGCCGGTCTTGTGACCAACGTGCGTGTCATTGCCGGAAAGCGCGGGAAAATGGCCGTCGTGACGCTCAGTGACGGGGTTGATACGCAAGAGGCGGTTGTTTATTCGGCCGTCTACGAGCGGTATCGCGCCCTTTTAGTGCCCGATGATGTCTTGGTTCTGACCGGGAAGGTTCAGGAAGACAGGCGCACCGGAGGTCTTTCCTTTATTGTCGATGTCATCAAGACCCTAGAGGAAGTGCGTCTCGCGTCTCACGCAACAGCTGTGGTGCGAATTACGGATACAACCGTACTCGAAGATCTTTACAAGGGCATTCTCCAGGCCTTTAGTGACGATGTCGGAGTTCCCGTGCATCTTGAAATTAACGCCCATAACCGCAAAGGCACGGTGCTCTTGAAGGGCCTTATTCACCCGACCGATCACTTCATCCAGCTGGCGCGTACCGTCCCCGGGGTTCAGAGTGCCTACTATGCGTACCCTCACCGCGCTACGCAGGACTTTGAGGAGACTACGCTATTCGCGGATGCGGTCGATAGCTTCTAAAACGTCGGAAAGAGAAGGCCAGGCGCCGTTTGAACCGAGAACGATGGCTTGAGGATTCCAGGGGCCCGTGCGCTTGGAATCGGTGACACCAACGAGCGTAATTTGTTTGATTCCGAGCCCGGCAGCGACGTGACTGACGCCCGAATCATTGGCAATGACAAATTCGGAGTGTTTGGCAAGGGCAGCAAAATTTCCCAGACCCATCGGCGGCAGGAACATCGCATCGGGGCACAAGGTTTTGGCTTGCTCCTCTTCCCGAACGGACGGAATGACAATGGGCTCAATTCCCATCGCACGAAGCGGCGCACAAAGGTCGTTAAAGTGCGACCAGTATTTCACTTGCCCCTTGTGTAGACCGCGTGCGACCGGAGCCAGGATTGCATAGCGCTTGGGAATCGAATACTCGCGTCTTAAATTGCGGGCAGCCGCTTCGTGGCGCTTGAGAATCAAAAGACCTAAGTGCTTCGGCGTGACATCCCAAGCCGGGGTTCCGCCCCAGGCTTTAATGGCTTCGTGTGCTACGTAAAAAAAGCGCTCGACTTCGTGGCAGGGTCCCGGCTCCTTAATCGAGTCATTTAAAAGAAAGCCGCGTAGGTCCGTCGACAAACCTGCCACCCGCACGTGCGCAAAACGGAAAAGGAGTGCCGATCCGAAGGAATTGGGCATCAAAAGACCGTACTTGGCTCTGGCATTACGTGCAATGAAACGGATGCGCGTGACGTCATCGAAAAAATGCCCTTCAATCGGATCGAAGCGCCACCCCATGCCGGCAACAAGATCTCCGGCCCAGCGCTTACCGACAAGGGCCGGGGTATAACCGCTCGCTTGCAAGAGGCGCAAAGCGGGCATACACATACAGCAATCGCCGACGTGATTGGGTAGGCGGCATAAAACGGTCGTCATGAGGAACCTCGGATAAATCTTTCTCATTATAGGGGTGCCCTCGGTCGCATTAAAGAAGATTGAGTCTGTAAAATCCGTCCGATTGCACGGATAAATTTTTTAGTTGCGCTTTTGCAACGGCAGACAGAATTCATGACCGATACTTCACAGGCTACGACGCCGAATCCCCCGGTGGCTGAAAAAAACTTCAAGCGCCTCCTTCGCCTTTTTAGTTCCTACAAGGGCACGATTGCCGCAGCCGTTGTTGCCATGATTGTGACGGCAGGAGCTGCGGCTGTCATCGCACTTTTTGTCGGAAAACTCACCGATGCCGGCTTTTACGAAAAAGACCCCAATGTGATTTATTGGGCTCCGGCCGCTTTGGTTGCGATTGCTTTTTTACACGGCGCTTCGACGTTTGCAAGCTCCTACCTTCTGCAGTGCGTCTCGCAAAGCGTGATTGCCGTTTTGCGCGCCAAGATGTTTGAAAACATCATTCGGTGGCCCGCGGCTTCCCACCAAAAGTTTCCTTCCGGCATCGTTGTTTCTAAGTTCATTAATGAGGCGAGCAATGCCCTCGGAACAGCTGCCGAGATTCTCACATCTATCGTTCGGGATTCGCTGCAAGTCCTAGGGCTTCTCGTTGTCCTTTTCTATCAGAATTGGCAGTTGACTCTGGTCTCGCTTGTCATTGCTCCGCTGATTGTGTTAATTCTTCGGTGGGTCACGCGCCGCATGCGCGAGTATGCGAAAAAGTACCAGCTAACGCTCGGAGAGTTAAGCGGTGTGATTCAGGAAGCGATCGATGCGCGCTATGTGATTAAGGTCTATGACGGCTATGCCCGCGAAGAGGCACTTTTTAAATCCGTCAATGCGCAAATTCGTAAGCTTGCGCTTCGCATGCAATTGGTGACAAGCGCCGGCACTCCGATGACGCGTTTTGTGGCGGTCGGTGCCGTTTCCGTCGTTATTGTCTTTGCCCTGACACAAGCTCATCGCGGAGCGATTACGATGGGCGAGTTCGTCACGTTTCTCACGGCTCTTTTGATGCTCCTGCCGCCGATTCGACATCTGGCGAGCTTAAACGGATCGATTGCGCGCCTGACGGCGGCCTGTGACAGCATTTTTTCGGTTATCGATGAATTGCCGGAAGCCGATACCGGAAAAACCGAATTGCCGCGGCTTACGGGTGCCGTACGCTTTGACGGCGTATCGCTTCGCTATGAGGGGGCTAAAACCAATGCTCTCACGGATTTCACGCTCGATGTGAAACCGGGGCAGACGATTGCCTTTGTCGGCGATTCAGGCGCCGGCAAATCGACCATCATTAACCTCATCCCGCGGTTTTGGGTTCCGAGTGCCGGTGAGATTTACTTTGACGGCGTGCCGCAAAGTGCCGTGACGCTTAAAAGCCTAAGAAAGAATCTTGCGCTCGTAAGTCAAGACGTCGTGCTTTTCGATGACACGATTGCTGCTAACATCGCCTTCGGCGTTGAAAATGCAACACGGGAGGCGATTGAAGCAGCCGCAAAGGCCGCCTATCTGATGCCTTTTATTGAGTCGCTTCCCAAGGGGCTTGATACTCCGGTCGGTGAGGCCGGAAGCCGGCTTTCGGGCGGGCAAAAGCAGCGCATTTCCATCGCAAGGGCCCTACTTAAAAATGCGCCGATTCTTCTTTTGGATGAGGCCACGAGTGCCTTAGATACTCAAAGCGAGAAATACATTCAGGATTCGCTCAAGCAACTCATGCAGGGACGCACGACGTTTGTCGTCGCCCACCGTCTCTCGACGATTGAGGGCGCAGACCTTATTGTCGTCATCAAGGACGGACGTATTGTCGAAACCGGGCGCCATACCGAACTCTTAGCGAAGAAGGGGCAGTACGCGCACCTTTATTCGCTACAGTTTTCTCAGAAAACGGCTTGAGGTTTAAAATCACTTTCTTTATACAGAAGCGATGATTTTCGGCTGCATTTAACGCGTACATGCGAGACCAACACAAGACGATTTCCCGAGTCGGATGGACCATCCTGCTTGTCGGGCTGTTTCCCCTCGATGCCTGGGCCTATTTGGACCCGGGCACGGGAAGCATGCTTCTTTCGGTTT